>Ga0105090_10000413_pt1 | contig 20923 bp, 17 predicted proteins | sample PPLLak3March2015_FD_79110 | JGI IMG/M metagenome (GOLD analysis project Ga0105090, IMG submission 79110) | Freshwater sediment microbial communities from Prairie Pothole Lake near Jamestown, North Dakota, USA - PPLs Lake P7 Core (1) Depth... | ecosystem: Environmental > Aquatic > Freshwater >... | reverse complement strand
GTGATGCTCGTGCCAAATGCGGAGGTCTTTACGTCGCGGATCATCAACAATACCGCCGATCCGCTACGCCGCGGGAAGGTCGAGGCGTGGATTGGCTACGACACCGACCTGAAGGCGGCCGTGCAAACGGCGTGTGACGCAGCAAGCCAGGCCGAGGGGGTTTTGCATACACCCGCTCCAGCCGTTCGCGTCAACGAACTGGGCCAGAATGACATTGCGCTCGAGGTCACCTTCTGGACCGATTCTCGTCGAGCCGATTACAAGAACACTGCGTCAGCAGTTCGAGAGGCGATCGTCAGTGCCTTTAAGGAGGCGGGTATCGGTCTCCCAGAGCCCGACGTTCGGGTGCTCCGGCTGCCGGCAGGTGAGCTGACCTGAGGCTGCTCTGGAAGTATCTGGAGCCTTGAAGACCTCGCCACAGATTGTCGTGCGCAATGTCTGCTTCTGGCCGACACCGGCCCGTGAGGCCACGACCACAAAGCGGCCGTTCGCTACTCTGGATGGGTCGTACCTACTCTGCATTCCCTCCGCGGGGCCATTTTTCGTACGGACTATATGCACCGCGTACGGACTTTATCAGCCCCGATCACCCGCGGACCGGGATCATTCAGAGCGTGCCGCCGAGCCGGCGCAGAGCGTCCGGCTGGAAATCCGAGAGCTTGCCCTTCGCATTGAACACGATCGGCTCCTTGATCTCGTTGTCGAGCCCGCCCACGAGGTACGCGCCGCTCGTGAGGTCGTGGTAGATGCCGTAGCGGTAGAACGGCGTGAGCGCGTCCCAGGCCTGCACGAGCCCGTGCATCGCGGCGCGCCACAGCCCGCCGCGCGTGTCGTAGGCGTCCTCGGCGAGCACGGACCAGCTGTCCTCGTCGAGGTAGAACGTGCGCTTTCCGTAGATGTGCCGCTGGCCCGGCTTCAGCGTGCCCTCGACGACCCACGCGCGGTGCAGCTCGTAGCGGACGTAATCGGGGTTGATCGTGTACTGCCGGACGATGTCCTTGTACTTGAGCGACTTGTCCGAGAGCCGGTAGGTGTTGTACGGGACGTAGACCTCGCGCTTGCCCACGAGCTTCCAGTCGTAGCGGTCGGGAGCGCCGTTGTAGCCGTCGACCTGGTCCGTCGTCAGCATCCCCTCCGAACCGTCGTTGATGCCGTCGTAGGCGAGGTCGGGCGCGCGCCGCACGCGCCGGGCGCCCGAGTTGTAGATCCAGGCCGAGCGCGACTCGGCCACCTGGTCCACCGGCTCGTGCACGAGGAAGATCGTGCCGCGCAGCGTCGCGGGCTCGGTGAAGTAGCCGAGCGCGTAGAACAGCCGGTTCGGCTCGGCGTTCGCGACGTTCTGCGCGTAGATGCGCTGCGCCCGGAAGCCGATCTTGTAGTAGTCGCCGTTGGCGCGGACCGGGAACGAGTGCCCCGTGCGCACGATGCCGTTGCCGAGGTGGCGGACGAGGTGGTTCCAGATCGCCTCGAGCCCGTCCTGCGGGATCGGGAACGGCGTCGTCGAGCCGCCGAGGTCCTTCAGGCCGAAGCCCTGCAGCGCGACCTTGCCGGCCTGCGCCACGACGCGGTCCGTCACTTCTTCCGGGTACCCGACCGTGCGTCGCGTCGGGTAGACCACCATGCGGAACTGCTGCGGGTACTTCTTGAGCAGCGCGACCTGTCCGCGGGTCAGCTTCGAGTCGTGCTCGGCGACGTTCGCCGATGTGATCGTGAAGAGCGGCTTGTCGTCCGGGAACGGGTCGATGTAGCCCTGCGCCGGCGTCCAGCCGGGCGGCGGCTCGCGCAGACCGCCTTCCCAGGCCGGGATCGTGCCTTCCGCGTTGCCGGCGCGTTCGGCGCCGACCGGCGTGAGGTCCTTGCCGAGGCGCGAATGGTCGGGCGCCGCGACGGCGGCGGTGCAGGCGGCGAGCAGGGTCGCGTACAGGATTGCCTTGCGCATGCCCCGATCGTATCAGTCCTTCGCGAGCTTTTGCCCCACCCGCCGGTACGCCTCGCGGAACGGCATACCTTCGCTCACCACCAGGGCGTTCGCTTCGGCGGCCGCGTGGATGTCCGGGTCGAGGCGGATGCGCTCGGGGCGGAATCGCACTCCCGGGATCGCGGCGGCCATGATCGCGAGCGTCTCGCCGCAGACGTCGATCGAGCGGAAGAGCGGCGCCTTGATGAGCTGCAGGTCGCGCTGGTAGCCCGACGGCAGCTTCGCCGTGATGCCGAGCACCTCGACGAGGCAGGCCTGCGCCGTCGCCGTGCGGCCGCGCACCAGCTCGAACACGTCCGGGTTGCGCTTCTGCGGCATGATCGACGAGCCCGTCGTGAACTCGTCGGGCAGCGCGACGAAGCCGAACTCGCGTGTGTAGAAGAGGAGCAGGTCGGAGGCGAGGCGGCCGAGGTCCTGCATCAGCAGCGCGACCTGGAACAGCACCTCGGCCTCGGCCTTGCCGCGCGAGAGCTGCACGGCCGTCACCGGCTCGTGGTTCTCGGGAAAGTCGAGGCGTGTGCGCGTGGCCTCGCGGCTCACGGGAAGATTGGGCGTTCCGTAACCCGCAGCCGAGCCGAGCGGGTTCCTCAGGATGCGCCGGTGCGCGTGACGCAGGCCGTCCGCGTCGTCGCGGAGCTCCGCGGCGTAGCCGCGCGCCCACAGCGCGACAGAGCTCGGCATCGCCTGCTGCATGTGCGTGTAGCCCGGCAGCGCGACGTGTCCCTGCCCGGTCGCGAGCGCCTCGAGGGCCTTCATCACCTCGCGCGTGCCCTCGGCCAGCGACTCGACGGCGTCGCGCAGGTAGAGACGCAGCGCCGCGAGCACCTGGTCGTTGCGCGAACGGCCCGCATGCAGCCGCGCGCCCGCGTCGCCGATGCGGCGGGTGAGCAGCGTCTCGAGCGCGGTCTGGCCGTCCTCGAGGTCGAGCGTCACGCGCCATTCCCCGCGCGCGTGCGCTTCGCCGATCGCGGCGAGGCCTTCGCGGATCGCCTGCAGCGACGGCCCGTCGAGCAGGCCGCATTCATGCAGCATTTCTGCGTGCGCGATCGACGCTCGCACGTCGTACGCGACGAGGCGGTCGTCGAGCGCGTGGTCCTCGCCGGCGGTGTAGCGCAGCACCCGCGCGTCGAGCGGCGCGCCCTTGTCCCAGAGCCGGCTCATTTTCCCTGTTCCGCCGCGCTCAATGCCTTCGTGTCCGCGACGACCAGCGTGCCGGTGCCCTCGTTGGTGAAGATCTCGGCGAGCAGCGCATCGGGCGCGGAGTAGGAGATCACGTGCACGCGCCGCACGCCGCCGCGGATCGCGGACTCGATCGCGCTCGACTTCGGCAGCATGCCGTCGGTGAGTGCGCCTTCCTCGCGCAGCCGGCGCAGCCCCGCCACGTCGGTGTACGAGATCAGCGAGTGCGGGTCCTCGAGGCGCTCGAGGATGCCCTGGGCGCCCGTGCAGAGGATCAGCTTCTCCGCGACGAGCGCGCCGCCGATCGCGGCGGCGACGGTGTCGGCATTGATGTTGAGCAGGTGTCCCTGCGCGTCGCACGACAGCGGGCTCACGACCGGCAGGAACCCGGCGTCGAGCAGGCGCAGGAGCACCGAGCCGTCGACGGCATCGATGTCGCCGACCATGCCGTAGTCGACCACCTCGCCGCTCGCGAGCGTCACCGGCGCCCGCTTGTGCGCGTTCACGAGCCCGGCGTCCACGCCGCTCACGCCGATGGCCGCGATGCCGAACTCGCGGCACAGGCCGAGCAGCCGCGTGTTGACGAGGCCGTTCAGAACCATGCACGCGACGTCGATCGCGCCGCCGTCCGTCACGCGCCGGCCCTGCACCATGCGGGTCTCGACGCCGAGCTTCTTCGTGACCTGGTCGAGCTGAGGGCCGCCGCCGTGCACGAGCACGACACGGATGCCGAGGTGGTGCAGGATCGCGACCTGCTCCATGAAGCCGCGCATCGTCGCGCCGTCGCGGAAGGCGCCGCCGCCCGTCTTGATGACGAAGACCTTGCCCTTGTACATGTGGATGTAGGGCGCCGCGCCCCTGAGCGCGCGCACCGTCACGGCCTGTTCGCCCTTGTGTCCGATCATCGGTTCATCCCCTCAGCAGTCGATGGAGCACGGCCATCTGCACGACCATGCGGTTGGCGGCTTCCTGCACGACGCGGCTGCGCGGGCCGTCGAGCACCTCGTCGGCGACGGCGACGTTGCGGCGCACCGGCAGGCAGTGCATGAAATGGCAGTCGGGGCGCGCGTTCGCGAACCACGCTTCCCGAACGCGCCAGTCGGCGAGCGGCCGGCGCAGCGCGGCCTCGGCCTCGGCATCGCCGTAGACGGCGGGCGAGCCCCATTCCTTCGCGTACACGACGTGTGCGCCCGCGAGCGCCGCGGCGCGGTCCGTCGTCTCGCTGACCGTGCCGCCCGACTCGGCGGCCGCGCGCCGCGCCTTCGCCATGATCGGCTCCGGCAGCGCGTAGCCGTCGGGCCTCAGCACGACGACCTCCATGCCGCGCTGCGCCGCCATGTGCAGAGCGGCGGCCGGGACGGCGAGCGGCAGGGCGCGCGGGTGATACACCCACGACAGCACGAACCTGCCGCCACGCGGGACGCCGACGTCGTCCATCGTCTTCCAGTCCGCGAGTGCCTGGCACGGGTGGTTGACGGCCGACTCGAGGTTGATGAACGGCTTGTTGCAGAGCCCGGCCATGAGCTGGAACGGCGCCTCGGCGAGGTCCGCCGCGAGGTCCCTGCCTTCCGCGAACGCCCGGAGGCCCAGCGCGTCGCAGTAGGAGGCGAGCACCGGGATCGCCTCCCTCACGTGCTCGGCCGCGCCACCATCCATCACCGCGCCCGTGCGCGTCTCGACCTGCCACGTGCCCTGGCCCGGCGTCACGACGAACGACGTGCCGCCGAGCCGCATCATGCCCGCCTGGAACGACGACAGCGTGCGCAGCGACGGGTTCATGAACAGCAGGCCGAGGATCCTGCCCGCGAGCGCCTGCGGCTCGGGCCGCTCCTGCAGCCGGCGCGCGAGGTCGAGCAGGTCGACCACCTGGTCGCGGGAGAAGTCGGCGAGGTCGAGGAAGCGATTCATGGGAGGAATGGGGCAGCGAATAGGGGACAGGGGACAGGGATCAGAGCGGGAGATCAGGGGGGGAGGGAGGCGAGGGCGTCGCGGAGTTGCGTGACGTGCGTGGAGTCGAGGACGTAGGGGGCGAGGATGCGGACGACGTGGGCGTCGGCGCTGGTGCCGGCGAGGACGTCGCGCTCGAGGAGTTCGCGCTGCACGTCCTTCGCGGGTCGCCGGGTGCGCAGCCCGAGCAGGAAGCCGGCGCCCTGCGTCGCGACGACGGGACCGACGACGCACGTCTCACGGATTTCGCGGGCGAGGCGCCGTACGTTCGCGAGCAGGCCTTCGCTCTCGATCACGTCGACGACCGTCTCGATCAGCGCGCAGGCCATCGGGCCGCCGCCGAACGTCGTGCCGAGGTCGTCGATGCGCAGGTGCGCGGCGACGTGGGTCGCGAGCAGCAGCGCTGCGCAGGGAAAGCCGCCGCCGAGTGCCTTGGCGGTCGTGAGCATGTCCGGCGCGATGCCGTGCAGGTTGGCCGCGAACGGAAAGCCGGTGCGTCCCATGCCGCACTGCACCTCGTCGAGCACGAGCATCGCGCCCGTCTCGCTGCAGCGTGAGCGCAGCGCGGCGAGGAAGGGCTGGCCGAGGTCGACCGCGCCGGCGACGCCCTGTACGGGCTCGACGATCACGCAGCCGGTGGAATCGTCGACCGCGCGTCCGATGGCGTCGTGGTCGCCGCGCGGCAGGAACTCCACGTCGAACGGCGCCTGCGGAAATCCGTACCACTTCCGGGCTGCGCCCCAGGTGACGGCTCCCGCCGCGGCCGTGCGGCCGTGGAAGCTGCCCTCGACGGCCACGACCTTGCGCCGGCCCGTGATCCTGAGCGCGAGCTTGAGCGCGTTCTCGTTGGCCTCCGCGCCGGTGTTCACGAAGAACACCGTCTCGAGCCCGAGCCCGGCGAAGCGGGCGAGCCGCGTCGCGGCGCGCCGCCGCACGTCGAGGGGCACCGCGTTGCTCTGGAACGGCAGTGCGTGCGCCTGCTCCGCGAGCGCCTGCCGCCATCGCGGATGCGAATAGCCGAGCGCCGCGACCGCGTGCCCGCCGTAGAGGTCGAGGATGCGGCGACCATCGCGCGTGTGCAGGTGGACGCCCTCGGCGTCGACGACGTCGAGCGGCCACTGCGCGTAGACCGGTGCGAGGTGGTCGACGATCACGTCCAGCCCGCCGCCGGCTGAGTCAGGCCGGCCGTCTCCTCGTAGCCGAGCATGCGGTTCATCCACTGCACCGCGCCGCCGGCCGCGCCCTTCGTCAGGTTGTCGATCACGCAGGTCACCGCGACGGTGTCGCCGTCGGCGACCGCGGAGAGTGCGGCGTAGTTGCTCGCGACCACGTCCTTGAGCCGCGGCAGCTCGCCCGAGACGCGCACGAAGGGCGACTGGTCGTAGAAGTCGCGCAGCGCGTGCACCAGCGCGTGCGTCGCGACGTGCTCGCGGGCCGCCGCCTGCACCGTCACGTGGATGCCACGCGCGAACGGCCCCGAGTGCGGCACGAACGCGAACCCGGCCTCGACGCCCGAGGCGGCGAGCGCGAGCGCCGTCACCTCCGGCGCGTGGCGGTGCGTGAGCGCGTTGTAGGCGTAGAGATCCGAGTGGCGCTGCGGGTGGTGCGTCCCGGCCGCCGGCTGACGGCCCGAGCCGGTGCTGCCGGTGATGCCCGTGACGTACAGGCGCGGCTCGACGAGCCCGAGCGAGAGGAGCGGCACGCTCGCGAGCAGGATCGCCGTCGCGAAGCAGCCGGGATGGGCGACGTGCGGCGTGTGGAGCGCGTTCAGGTGCTCGGGCACCGCGCAGGTGAACTCCCGCAGGCGCTCGGGCGCGCCGTGCCCGTGCTTGTACACGGTCTCGTAGGCCGCGGCGGTCGAGTAACGGAAGTCGGCGGAGATGTCGACGACTCGAGGCTGCGTGCCGGCCTGCTCGGCCGCGCCGAGCACGCGATCGACGAGCGCGGCCGACACGCCGTGCGGCGCCGCCGAGAACACCGCGGTGACCGGGTTCGCGGCGACGTACTCGAGCACTTCGTCGTGCCCGGCGAAGCGCAGGTGCGGCAACACGGGCTGCAGGTGGCGGAAGAACTGCGCGATCGGTTCGTCCGGCTGGCTGTCGGACGCGACGACTGCAAGGTCGAGGTACGGGTGCGATGCGAGCAGGCGCAGCAGCTCGCCGGCGACGTAGCCCGTGCCGCCCAGCACGATCGCGGGGACGCGCGCTGTCATTCGGACGCTGCCCGGGCGAGCGGGGTGCCGAGGCCGAGGCTCTCGATGATGTGGTCGCCGAGCTCCGCGCCCGCGGACATGGCGTTCACCGCGCGCACGCCCATCTGTTCCTCGATGATCTTCACGCCGACCGCGTTGTCCGTCGCGGGACCGGTGACCGCGCAGGGCTCGACGTGGAAGCGCTCGCGCAGCAGCTTCACGCCGCCCCAGGCGGCGACCGGATCGTTGGCCGACAGCACGACCGCGCTCAGGTGCCGCCGGATGTCCTCGGCCGCGAGGATGGCCTCGACGCCGTACGCGCCGAGGAGCCCGTCGCCGAGCTCGAAGACGACGACGTCCGGGCGGCCCTGCGTCATCTCCGTGAGCATCGTGCGGGTGAGCGCGGGGCCCGACTCCGCCGTGGTCGTGACGATGCCGAGGTCCGTGAAGATCATGCTGCGGCGCGCGCCCGAGTCCTCCATCGCCAGGATGTCGCGGCGCAGCGAGACGCCGGTGGCCTTGAAGGCGTGCACCGCGAGTCCGCGGTGGCGCATGCGGGAGACGATGGCGCACGCGGCGGCGGTCTTGCCGGCCTCCATGCACGTGCCCGCGAGTGCCACGACCGGCACGCCGTGCGTCTCGAGCGGTGCCGCAGGGTCGAGCTTGCGGTGGCCCACCTTCGCCGGCACGCCGATGCGCTCGCCGAGGAACGGGAACTGCAGCACGCAGCCGAGCACGCGGCAGTCGAATGGCTTGCCCTTGTCGGGGTTCACGGAATCGCAGACGCCGAGCACGCCGCCGATGTTGAGCACCTGCAGCACGTCGCCGGCCTGGACCTTCTCCGGGATGTGGCCGGAATAGCCGAACAGCGCGCGACGATGGCCGAGCGCGCCCACGACGACGTCGCCGCGCGACACCTTCGCCATCCGCCCGCTCGTGAGCTCGAGCGTGTTGTACGTCGACTTGCTCGTCAGGATCTCGACGACGAGCACGACGCCTTCCTCGCAGGGAATGTCCTGCGTGGCGATGCGCACCTCGTGGCTCAGGCCGCAGGCCTGCGCGATCGAGGCGATCTTGTCGACGACGACGGTCCGCATGGGTGCAGCCATCTCAGCCTCCCTGCGCGAGCTGGCCCGCCCGCGTGTAGAAGATGCCGGGCAGCGCCAGCATCTTCGAGTAGCCGTGCGCCTCGGCGGCCGTCCACTCGCCCGCGGACTCGCCGTAGGCGCCCTTCGAGGCCTTCATGAGCGAGAAGGGCGAGGAGACGCCCTCGACGAACAGCGAGCCCGGGCGCAGCACGACGTGCGCCTCGCCGGTGACGCGCTGCTGCGTCGAGACGAAGAACGCCTCGATGTCGCGGCACACCGGGTCGAGGTGCTGGCCTTCGTGCACGAGGTCGCCGTACGGGCCGGCGAGCGTGTCCTTCAGGCGCGCCTGCCGCGCCGACAGCACCAGCTTCTCGAGCTCGCGGTGCGCGGTGAGCAGGATCTCCGCGGTGGGTGCCTCGAAGGCGACGCGGCCCTTGAAGCCGATGATCGTATCGCCGAGGTGGATGCCGCGGCCGATGCCGAAACGAGCGCCGAGCGCCTCGACCGCCTCGATCAGGCTCACCGGGTCCATCGCCCGGCCGTCGAGCGAGCAGGGAATGCCCGCCTCGAAGCCGATCGTGTGCCGCTCCGGCGCCTGCGGGTTCGTGTACGCGTCGCGCGTGAGCACCCAGGCCGAATCCGGGATGCAGCCGTCGGAGGTGAGCGTCTCCTTGCCGCCGATCGTGGTGCCCCACAGCCCGCGGTTGACCGAGTACGCCGCGCCGAAGGGCGGGACCGGCAGCTTGCGCTCCTCGAGGTAGGCGAGCTGCTCCGGGCGCTTGAAGGCGCGGTCACGTACCGGGGCGAGGATCTCGAGGCCCGGGGCCAGCGTGCGCAGCGCGACCTCGAAGCGCACCTGGTCGTTGCCGGCGGCGGTGGAGCCGTGCGCGACGACGTCGGTGCCGAGCCTGCGCGCCCACTGCGCGACCGTCTGCGCCTGCAGCACGCGCTCGGCGCCGACGCACAGCGGATAGAGATTGCCGCGGCGCACGTTGCCCATGACGAGGTACTTGATGACCTGCTCGAAGTACGCCGGCCGCGCGTCGACGAGGTGGTGCTCGACGGCACCGAGCGCCCGGGAGCGCTCCTCGACGGTGCGGGCCGTCGCGGGGTCGAACCCGCCCGTGTCGACAGTGAGCGTCACCACCGGACGGCCATAGGTCTCGGCGAGCCACGGCACGCAGAAGGAGGTGTCGAGTCCGCCGGAGAACGCGAGCAGGATGGGCGTGGCGCCCGGGGCGGGTGCGGTCATGGAGGCCTCAGCGTCCGAAGATGGATTGCAGGTGGGCGTGCAGGCGGCGCTGCGTGCGCTCGCTCGCGGTCGCGATGAAGATCGTGTCGTCGCCGGCGATGGTGCCGACCACCTCGGGCCAGCGCGCCTTGTCGAGCGCGATCGCCACGCTCTGGGCCGCACCGGCGGTCGTCCGCAGCACCGTGAGGTTCGGGCCCGCGGCCTTCCAGCCCTTCACGAAGGTGCGCACGTCCTCGAAGTGGCTCGGCGTGAGCGCATCCTCGGCCGCCGGGAGCAGGTAGCGGTCCGCGCCCTTCACCACGCCGAGCTCGCGCAGGTCGCGGCTCACCGACGACTGCGTGGCCTCGAAGCCGTCGGCACGCAGCAGGTCGACGAGCTCGGCCTGCCGGCCGACCGCGGTGCGCCGCAGGATACGCGCGATCGCGTCCCGGCGGTGGAGCTGGGCGTGGGGGTCGGTGGCCAAGGCGCGGGCATCCCTGCATCGTGAATAAAAGGGCGCGTAATCTGCATAATTATGCGAATGCTGTCAAGGGCGGCGGGGACAGCGCCTCGGCGGCATGGAGTCGCGCGTGCGGTCCGGCTCAACAAGGGGGTCGACTCGCGGCTCCTGCATTGATCGAGCCGTGGCCGCCGACTGGCCCGCAGCTTCGCCACGTACGTGCACCATTAGAATGGCATCACCCGGCCACGACGACCCACGCCATGCAGATCGAAATCCGGCTCGATGACCTGTCCTCGGGCGAGGTCCAGGACCTGATCGCGGAGCACCTCGCCGGGATGCGGAGCAATTCGCCTCCCGGGCACGTCAACGCGCTCGCCCTCGACAGCCTGAGGCAGCCCTCCGTCACCTTCTGGGCCGCATGGTGCGGCCAGGACCTGTGCGGATGCGGCGCACTCAAGGAGCTCGACGCAACGAGCGGCGAGATCAAGTCGATGCGGACGCGGGCCGCCTTCCGCGGGAACGGCGTCGGCCAGGCCGTCCTGGACGAAATCCTTCGAACCGCGCGCCGCCGGGGCTACGAGCATCTGTTCCTCGAAACGGGAACGGGTCCGGCGTTCGCTGCCGCTCACTCCCTGTACCTTCGCAATGGATTCACATGGTGCGGTCCGTTCGGCAGCTATGCGGCCACCGCGTTCAACGTCTTCATGCTCAAGATCCTGTGAGCGCGATGCCGCCCGGTCCGGCCTCGCGGCAGGCGAGTACACCGTCCTTCCAGGGGAACCGCACGGACAATCACGACCAGGAACTTCTGCGCAAGGCTGCCGCTGCGAAGGCGCGCGCCGGACGAACATGCGAGGAGCGCGGTAACCGGTTCGCGGAACATCGCCATCGCGCTCTGCGGCCGGCTCGGCCAGCGGCTGGAGATGCTCCACTTCGACATCGAGCCGCGGGCGATCAGGTAACGTGGCATCTTCCCGCGAGTCGCCGTGAAGAACGCACCCATGTCGTCTGATCGCTATCTGGACCTGGCCCGTCGCCTGCACGCGCTCGCCCGCACCGGGCTCCACTTCACCCGCGACGAATACGATCGCGAGCGCTACGTGGAGATCGAGTTCATCGCCGCGGGGCTGCTGGCCGGGAACGAGCCCGCCGGGCGCGACGCGCTGCTCGCGATCTGGCGCGAGGAGCGTGGCTACGTCACGCCGAAGATCGAGGTCCGCGGGGCCGCGTTCCGCGAGGGCCGCGTGCTGATGGTCCGCGAGACGGCCGACGGCCTCTGGACGTTGCCCGGCGGCTGGGTCGACGTGAACGAGTCCCCTTCGCAGGCGATCGAGAAGGAGATAGGGCAGGAGTCGGGCTTCCGGGCACGCGCGGTCAAGCTCGCGGCGCTGTGGGACCGCGCCCGCCACGGCCACGGGCCGACGCTGCACCATGGCTGGAAGGCGTTCTTCCTCTGCGAGATCGAGGGCGGCGAGCCGCGCGGCAGCTACGAGACGGACGCCGTGGAGTTCTTCGACCCCGACGACCTGCCGCCGATGTCGCTCGCCCGCAGCACGCCACGGCAGGTCTCGCGCATGCTCGATCACTGGCGCGACTGGCAGGGCGGCCGCCAGCTCCCGACGGACTTCGACTGATCAACGCTCGATCCTGAACTCCACGTCGGCGCTCTGCTCGAGGCCGGCTTCGGCCTTGAGCGACCAGCGCTCGCTCAGCGTGTAGCGGAGCTTGATCGTGTTGATCGCCTCGGCGATCGAGATGCCGTAGCTCACGAAGAGACGCGGCGTCAGGTACTTGCCGAGCACGACGGACGCGCCCTCGTCGCCGTCCTGCTCGAGGCTCACCTCGTCGAGCCCGATGCGCGTGCCGAGGCCGCCGAGCAGCAGGCCGCCGCCGCTGAGCGCGAGACTCTCGGCGGCGCGGTCGAGCGCGAGCGCCTCGCCGGACTGGAGCTGGTTGATCGAGCGGCCGGTGAGCAGGTAGGAGAGCGCTTCGTTCTCCGACATCGGCGGGTCGGAGCTCAGCGTCACGAACGGATTGGCGAGCGTGCCGCGCACGTTGATCGACACGGTGATGTCCTGGCCGCGGATCGGGCGCTCCCCGACGAGGTCGAGCGTCGGGTCGTCGAGCGGCGTCATGTCGTAGCTCAGCACGCCGCGCGCGATCCGGACGAACTGCCCGAACGCGCGGTACTCGCCCTCCACGACGCGTATCGCCCCCAATCCCCGCGGTACGTCGTTGGGCTTCGTGATCACGGTGAGGTCGCCCCCGAGGCGCGCGCGCAGGCCGAAGCTGTCGACGCGCACGTCGTCGCCGAGCACGATGCGGATGCGGCTGCTGACGCGATCGAGGGTCGAAGGCCCGGTCTCCTCGATCTCGAGGCCCACGATGCGCTCGTCTGGCGAGGTGCGCACCGTGGTCGAGAGGTCGCGAGGGCGGATCCGCGCGAGCGGCACGCGGATCTCGCCGGTCACCTCGAAGCCGTCGGGCCCCGCCCGCAGCTTGAGGTCGGGAGAGGCGAGTATCCGGAAGTCCGGCGTGTCCGAGACGAGGAGCCGCTCGCCCGTGAGGCTCATCTCGCCGGTCATCACGCCGTCGGGCCAGTCGAAGTCGCCGCGGAACTCGAGCCCGCCGCGGGGCGTCTGCCCGCTGCCGTCGAACACGAGTCGGTCGCCCTTGAACCGGCCGTCGAAGCGGATCTGCTTCAACTGCAGGTTGGTGCGGTACATGGCGATCTCGCCGTCACGCAGGTGCAGCTCGCCGTCGAAGCGCGGACTTCCGAGCGTGCCGCCGAATTCGACGCGCGCATCGAGCTGGCCGGACGAACGGTCGATCTCGGGCACCAGGATCGCGAGCGCCGCGACGGAGTCGGATTCGATGCTCAGGAATCCGTCGAGCGGCAGTTCGCCCATTTCCTCATCTCCGCTGCGACGCGCCGTGGCTTCGCCGCGCAGCGTCGTCCCGCCGAAGAGATCCGCGTAGACCTCCGCGCGGATTCCGCCCGCGTCGGCGTGCGCGTCGAGCCGCGCGCTGCCGAGCCGGATGCGTTCGCTGCGGAACTGGTTGCGCGGGATGTCGAGCACCGGCTCGTCGATGTACAGTGCGGTCGCGCCCACCCAGTGCTGGCCCGGCGCCTGCTCAGCCCAGCCGCTCGCCTGCAGCTTGCCGTCGAACTCGCGCCAGCCGAGCAGCGTGCGCAGCAGCCGTCGCAGCGGCCAGTCCTGCGCACTGTAGAGCACGCGCCAGGATGCCGGCTCGCTGCGCCACTCGCCCTCGACGCACAGCCGGGCGTCTTCGTTCACGAGGCAGACGACTTCAGTGTCGACGCCCCGGGCCCCGGCGGAGACCCCGGCCGGCTGCGCCAGCTTTGCGGTGCCGTCCGGGAAGCCGATCTCGAATTCGTCGAGCCGGCCCGTCCACAAGGAGGCCTCGGCGTCGTAACCGCCGCTCGCCGCGAGGTGCCCGCGGAACCTGGGCACGCGCTGTGCTTCGTCGCCCTGGGAATGGAAGTCGAGTGACAGTTCGTGCTCGCGCGCAAGACCCTCGAGCTGGAAGCGCACTTCCTCGAGTCTCACCGGGCCGGTCTGCACGGACTCTGCCCGCAGCCCGATCCGCGAGCTGCGGTTGTCCGCGAGATCGAGATCGACGTCCGCGTCGAGCGTATCGACCTCAACGCCCGCGAACTGGAGCCGCCGCGCGCGCACCTCGGTCTCGATCTCCGGGCGGGCGGGGTCGCCGTGGAGACGGCCTGCGGACAGGAGCTCGCCCGCGAGGTCCGGATGCAGCAGCGAGAGCCGGCGCACGTCGGCGGTCCAGCGCAGGTCGGCCCGGCGGCCCCAGCGGCCGTCGAGCGTCACGTGGGATTCGCCGTTGGCCACGCGCAGGCGGCGCAGCTCGAACTCGCCTGCGCGATGGACGATCTCGCCCTGGCCCGTGAGTTCGCGATCCATGACGCGGCCCGACAGCGAGGCGAGTCGCAGCGTCCACGGTGCATCGGCCGTGAGACCCGCGCCGTCGACCGTCGCTGCGAAGTTCACCCGGCCACGGAGATCCGGCCGCAGCGCGGACACGTCGACGTCGCGACCCTGCAGGCGCGCGTTCCACGCCTGGCGCCCGGTGAATGCGAGCTGTCCGCTGCCCGTGACGCGTCCGCCGAAGGCACGGCCATCGAAGCGGCTGAGCGCGACGCGCTCGCGGTCCACGCGTCCGGCGGTATCGAACTCGGACAGCGGCAGGCCCGGGACGTTGGCGTGCGCCTGGATCTCGAAGTCGTAGGGCAGTGCGCCGCGCACCCGGTAACTGCCGAGCGGGCTTTCGAACGCGGCCTCGCCGTCGAGCGGCCAGCGGAGCGCACGCCATTCGCCCTGCAGGTCGAGCTCCGGCGACTCGCCGCCGGTCTTCACCGTGCCCGACACCTCGAGCGCGAGCGTCGAAGCCGGTCGCCATGCCCGCACGCGGTCGAGTTCCACGGTGTCGTCGCGCAGCCGGCCCGCGCCCTGCACGCGCACCGCCCCTTCGATCACGGACGGCGCGACCAGCGTCGCGTCGATCCCGAAGGCTTCGCGCCCGGCGTCGAGCGCGAGGCTGCCGCTCACCTTCGGATAACGGCCGGGCTCGAGCCAGGGCGAGCCGTCGAAGTCGCTCACGCGCAGGGTGCCCACGGCCCGCGGCTCCTCGGTGAGCGATACCAGGTTGCCGACGAACGAAAGGTTCGCGGGCTCGGCGAGCGTCACGGTCGTGCCGAGCCGGTCCAGGTTGCCGCGCAGTGCCGCGGCGAACCGGTAGTCGCGGCCGTCGGGCAGCCGCCATCGACCGTTGGCCGCGACCCTGAGGCCCAGCGGCTCCATCGCGCGCAGCACGACCGATCCCTCGATGCGCCCGGCCGGGTCCTCGAGCACGAGTTCGTCGAGGCGGATGCGCCAGCGCGACATGTCGAGCGCGGCGGTCGCTCGCTCGACCGCGAGGCGCTCGCCGTTCAGGAGCGTGACCGAGACGTTGCCGAGCTCGAGCGAGGGAGCCTCGATCTGCAGGAACCGGGGCAGGAACCCGGGTGCGGTCGGGGGCGGCGGCTCGCGCTCGAGCAGGGTGACGGCCACGCTCTCGACGCTCGACTTCTCGAGCCGCACGAGCCCGTGCAGCAACGGCCGCAGCGTCGGGTCGGCCCGCAGCCCACGCAGTTCGATCCGCGCGGCCTCGTGCTCGATGACGACGCGGTCCATCGAAAGCGGTCCGGCCAGCATGCCGCGCGCGCCCTCCACCTCGATGCGCAGGTTCGGGACGCGCCACAGCTGCGAGATTGCGAGCGCGAGGCCCTCCTCGGTGTACAGCAGCCGATGGATCGCCACGAGCGGCACGCCGACCGCGAGCGCCAGGACGATGATCAGTGCGATCCACACCCAGCGCACTCAGAGCACCTGCGTGATGTTCAGGTGGAGGCGCGGGCTCTTGCCAGACTCCGAGAGCGCCTGCGCCACGTCGACACCGATGAGCAGCATCGGCAGCCGCCAGCGCACCCCGATGCCCGCCGAGTATTCGAGCGGCGTGCTCCAGTCGCTGAAGGCGTTGCCGGCGTCGATGAACACGGCGCCGCGGATGTTGCGGGCGAAGTCGCGCTCGAGCTCGAGCGAGGCCACCAGCTTGTGTTCGCCGCCGATGCGCTGCTGCGAGGTCGAGCCGTCGGGGTTCTCCTGCACCACGACCGGGCTCAGCTCGTCGAGCGCAAAGCCACGGACGCTGCGGTCCCCGCCCGCGAAGAAGCGCTGCGAAGCGGGCAGCTCGGAGAAGTCGTTCACCCAGCTCGTGCCGAACTCGCCGCGCGCCCGCACGTACCACGGGTCTCCGAGCGACCAGACGCGCTCGGCCCGCGTGTAGAAGCGCAGGTAGGAGGCATCGGAGCCGAGCGTCTCGGGGCTGCCCGAGAGCTCGAAGTAGTAGGCTGCGCTGCGTACCCAGCCCGTCAGGAAGTTGGGCGGCAGGCTCGCGTAGCTGATGCCCGGAATCAGGAGCAGGTCGTCCCGGCTCGTGCCGTCCGGGAAGCCCGTGCGCTCGCGATTGACCCGCGCGAACAGCACGCGCTGCCACTGGCCCAGGACCTGCGTGAGCCCACCCACCACCTCGAAGCGTTCGCTGTCGAGGTCGCCCAGCTCCTCGTTGATGTAGCCGGTCGAGAACTCGAGCTTCTCGAGCGCCGGGTCGCCCACGGGCACGATGTAACGCGCGATCGCCTCCTGCAGGATCGCCGAGCCGGTCAGCTCGAGCCGCAGGCGGTGGCCGAGCGTGTTGACGCGCCGGTTCTCCCAGGCGAAGCGCCCGCGCAGCTCGGTGTCGGTGCCGTAGCCAACGCTCACCGTGTAGCGGTGGCGGCGGATCGGTTCGGCGCGGATGGTCACCGGCACCGTGAGCGTCTCCGGATCGCGCTGCCCCGGCACGATCGAGACGCTAGAGAAGTAATTGCTGTCTTCCAGCGCGAATTGCGTGTTGCGGATGAGGTCGGTGGAGAACACCTGTCCGGGACGGAAGCGCACGAACCGCGCCAGGAAATCGTCGCGGAGCACGTCCTGCTCGAGCGTGATACCGCCGAACCGGTAGAGTCCGCCGGTCTCGAGCTCGATGTGCACGTCGGCGGTGCGCTCCTCGGGGTCGACCACCAGCTCGCGTCGCGTGTGCTTCGCGTCCAGGAAGCCCTCGGCGAACGCTGCACGCAGCAGGTCGTCGCGCAGCGAGTCGTAGGCCGGGTGGTTGAGCTGCGCCCCGGGTTGCACGACGCTCGCAGCGGCGAGGCGGGCGAACGCGGGCTCGCCGGCGCCCGGCCCGGTGATCCGCACGTCCACGGTCCTGAACTTCACCGCCTTGCCCGGCTGCACCCTGAGACGCACGACCCACCGGTCGTCGTCGCGGCTCGTGCGGCTGCGGATCACCGGAGCGTAGTAACCGAAGGGCCGCATCGCGTCGGCCGCCTCGTCGACGGCGCGGTCCGCGAGGCGCCGTACCTGGGTGTCCGAGAGTTCCTCGCGTTCCGCGAACCGGGTGAGCGTGAGGAACGAACGGATGTTGTCGGCGACCTCCCGGCTCACGCCATCGACCTCGACGCGCACGCGCTCCGCGGCGCCTGCGACGGCGCACCATGCGACGAGCACGAGCCCGAAGCACAGCCCGCGCAACCGGGGGGAGCCTGCCGCGAGCGCCGTCATGGCGTTGCTTCGAATTCGTGGCGGCTCGCACCGGTCTGCGCGCCGCCCGGGTCGTAGCGTCGCTCGAACACGGCGGTCCGTCCCTCGTGCTCGACGAGGACGACGGTGGAGCAGCGCGTTCCGTAACGCTCGTGCACGACGAAGGGCGCCGTGAGCGCCTGATGCAGCCCGGGCGGCAGCGGGACTTCCGCCGGTTCCGTCGTCGCGGCAGGAATGCGGTCCGCCAGCACGTCGAAGAACTCGTCCGGCGACGGATCGAGCGACTCGAGCGCGACGGCGAACCGCTCGCGTGTCCGGGTGAGCTTCGGCCATGGCTCGTCGAGCCGGTGATTGCTGAGGCCGTAGACGCCGGGATCGAGGCGGCGGCGTTCTGCGGGCCGCGTATTCGAGTGATAGGCGAGCGAGTGAGCGTCGCCCACGAGCAGGTTGTAACCGGCGTGGCCTGCGGCCGCCTCGGCGAGCCGCTCGAGGTGAGTCACGGGAGCGCTCGCGTCGCGCAGGAAATCCGGCACGAGCGTGCCCCGGGAAAGCGAGCCGGGGGAGGGCACTTCGGCATCGCGTACGTTGGTCACCGTTCCGAAGCGGCCCGTGCGCGAGAGCCCGAGCCACGTGCCGCCCGCCCGCAGGTCGCGTCCGGCCAGGATCCGTGGATCGTCGTTCCACCAGGACAGGGCTGCTGTGGGCCGCTCGTGGAACTCGTCGCGGTTACCGGCCACCACGAGGCGGTACCGGGGGTGCGACAGCCACGCGAGCACGAGCAGGCACATGGTCCTGGCGCGTCGGATCAGCGCTGTGCGGCCGTCTCCCGGCGGTCGCGGCGCCACCGGAACAGCACGCGGCCGGCCTTGCGGGCGGCCCAGGCGATCAGCACGACCACCGCGACGAGGCACAGGAGCGGCACGAGGATCGCGAGGATGGACAGGCCGGTCGCGCTCGCGGTCTCGACGGTCGACACGACCGGATTCGCGAGGCCGCCCGTCATGACCCCGGATTTCGCGCGCAGCAAGGCCGTGGTGCCCTTCGTGAGCCCGGCGACGCCGCCGCCCGCGATGATCGCCACCGGCCACATCACGGATTGCGGGATGTCCGTCATGACGGCCGCGCTAGCGACCGCGCCGGCTGCCAGCGTGGCCGGGCTCGCGATGACGTCGAGCAGGTGGTCCACGCCCGGGATGTAGTACGCGAGCGTCTCGATTACGGCGGCGGTGGCGAGCGTGAGCAGCGCCGGCGTGCTCGCGAGCCAGGCGAACCCGTCGGTGAGCGGCAGGTCGCCGAAACGCGCGGCCAGCCCAGCGATCAGCAGCGGGACGAAGATGCGGAAGCCAGTTGCGGCCGCAAGACCGACGCCCAGCGCGACACTGAGCAGGGAGGCAATCGAGAGGTCCATGAGCGTCCGCGTGGATCGGCCGGCCGGCCGGTCGCACGATCCTGCCGGAATGCGCCCCGACCGGCAATCAGGGCAGGCTGCCCACGGCGTCCCACGCGGTCTTTGCGATCAGCGTGCCGACGACGAGCAGGAACACGCCGCGTACGAACGCACTTCCCCGGCGCAGCGCGACGTGGCTGCCGATCTGGGCGCCCGCGGCGTTCGCGACGGCCATCCCGGAGCCGAGCAGCCAGAAGATCTCGCCTGTCGTCGCGAAGAGCAGCAGCGCTGCGGCGTTCGCCGCGGCGTTCACGAGCTTCGCGGAGGCGGAGGCGTGCAGAAAATCGAGCCCGAAGCCGCGGACGAACAGCAGCACGAGGAAGCTGCCGGTGCCGGGACCGAAGAACCCGTCGTAGAGGCCGATCACGCCGGCGCCAGCGGCCCCGAGCGCGCGGCCGCGCCGGCCCGTGCCGCGTGGCTGGTGCGCGAGGCCGAGGTCGCGCTGCGCGAGGGTGTAGACGAGCACCAGCACCAGCAGCACCGGGACCAGCAGCCGGAACCGGTCCGGCGCGATGCGGGTGGCGATCCACGCACCTGCGATCGCGGCCCCGAATGCCGCCGCCGCGGCAGGCACGACGAGCCGCAGGTCGATGCGAACGTGGCGGCGATAGCGCAGGAACGCGCTCGTGGTGCCGGCGAGCCCGGCGAGCTTGCCGGTGCCGAGGAGCGTAGGGTGCGGCGTCGTCGGAAACGCCGCGAAGAGCGCCGGCAGCTGGATGAGGCCGCCGCCGCCTGCCATCGCATCGACGATGCCGGCGCCGAAGGCCGCGAGCAGGACCAGCGCGATTTCGATCGTCACCGGGATCCTAGGCTCGCGGACCCCAGAGCCGCACTCCGGGCGCCTGCCTCAGGGGAACGTCGGCCCCCGAGTCGTACCAGTCCTCGATCAGCCGGAACGAGACGGACTGCGGCGGCGGCAGGCCGGGAGTGCCCGAGGCGATCTCGGCCCGCGTGAACCACCGGACGTCCTCGAGCTCCTCGTCGGCGCGTGGCACGGCGTCGGGCGCCGCGGTCGCAACGTACCCGATCATCAGGGAGGAGGGGAACGGCCACGGCTGCGACGAGTGGTACTCCATCGCGGCGACCTGCACGCCCGTCTCCTCGAGCACCTCGCGCGCCACCGCGTCCTCGAGGCTCTCGCCCGGCTCGACGAACCCGGCGATCGTCGAGTAGCGGCCCGGTGGCCAGGCGGCCTGGCGCCCGAGCAGCGCCCGCTCGCCGTCGGTCACGAGCACGATGATCGCCGGGTCGAGGCGTGGGAAGTGCTCGGCGCCGCAGCCATCCGCCGTGCAGCGCATCACGTGGCCCGCGTTTGCGGACGCGGTACGTGCGCCGCACACGCCGCAGTGGCGATGCCGGTGGCGCCAGTAGAGCAAGGCCCGGGCGTATGCCAGCAGTCCGGCCTCGTCCGCGGGCAGCAATCCGCCCACGAGCCGCAGGTCCTCGAACGTGGCCTCCTCGACGGGCGGCGCATCGGCCGCCAGCTCGGCCGCGAAACAGGCGCAGCCGCGGAACCGTCCGAGCAGTACGAACTCTTCGTCGGGCCACGCAGGCCGCAGCGGGTGATCGCCCGGCAGCAGGACGGCAGCGCAACCCTCGGCCGTGCGGCGCACCAGGCTGCGGTTGCGCCAGACCGGCACGATCACCGTCCCGCGGTCCGCGAGTGCTTCCGCGATCCACCGCGGATCCTTGCGCAGGTGGGCCTCTCGCTCGACGTACGCGCCGGTGTAGACGTTCGATGGTCGCATGGACGGGCCCGCGGGCTGGGTCAGGCGGGAGTCTAGCAATCCCGCCGCGCCACCCGCGGCCGTTCAGGCGACGCAGGGTCCGGACCGACAGGCGGGGCAGTTGTCGGGCAGCAGGTCCAGCGTGTCGCGGATCCAGAGTGCCTGGCAGTCCGGACAGCGCGCGAGCACGAACTCGTCGAGCCGGGCGAGCACCTGCATCAGGTACCACGCGTGCTCGAACGTGATGACCGTCTCCGGGCAGAGGATCCGGAACGTGTCGTAGACGTCGCAGAAGGTGGCGACTTCCTCGAGCGTGGGCCTGAACAGCACCTGGGGACTCGAGAGCAGGCCGCAGCGGTTCAGGAGCGCGGCGAGCGTAGCGGCCTGCAGTTCGTGGCTAGGGCTGCGCCAGAAGAACGCCATCTGTCGCGGGGATTTGCCGCGCCGCCGGCGCACGGGGCGCACCGGCTGGCCCTTTACATATTCCCGGTAGAGCTTCCGGATGC
>Ga0105090_10000412_pt1 | contig 20931 bp, 18 predicted proteins | sample PPLLak3March2015_FD_79110 | JGI IMG/M metagenome (GOLD analysis project Ga0105090, IMG submission 79110) | Freshwater sediment microbial communities from Prairie Pothole Lake near Jamestown, North Dakota, USA - PPLs Lake P7 Core (1) Depth... | ecosystem: Environmental > Aquatic > Freshwater >... | reverse complement strand
GCGAAGGTCTTCGCCGCGGGCGACATGCGCCGCGGCCAGTCGCTCGTCGTGTGGGCGATACGCGAGGGCAGGCAGTGTGCGCGTTCTGTCGACGAATTTCTCATGGGCGCTTCAGCGCTGCCGCGCTGAACTGCGGGGCGAGGGGTGGGGGGTGAGGGGTGAGCGTGCCCCTGCGACCGGGACTGCGTCATCCCCCGGTTTGACTTATCGCATTGCGCGGACGCCGCGCCGCAAGGCACTCTCACCCCCCACCCCTCATCCCTCCCCCCGTTCTCCGTGATCGCCAACGACTCCTTCCTCCGCGCGCTGCGCCGCGAGCCGACCGCGCACACGCCGGTGTGGCTGATGCGCCAGGCGGGCCGCTACCTGCCCGAGTACAACGCGACGCGCGCGAAGGCGGGCAGCTTCATGGCGCTGGCGCAGAATCCCGAGCTCGCCTGCGAGGTCACACTGCAGCCGCTCGAGCGCTTTCCGCTCGATGCGGCAATCCTGTTCTCCGACATCCTGACGATCCCCGACGCGATGGGGCTGGGACTGTCGTTCGCCGAAGGCGAGGGGCCGCGATTTGCCCGCACGACGGCCGACGAGGCGTCGATCGCAGCGCTCGCCGTACCCGACATGGGCCGGCTGCGCTACGTGTTCGACGCGGTCGCGACGATCAAGCGCGCACTCGCCGGGCGCGTCCCGCTGATCGGCTTCTCCGGCAGCCCGTTCACGCTCGCCTGCTACATGATCGAAGGCCGCGGCAGCGACGACGACTTCGCCACCGTGCGGCGCATGGCGGCCGCGCGTCCCGACCTGCTGCAGCGGCTCGTCGACGTCAATGCCGCGGCGGTGACCGCCTACTTGAACGAGCAGATCCGCGCCGGCGCCGACGCAGTGATGGTCTTCGACACCTGGGGCGGCCTGCTGTCGGCGGCGGCCTACCGACGCTTTTCGCTCGCGACAATGCGCGCGGTGCTGCAGGGCCTCGCTCCCGGTCCTGACGGGCGCGTGCCGACGATCGTCTTCACCAAGGGCGGCGGCGTGTGGCTCGACGATCTCGCGGCCTGCGGCGCGGATGCCGTGGGTCTCGACTGGACAGTGGATATCGCCGAGGCGCGCCGGCGCGTCGGCGCGCGCGTCGCGGTGCAGGGCAACCTCGATCCGCTGGTGCTGACCACCGATCCGCAGACGGTGGCGCGCGAGGCCGAGGCGATCGTGCGCGCCGCGGGTGCCGCGCCGGGCCACGTGTTCAACCTCGGGCACGGCATCGTGCCGCGCACGCCGCCGGAAAACGTGGCTGCGCTCGTGGAAGCGGTCCATCGCGCCTCGCGCGAGCTGCGGGCCGAGCACGCCCAACCGACCCACTCCACCAGCCCACGCCCGCAAGGGGCTTGACAAGCGCCTCGGCGAGTGTGCCGATTCGCAGTTATTCACATCGGCACGGCTGCGCCGACGAACGGCATCGGGTCCTTCGCCGCGCCTTGAAGGACACTCCAACTCGATGAATTTGCATCGGAAAATCATGACCCCCGGGCGGGTGCGGGCGCCGCCGGGCTTGCCTGCGTCATGCCCGGCGCGCGTGTCAAGCGCTTTACGCACAAAGTTATCCACACCGGATGTGAACTGTTTTTCGCCTCTTTGCAAATGAAGCACTTGCGTCGCTTCCTTGTGGTGGCCTGTGAGCGTTTCGCACTGCGCAGCGCGTAGCGTGGCCGCAACGCTCGCCGTGTTTACCAAGCGTCCCGCGCGGGGGCGACCGGCGTGACGATCGCGCGCGTCGCGCTTCCCGTTGCGGTCGACCGGTTGTTCGACTACTGGATCCCCGCGGGCCTCGACGTGGCGTGCGGCGCGATCGTGCGCGTGCCGCTCGCGCGGCGGCGCGTGGTCGGCGTGGTGCTGGAGATCGCTCAGGCGAGCGAGGTGCGGCGCGAGGACATCATCGCGGTCGACGAGGTTGTCGACGCGCCAGCGCTGCCGCAGGACGTGCGCGAGCTCGCCGCATTTGTCGCAGGGTATTACCAATCGGCTCCGGGGCTGGCCTGCGCGCTCGCGCTGCCGCCGCTCAAGCGCGCGGCGCCCGACGGCGCTGCCGCGCCGTTGCGCCTGACGGCGCCGGGACGCGACGCACTGGCTACGGCGCTGCGGCGCGCTCCCGCGCAGCGCGCGCTGTACGAGCGCCTCGCGGCCGAGGGCGCAGTGCTCGCGCCGGAGGAGACGCGCGCGCTCGGCCCGCCGTTGCGCCGCGTGCTGGCGCGCTGGCGCGAGGCCGGCTGGGTCGAGGAGGCGCGGCCCTTCGTGGTGGGCGTGACGCCGCGGCTCAACGACGAACAGCGCGCGGCGGTGGACGCGATCCTCGCCGCGCGGGGGACGTTTGCGCCGCTGCTGCTGCAGGGCGTCACCGGCAGCGGCAAGACCGAGGTCTACCTCGCGGTGGCGGCCGCGATCGTCGCCGGCGGCGGGCAGGTGCTGATGCTCGTCCCCGAGATCAACCTGACGCCGCAGCTGTGCGCACGCGTCGCCGACGCCCTGCCGCATGCGCGCACCGTGACGCTGCACAGCGCGCTGGCGGAAGGCGCGCGCCGCGCGAACTGGGAGGCGGCGGCGAGCGGGCGCGCCGACATCGTGCTCGGCACGCGGCTGGCGGTGTTCGCGCCGCTGCCGCGGCTGGCGCTGATCGTCGTCGACGAGGAGCACGACGCGTCGTTCAAGCAGCACGAGGGCGTGCGCTACCACGCGCGCGATGCGGCGGTATGGCGCGCGCGCCGGCGCGAGGTGCCGATCGTGCTCGGCAGCGCGACGCCCTCGCTCGAGTCGCACCAGCACGCGCTGGCGGGCCGCTACCGGCGGCTCGTGCTCGCGCGGCGCGCCGATCCGCGCGCGTCGTTTCCAGCGGTGCGGCTGGTGCCCGCGCGCGGCACGGACGTGCGCGACGGGCTGTCCGCCGCGCTGCTCGCAGCGATCGGCGAGCGGCTCGCGCGCGGCGAGCAGTCGCTGGTGTTCGTCAACCGCCGCGGCTACGCCCCTTCGCTCAAGTGCCCGTCGTGCGGGTGGGAGGCCGGCTGCACGCGCTGCAGCGCGCGGCTCACCACGCATCGGACCCCGCCGATGCTGCTGTGCCACCACTGCGGGCATCGCGAGCGCGTGCCGCAGGCCTGCCCGTCGTGCGGCAACGTGGACCTTGCCGCGGGCGGGCATGGCACGCAGCGCCTGGAAGCCGCGCTCGCGCACGCCTTCCCGCAGGCCCGCATCGCGCGCGTGGACCGCGACAGCACGCGCAACGCGGGCTCGTTCGCCGCGGTGCGCGACAAGGTCCGCGACAACGCCCTCGACATCCTCGTCGGCACGCAGATGCTTGCGAAGGGCCACGACTTCCCGCGCCTGACGCTCGTCGGCGTGCTGGGCGCGGACAACGCGCTCTACAGCGCCGACTTCCGCGCCACCGAGCACGCGGCGGCGCTGCTGCTGCAGGTGGCCGGACGCGCGGGACGCGCCGAGCGACCCGGCGAGGTCGTCGTGCAGACGGACTTCCCCGGCCATCCGCTTTACGAGATGCTGGCGCGGCACGACTACGACGCACTGGCCGCGGCGACCCTCGCGGAGCGCGAGGCTGCGGGTTTGCCGCCGTACGCGCACCTGGCGCTCCTCGGCGCCGAGGCGCACCGGCGCGAGGACGTCGAGCGGTTCTGCGCGAGCGCGCATCGCGCGGCGGTGGATGCCGCCAGGGCGCTTGGCGCGAAGGTCGAGGTATTCCCGCCGGTCACCTCCGCGCTGGCCCGTCGCGCGGGCTACGAACGCGCCCAGATGCTGCTGCGCAGCGCCCAGCGCGGCGACCTCAAGGCAGTACTGACCGCGCTGCGCGGCGCGCTCGGCGAAGCGCGCGACCGGCGCGTGCGCTGGGCGATCGACGTCGATCCGCAGTCGCTGACCTGACCCAGGCGGGTCGGGCTGACGGCGGCGCCCCGCTATAATCAACGTCTTCACTTGCTCTTGTCATCCATGGACCTGCGCCGCGAACTCGCGAACTGGCTCGCCGCTGGCGTGCGCGCGGCGTTGCCCGACGCGCCGGCGCCCTCCGTCGCGCTCGATCGGCCGAAGCAGGCGGCGCACGGCGACTACGCGACCAACGTGGCGCTCGCGATGGCGAAGCCCGCGCGGCGCAATCCGCGCGAGCTGGCGCAGCTGATCGTCGCGGCGTTGCCGCCCTCGCCGCTGGTCGAGCGCATCGAGATCGCGGGCGCGGGCTTCCTGAACATCTTCCTCGTGCCGGCGGCACGGCAGGCCGTCGTGCGCGACGTGCTCGACGCTCGCGAGCGCTACGGCCGCGGCGACGCGCTTGCCGGGCAACGCGTGATGGTCGAATTCGTCTCGGCGAACCCGACCGGCCCGCTGCACCTCGGGCACGCCCGCCAGGCCGCGCTCGGCGACGCGATCGCGCGCCTGTTCGAATGGCAGGGGGCGGAGGTCACGCGCGAGTTCTACTACAACGATGCCGGCCAGCAGATCCAGAACCTCGCAATCTCGGTGCGCGCCCGCGCGAAGGAGCTGCTCGGCGAGTCGGGCGAGTTCCCCGAGGACGGCTACCGCGGCGACTACATCGTCGACATCGCGCGCGCGTTTCTCGAGCGGCACGGCCACGACCTCTCCGACATCGAGGCGATTCGCCGCTTCGCCGTCGACGAGATGCGCAAGGAGCAGGACCGCGACCTCGCCGCGTTCGGCGTGCACTTCGACCGCCACTACCTCGAGAGCTCGCTGTACACGGACGGCCGCGTCGACGCGACCGTGCGCCGTCTCGTCGCCTCGGGCCGGACCTACGAGAGCGAGGGCGCGCTGTGGCTGCGCACCACCGACTACGGCGACGACAAGGACCGCGTGATGCGCAAGTCCGACGGCGGGTACACGTACTTCGTGCCCGACGTCGCCTACCACGTCACCAAGTGGGAGCGCGGCTTCGCCAAGGTGATCAACGTGCAGGGCGGGGATCACCACAGCACGGTGCAGCGCGTGCGCGCGGGCCTGCAGGCGCTCGGCGCGGGCATTCCCCAGGGCTACCCCGACTACGTCATACACAAGATGGTCACGGTGATGAAGGGCGGCGAGGAAGTGAAGATCTCCAAGCGCGCCGGCAGCTACGTGACCGTGCGCGACCTGATCGACGAGGCCGGGCGCGACGCCGTGCGCTTCTTCCTGGCGATGCGGCGCGCCGACACCGAGTTCGTGTTCGACATCGATCTCGCGCGCTCGCAGTCGGAGGAGAACCCGGTCTACTACGTGCAGTACGCGCACGCGCGCGTGGCCTCGGTGCTGAAGCAGGCGGGACTGGCGAAGGAGGACGCGATCGCGGCCGCTCGCACGGCCGACCTCGCGCCGCTCGCCTCGCCCTACGAGGAGGCGCTGCTGCGCCGCATCGCCGACTTCGGCGTCGAGCTCGCCGACGCGGCCCGCGGCCATGCACCGCACCAGGTCGCGTTCTACCTGCGCGAGTTGGCCGGCGAATTCCACAGCTACTATAATTCCGAGCGATTCCTCGTCGACGACGAGCGCGTGCGCGGCGCGCGTCTCGCGCTCGCGCTGGCCGCGGGCCAGGTGCTCGCCAATGGACTCGCGGTGCTCGGCATTGCCGCGCCCGACCAGATGTAGCGCAGCGACGTGCCCCGGACCTCCCCTCCAGCCTCCACTCCCCCCGCGCCGCGCGCGGGACGCACTCGCCGGCATGGCCGCGGCGGCACGCTGCTCGGCGTGTTCATCGGGCTCGTGCTCGGCATCGTGCTTGCCGCGGCCGTCGCGCTGTATGTGACAGGCGGCTGGAAGGCCTACCGGCAGCTCGCCGGCGGCGGCGAGTCGCGCGAGGCCGCGCAGCCGCCCAAGAGCGCGAAGGCCGAGGACGAGAAGCCGCGCTTCGACTTCTACAAGATCCTGCCCGGCGGCGAGGAGCCGAAGGCGCAGGCCGGCAAGGCTGCGCCGGAGAAGGCGCCCGAGAAGGCGGCCGAGAAGGCCGCCGAGAGCCCGGCGAAGATGGCGGCGGCCGACCCGGCCGCGCGCGCGCCCAAGGCGCCCGACCGCTTCTGGCTGCAGGCGGGCTCCTTCGCCGGCGAATCCGACGCCGACAACCTGAAGGCGCGGCTCGCGCTCGCGGGCTGGGAAGCGCAGGTGCAGAAGGGCGAGGTCCCCGACAAGGGCACGCGCTTCCGCGTGCGCCTGGGCCCCTACGACAACACGGACGAGCTCAATCGCGTCAAGGGCGAGCTCGCCCGCCGCGGCTTCGACGTCGCGGTCATCCGCTACTGACGCCGGCGCGTTGGTCCCTTCGCCGACTCGAAGGCGAACCTTCGCGCTTGCCAGCTGACCAACGCCGCGTACCCCCCGCGACCCACGACCCCGGAGCCTCCGATGCGCCGCACCCACGCCTCCCGCCGCAACTTCCTCGCCTTCGCCGCAGGCTGCGGCCTCCTCGCCGCCGGCGGGCGAGCCGCCGCGCAAGCCGCTCTCGTCGAGGGCCAGCACTACACGCGCCTCAAGAACGCCCAGCCGGTCGACAGCGGCAAGAAGATCGAGGTGATCGAGTTCTTCAGCTACGGCTGCCCGCACTGCCGCGACCTCGACCCGGAGCTCGTCGCGTGGAAGAAGACGCTTCCCGCCGACGTCGAGTTCAAGCGCGTCCCGGTCGACTTCGGCCGCGAGCAGTGGCGCAACCTCGGCAAGGCCTACTACGCGCTCGAGGCGCTGGAGGTGGAGGACAAGCTCACGCCCGAGCTCTTCGCCGCGCTGCACGACAAGCGCGCGCCGTTGCACGAGCCGAAGGCGTTCCTCGACTGGGTCGCGGGCAAGGGCGTGGACCGCAAGAAGGCCGAGGACACGTTCAACTCCTTCGGCGTGAACAGCAAGATGAACCGCGCGCTCGCGCTGGCGAAGAACTACAGCGTGCAGTCGGTGCCGGTGGTGTTCGTCGACGGCAAGTTCCAGGTGAGCTCGGACAAGGTGGGCACGCACGCGCAGCTGCCCGGCGCGATCAACCAGCTGATCGCCAAGGCGCGCACCGAGCGGCCGAAGAGCTGAGCGCTTCTTGCCCGCGCCGCTGAAGGTCTTCCTGACCGGCGCGTCGTCCGGCCTCGGCGCGGCGCTCGCACGCCGCTACGCGGCGCAGGGCGCAATACTCGGCCTCGTCGCGCGGCGGGAGACCGAACTCGCCGCGCTCGCCGCGTCGCTGGCCCCGGCGAAGGTGGCCATCTACGCGGCGGACGTCCGCGATGTCGCCGCGATGACACGGGCCGGCGCCGACTTCATCGCTCGATTCGGCGCGCCCGACGTCGTCATCGGCAATGCCGGCATCTCGCGCGGCACGCTCACCGACCACGCCGAGGACCTTCCGGCGTTCCGCAGCGTGCTCGAGACGAACGTGCTCGGGCTCGTGCACACGTTCCACCCGTTCATCGCGGCGATGACGGCTGCGGGCGGCGGCGCGCTGGTGGGCATCGCCAGCGTGGCGGGCTTTCGCGGACTACCGGGCTCGGGGGCCTACTGTGCGTCGAAGTCGGCGGCGATCACCTACCTCGAGAGCCTGCGCGTCGAGCTGCGCGCGCGCGGCGTGGCGGTGCTCACCATCTGCCCCGGCTTCATCGCCACGCCGCTCACGGCGCGCAATCCCTACAGGATGCCGTTCCTGATCCAGGCGGACGAGGCAGCGCGCCAGATCGCTCGCGCGATCGAGCGCCGCCAGCGCTTCCGCGTCGTGCCGCCGGGCATGGCGGCGCTCTCCGTGCTGCTGCGGGCGCTGCCGCGGCCGCTTTACGACCGTGTCATGCAGAATCGCAAGCGGAAGCCGAGGGACAACAGGACCTGAACGGCGCGCTTACAGCGGCACGCGCACCCCCACCGTCACCGCGTACGAGTCGCCGTCGTCCTTCCCGGCGGTCGCAGTGCCCATGATGAAGCCGGTGACCTTGCCGAACGTCGCGGACGGCGCGCCGAAGTCCATCGCCGCGCCGAGGTGGAACAGCGCCCAGTTGTCGTCGGGGCGCGGCGCGGTCAGCGTGTAGCTGCCGCCGAGCGAGACGGGGCTCGCGGTGATCGTGCGCGCATCGTCCTCGAACTCGTACTCCCAGGTCGCGCGGCCGAACGGGCGCAGCGCGCCGAAGCTGCCCTGCGCCTGCCAGCCGACGCTCGCGACGAGGCTTTCGCGCTCCTGCCCGGCGAAGGAAAGCGCAGTGGAGGAGACCCCGCGCTCGGTGAAGCCGTCGACGTTGGCGCGCTGGTAGACGAGCTTGGCGAACGGCCCGTGGTTGACGCTTCCGGAGCGCATCCAGTAGCCGCCGTGCACGCGCACGCCCCAGTGGTCGCCCGACGCGTCGCCCGACTCGCTGCGCTGAAGGGCGCCGAGCGCAAACGTGCGCGATACGCCGTCGTAGTCGAGCGAGCCGAACAGCGCGGACACGCCGGCGTACCAGGGCCCGTTGCCCCATCCCGCGTAGAGCGTGCCGCCGGTCTCCTCGAGCTTGTGGCGGCCGCCCGAGTAGCCCGCGTCGTAGGTGCTGAAGTTGAAGGCCGCGCCGGCAAGCCAGTGGCTGCCGACACGCACGTCGGCGCCGACGGACACCGTGTTGACGTCGGCGTCGCCGCGCGCGAAGCCGGCGTCGATGTCCGATCGCGCGTAGTCGTAGGCCGCCCACAGGTTGACGCCGCGCTGCGGGTCGTAGGGGGTGTCCAGCGCCGACCACATGCGCGCGTCGACGGTGCGGAACGTCGCCTGCTCGACGGCGAGCGGGCCCTCGGTCAGCGCCGCGGTGAGCAGCGGGCCTTCGAGGTGCGCGGCGACGGCGCCCGCAATCACTTCGAAACCCGCACCGGTGGGGTGCACGTCATCGGCGAACAGGTAGGTCCGGTTCGCGTTCGGCGCGACGTAGCTGGACGGGCCGCACAGCAGCGAAGGCGTCGCGCCACACGCCCTGGCGGTCGTGTTGGCGAGGCCGTAGGCAGCCGGATCGGCGAGGATCTCCGCGAACAGGCGCCAGGTGTCGATGCGGATCACGTTGCCGCCGAGCGCGGCGAGTCCGCCCTGCAGCGTGGCGTTGTAGAGGCCGGTGATCTGGCTGATCTGCGTCGATGCCGCCGGCCCTCCGGAGAGCCCGAACGGCGTGCGACCGATGTCGGGCAGGTTGAGCACGACGACGGTGCGCGCACCCGCTGCCTGCAGCGTGCCCACCGCCTGGACGAACTGCCCCGCCACCAGCGTCACGTTCGCGGCGGCTTGCGCTGACGTCACCACGCCGGCCTGCGCCAGGCCGAGCTGGAAGAACACGTCGTTCGCGCCACCCCACAGCGAGTGCACGGCGTTGCCGTCCACGCCGCGCGCGACGTACTGCGACACCTGCGTCGCGATGGGCACGGCGGTGCCGGTCGGCGGGCTTGCGGGCACGCCGGGCAGCCCGGTGACCCGCGCGCCGCCCTGAGCATAGGCGGTGCCGCCCTGGTTCGCCGGCGTGATCGTGAAGCCGTAGCGCGTGCCGAGGATCTGCGACCAGACGGGGTCGGGGTTGGTCGTGAATCGGCCCAGACCGGGCGGCAGGACGGGTGCGAACGCCCCCGGGTCGGAGAGGCTGTCGCCGAAGAAGACGAAACCGCTCCACTGTGCGGCGGCGGGAGCGGAGCAGGCTAACGCCACCGCGCCGGCCAGCAGTGCCTTGTCGAAACGTCGCATGTCGCCTCCCGGGGGTGTTGTACGGAGAGTCGGAACGGCCGATTCTAAGCGATCGGTTTTCGGCGGCGCCAGCCTCGCCCGGGTCAACGCGGAGGGTCCACCGTGCGTTTTGCAAGCTACGAAGGAGGCACGGCCATGCGTTCGTTGCGGAGTTTCGCGCTTCCTCTTGCCCTCCTCGCGCTGGCGACCACCCTGCCGGCGCTGGCGCAGGACGACCTGCCCGGACGCGTCGGCCGGCTGGCCGACCTCGCCGGCCGCGTCTACATCGCGACGGGCGAGCGCGCCGAGGACTGGCTCGACGCGCAGCGCAACGACACCGTCACCGGCGGCGACAACCTCTGGGTGTCGGGGGACGGCCGTGCCGAGATCGACTACGGCGGCGGGCAGTTCCGCCTGGCCGGCGACACCAACGTGCACATCGCGCGGTTGGACGACGCGATCCTCGCGCTGTTCGTCGCCCATGGGGGGGTGATCGTACGAGTGCGCGTGCTCGAGCCGGGCGAGGCCGCGCGCATCGACACGCCGAACACGCAGGTGGCGCTCACCCGCCCCGGTCTGTACCGCATCGACGTCAGCCCCGACCGCACGCGCACCGACCTGGTCGTGCGCGAGGGCGAGGCGATGGCGTCGTTCGCCACCGGCGTGCAGCAGGTGCTGCCCGGACAAAGCGCGCTCCTCGAAGGCGCGGAGCCGGCGCAGGCGAGCGTGCGCAACGGCTACTACGTCGACGGCTTCGACACCTGGAGCGCCGATCGCGACCGGCGCTACGAGCGTTCGCGCTCGACCGCGTACGTGTCGCCGCAGATGATCGGCTACGCCGACCTCGACGAGCATGGTCGCTGGGAGAGCGTGCCCGAGTACGGCACGCTCTGGTACCCGACCGATGTGGCCGTCGACTGGGCGCCGTACCGCTATGGGCGCTGGTCGTCGGTCGCCGGCTGGGGCTGGACCTGGGTCGACGATGCGCCCTGGGGCTACGCGCCGTTCCACTACGGCCGCTGGGTTCACTATCGCGGCCGGTGGGGCTGGGCGCCGGGCGGCTTCGTGGCCCGGCCGGTCTGGTCGCCGGCGATGGTGGCCTGGTACGGGGGCTCCGGCTGGTCGGCGTCGGTGACGTTCGGCGCGCCGGTCTACGGCTGGGTGCCGCTCGCATGGGGCGAGCCGTTCATCCCGTGGTGGAACCGCTGCTCGCACCGCTGCTGGACGCAATACAACCGTCCCTACGCGGTCAACCTCGCCGAGCGGCCCCACGCACCGCCCACGCGCTACCGGAACTGGAGCGTGCCGGGCGGGGCAACCGCGGTGCCCGGTGCGACGCTGGTCGGCCGGCGCCCAGTGCATTCGAACGTGGTCGATGCACGACCGAACCTTGGCGCTCGACCACCTGCGCTGGTGCAAGCGCCGCCGGTCGACCGGCCCGTACGCGGCACGCCGGGTACGCGCCCAACGAGTGCGCCGCCGCCGGCGGTCGCTTTCCAGACCAAACCGATGCGGCTGCCCCCGGCGACGCCCCCTTCCGCGTTTCCTGCGACCACCGGCGGGTCGCCCGGGACGATGTCCGGACCGGCGCAGACGCGTCCGCCGGCGCGCGCCCCAACTGCGCCGGGGACCTGGGGCCCGACCGGGCAGCCGGCGCCGCAGGCCGGCCGGCCGATGCCGCAGGGCAGCAGCCAAGCAACAACTGCGGCGCCGTCAGCGCCGCCAGGGTCGGGGACGATTCAGCGCGAGCAGCGCCCGCAGCAGGGTGCCGCGCCGGGGCGCATCGAACCGAAGCCGTCGCTTGGGACTCCGCCGGAACGCCAGCAACCGCGGTCGCCATCTCCGGCGGGTGCTGCGCCCGTGCCCCGGTCGGCGACGCCGCTGCCCCAGGTCGGGACACCGCCGCCGCAGGCAGTTCCGGGAGTTCCGCCGTTGCAGCGAGGCGCGCCGGGCGCCCCGGCGGGCAGCGCGGTGGCGCCGAGCGCGGTACCGCCGGCCCAGCCGGCGCCGCCGCCGCAAGGCGTGCGCGCCCCCGCACCCGTCCCGCAGGACGGCAACAAGGGCAGCGAACCCGTGATTGGCCGGCCGGTGCCGAAGGAGCAGGCGCGCTGATGCGCTGACTAAACGTCCGCGCGCATCCTGACGTAGGTCCCCGGCGCATCGCCGAGAGCCTTGAGACCGCCCTTGCCCGGGATGCGCGCGGGCACGCTCTTGCCGCCGTGCGCGGCGACCCACTGCGTCCAGTCGGGCCACCACGAGCCCTCGTGCTGCTGGGCGGTCGCGAGCCACTGGTCGGGCGTGTCGGGCTGGGCCGCGTTCGTCCAGAAGCAGTACTTCGCCGCCGACGGCGGGTTGATCATCCCGGCGATGTGCCCCGATCCCGACAGCACGAAGCGGGTCTTGCCCGACATCGACTTCGGGCCGTAGTAGGTGGCCTTCCACGGCGCGATGTGGTCCTCGATCGCGGAGGCGAAGTACGTGGGCACCGTCACCTTCGCGAGGTCGATCGGCGTGTCGCACAGCGTGATGCCGCCGGGCTTCGCCAGCCGGTTCTCCATGTACATGTTGCGCAGGTAAAAGCTGTGCATGCGCGCGGGCATGCGCGTGGCGTCGCCGTTCCAGTGCAGCAGGTCGAACGGGAACGGGTCGCGGCCGAGCAGGTAGTTGTTGATGACGAACGACCAGATGAGGTCGTTCGCGCGCAGCATGTTGAACGTGTTGGCCATCTCGCTGCCCTCGAGGTAGCCGCGCTCCTCCATCTTGCGCTCGAGCGAGGCGACCTGCTCCTCGTCGATGAACACCTCGAGCTCGCCGGTGGCGCGGAAGTCGATCAGCGAGGTCATGAACGTCGCGCTGACGATGCGCTTGTCCTTGCGCGCGGCCATGTGGCCGAGCGTGGCGGCGAGCAGCGTGCCGCCCAGGCAGTAGCCCAGCGCGTTCACTTCGCGCTCGCCGGTGGCCTCCGCGATCGCATCCAGCGCGGCCAGCGTGCCTTCGGTGAGATAGCGGTCAAAGCCGGCGTCGGCGAGCTTCGCGTCGGGGTTGACCCACGAGACCACGAACGTCGTCTGCCCCTGGTCCGTGCACCACTTGACGAACGAGTTCTTCTCGCGCAGGTCGAGGATGTAAAACTTGTTGATCCACGGCGGGACGATCAGCAGCGGCCGCTTGGCCACCTTCGCCGTCGTCGGCGCGTACTGGATCAGCTCCATCAGCTCGTTGCGGAAGACCACCTTGCCCGGCGTGGTGGCGATGTTGACGCCGAGCTCGAAGGCCTTGGGGTCGGTCATCGAGATCCTGAGCTGCCCGTTGCCGCGCTCGATGTCGTCGAGCAGGTTGTGCAGGCCGCGGACGAGGTTCTGCCCGCCGGAGGCGATCGTCTCGCGGAACACCTCGGGGTTGGTCAGCGCGAAGTTCGACGGCGCCAGCGCGTCGATGTACTGGCGCGTGTAGAAGTCGACCTTGCGCCGCGTCTTGTCGTCGAGGCCCTCGACGTTGGCGACCTGGCCGTGCATCCAGCGCGCGGTGATGAGGTAGGACTGCTTGACGAAATCGAACAGCACGTGCTGCTCCCAGTCACCGTGCCGGAAGCGCTTGTCGCTCTTCGCCGGGGCGGCCACCGGCGCCGTCGGCGCGCCCATCATCTTCATGAACGACGACTGCCACAGGTTCATGTAGTCCCACCACAGCGTCATCTGCGACTCGGCGAGCTTCGCCGGGTTCGCCATCAACTGCGCGGCGAGCTCGAGGAACGCCTTGCCGATGCCGAGCTCGTCGGAGAGCATGCTCTTGCCCGACTCGGCCTGCTTGGTGGCGAACTCGCCGATCAGCTTCGCGCTCTTCTCCGCGGCGGAGGCGAGGCTCTTGGCGAGCGCGACGGGGTCGTAGCCCTGGGCTGCGGTCGCGGCGGGCGCGGGCTGTGGGGTCTTGGCGGTGGTCATGGGCTTCCTTCGGGCTCCAACCCGGCATTCTATTCCGCGGCCCGATCGCAGGGTCAGACCCTCACTTCCCGTCCGCGCCGCGGCACTGCTGCACCCGTGCAGCCGCCAAGTGAGGGTCTGACCCTAACTCCGGGCGAAGCGGATCGTGCCGTCGGGCCCGGCCGCGCGGTTGACCCGTCCGGTCGCCGCGAGGTGGTTGAGGTGCGCGATCGACTCGCCGACCGCGAAGAAACGCTGCTGCAGGTCGAGTTCGCGGCGGAACAGCAGCGGCACGACGTCGGCGGCGCTCACCGGCGCGCCGGCGCTGCCAATGGCTTCCTCGAGCTCGGCGAGCCGCGCGACGTGGTGCTCGCGCAGCGCGGCGACGCGCGCGGCGATGCCGCGAAACGGCAAGCCGTGCGAAGGCAGCACCAGCGTGCGCTCGGGCAGCGCCGCGAACCCCTCGAGCGAGCCGAGGAAGCGGGCGAGCGGGTCGGCCAACGCCTCCGCCGGCCAGACGCTCACGTTCGTGCTGATCCGTGGCAGCAGCATGTCGCCGCTGACCAGGAGATCGCGCCCGGCGACGTGCAGCGCCGCGTGCTCCGGCGAGTGCCCGTAACCGGCGATGACGCGCGCCTCGAGCGCGCCGAGCCGCAGCGGCTCGCCGGGGTAGATGCGCGTGAAGCGCGCCGGCAGCTCGGGCACGCCGCGCCGGTAGGCGTTGCCGCGCGCGGCGAGTGCCGCGAGGTGGTCGCCGGTCACCCCATGCGAACGGAACAGCGCGACGGTGTCGGCGAGCGCGTAGCCGGAGCTCTGGGCCAGGATCGCGTGCCCCGTCAGGAATTCCGCCATCGTCATGTGCACGTCGACGCCGAAGCGCGCGGCGAGCCACGCGGCATTGCCGGCGTGATCCGGGTGGTAGTGCGTGACGACGATGCGCGCGATCGCCCGGCCGCCCAGCGTGCGCTCGAAGTGCCGCTCCCACAGCGCGCGCGTGGCGGCATCGCCGTAGCCGGTGTCGATCAGCGTCGGGCCGTCGGCGCCGTCGACGAGCCAGAGGTTGATGTGGTCGAGCGCGAACGGCAGCGGCATGCGCAGCCAGTGCACGCCGGGGGCGACCTCGATCGTGGCGCCGGGATGCGGGGGAGCGTCGAACGGAAACGTGAGCGCGCTGGACATGCGGGCGGGGGTGCGGCGGGGCGCCGCTGCATCGGCGCAAGGCGGCCTTCGATGCTCGCGGGTGCGGCGCGGTGCTGTCAAGCGGTTGTGCTATGTTCGGCCGCGATGACGACGCGTCGCTCCGTCCCGCCGCGCGCCACCGGCGCGGCTGCCGCCAGGTCGCCGGCGACCTACCCGATCTCGGTGCTGGCCCGCGAGTTCGCGCTGACCACGCGCGCGATCCGCTTCTACGAGGACTGCGGGCTCATCACGCCGGCACGCGTCGGCGGTGCGCGCGTCTACGGCGAGCGCGAGCGCGTGCGCATCAAGCTGATCCTGCGCGGCAAGCGCCTCGGCCTCTCGCTCGCCGAGATCGCCGAGATCCTCGACCTCTACGAGGTGTCGCGCAACGAGCGCGCGCAGCTCGAGAAGTTCCTCGTCGTGCTCGCCGACCGCCGCGCGCGCCTGCTGCAGCAGAAGGAGGACATCGACGCCACGCTCGCCGAGATCGCCGGCGTGGAGCGCGAGTGCCGCCGGCTGCTGAAGGAAGCTGCCGCCGAGCGCGAGGACGGGCGGGTGGCCAGGGCGCGGGGTTGACGTTTACGTAAACGTCAACCAGAATCGACTTCCCGGCCGCCTGACCACGGAGCCAGCCATCATGGTGGACCTGCCCTCGATCGACTTCGGCCACGGCGAGACGCTCGTCATGCTGCGCGACGCGGTGCGCGAGTTTGCGCAGAGCGAGATCGCGCCGCGCGCAGCGGCGATCGATCGCGACAACGCGTTCCCGCCCGAGCTGTGGCGCAAGCTCGGCGACATGGGGCTGCTCGGCATCACCGTCGAGGAAGCGTACGGCGGCTCGGCGCTCGGCTATCTCGCGCACGTGATCGCCATGGAGGAGATCTCGCGCGCGTCGGGCTCGGTCGGCCTCTCCTACGGCGCGCACTCGAACCTGTGCGTCAACCAGATCAGTCGCAACGGCAGCGACGCGCAGAAGCGCCGCTACCTGCCCAAGCTCGTGTCCGGCGAGCACGTCGGCGCGCTGGCGATGAGCGAGTCGGGCGCCGGCTCGGACGTCGTGTCGATGCGCCTGACGGCGAGGCGCAGCGGCGACGCCTACGTACTCAACGGCAGCAAGTGCTGGATCACCAACGGCCCCGACGCCGATACGCTCGTCGTGTACGCGAAAACGGACCCGCAGGCCGGCGCGCGCGGCATCACGGCGTTCGTGGTCGAGAAGGGCGTGCCGGGTTTCACCGCCGCGCCCAAGCTCGACAAGCTCGGCATGCGCGGCAGCAACACCTGCGAGCTCGTGTTCGTCGACTGCGCGGTGCCGGCGGCCAACGTGCTGGGCGAGGAGGGCCGCGGGGCGAAGGTGCTGATGAGCGGGCTCGACTACGAGCGCGCGGTGCTGGCCGGTGGCTCCCTGGGCCTGATGGCCGCCGCGCTGGACGTCGTCCTGCCGTACGTGCACGAGCGCCAGCAGTTCGGCCAGCCGATCGGCGAGTTCCAGCTGATGCAGGGCAAGCTCGCCGACATGTACACGACGTTCAACGCCTGCCGCGCCTACGTCTACGCGGTGGCCGCCGCGCTCGACCGCGGGCCCGCGGGCACGCGCGCGCGCAAGGACGCGGCTGGTGCGATCCTGTTCGCCGCGGAGAAGGCCACGTGGCTCGCCGGCGAGGCGATCCAGGCTCTGGGCGGCAACGGCTACGTCAACGACTACCCGACGGGGCGCATCTGGCGCGACGCCAAGCTCTACGAGATCGGGGCCGGGACCTCCGAGATCCGCCGGATGCTGATCGGGCGGGAGTTGTTCAACGAAACGAAGTGAACAGGCGGAGCGAGGCGACATGCTCAACGACCCCATCGTCATCGTCGGCGCCGCCCGCACGCCGGTGGCCGGCTTCCAGGGCGACTTCGCGGCGCTTGCCGCGAGCGAGCTTGGCGCAGCGGCGATCAAGGCCGCGGTGGAGCGCGCGGGCATCAAGCCGGGCGACGTCGACGAAGTGATCATGGGCAACGTGCTGCCCGCAGGTCAGGGACAGGCCCCGGCGCGCCAGGCGTCGATCAAGGCGGGCCTGCCGCTCGCGGCCGGCTGCACGACGATCAACAAGATGTGCGGCTCGGCGATGAAGGCGGCGATGCTCGCGCACGACCTGCTTGCCGCGGGCACGAACGACGTGATGGTCGCCGGCGGCATGGAGTCGATGAGCAACGCGCCCTACCTGCTGCCGAAGGCGCGCGCCGGTTACCGCATGGGCCACCAGGTCGTGCAGGACCACATGTTCCTCGACGGCCTCGAGGACGCCTATGACAAGGGACGCCTGATGGGGACCTTCGCCGAGGACTGCGCCGCGAAGTTCGCGTTCACGCGCGAGGCGCAGGACGCGTTCGCGCTGGCCTCGCTCGAGCGCGCGCTGAAGGCGAACGACGACGGCACGTTCGGCTGGGAGATCGCACCCGTGACGGTGCCCGGGCGCAAGGGCGATGTCGTGATCGACCGCGACGAGCAGCCGGCGAAGGCCTCTCCCGAGAAGATCCCGATGCTCAGGCCCGCGTTCCGCAAGGACGGCACGGTGACGGCGGCGAACTCGAGCTCGATCTCGGACGGCGCGGCTGCGCTGGTGCTGATGCGCCGCTCGACGGCCGAGCAGCGGGGCCTGAAGCCACTGGCGCTGGTGCTGGGTCACGCCACGCACGCGCAGGAGCCGGGGCTCTTCACCACCGCGCCGGTTGGCGCGATCGACAAGGTGCTGCGCAAGGTCGACTGGAGCGCGCGCGACGTCGACCTGTGGGAGATCAACGAGGCGTTCGCCGTCGTCGCGATGGCGGCGATGCACGAGCACAAACTGCCGCACGAGCGGGTCAACGTGCACGGCGGCGCATGCGCGCTCGGCCATCCGATCGGCGCCTCGGGGGCGCGCATCGTCGTGACGCTGCTCGGCGCGCTGCGCAAGCATGGGAAGCGCCGCGGCGTGGCCGCGCTGTGCATCGGCGGCGGCGAGGCCACGGCGATGGCGATCGAGCTCGCGTAGGGCTCATTCGATGACAGCCGCGTCCGCGCCGGCCGTCGCGGCACCCCCGGCGCCGTGGGCGGTGTACGCGAAGCTCGTCGGCGTCGCGGTGATCTGGGGCGGCACGTTCATCGCCGGCCGCGTGGCGACGGCGGAAATGGCCGGCACGTCGGCGGCGCTGTGGCGCTACCTGTTCGCCAGCGCGGCACTGGTCGCGGCGGCGCGCGCGCTGGAGGGCGGGCTTCCCGGCCTTGCCGCGCGTCAGTGGCTCGGGGTGGCGCTGCTCGGCGCGACAGGCGTGGCCGCGTACAACCTGTTCTTCATGTTCGGCCTCAAGAGCGTGCCGGCGGGCCGGGCCGCGCTCATCGTCGCCCTGAACCCGGCGGTGACGCTTCTCGGCGCCGCGCTGTTCCTGGGCGAACCGCTCGTGCGGCGCAAGCTGGCCGGCATCGCATTGTCACTCGCGGGGGCGACGATCGTCATCGGCCACGGCAATCCGCTCACGTTGCTGGAGGGGGCGCTCGGCGCGGGCGAGGCGCTGATTTTCGGCTGTGTGATCTCGTGGTCCGTGTTCACGCTGGTTGCCAAGCACCTCATGGCCGGGCTCTCGCCGCTGGCCGTCACGACCTACGCATCGCTCACCGGCACGCTCATGCTGGCTGTCGCAACGCTTGTCGAGGGCGCGCCGTTCCTGCCGCAGGCCTCGGCGTGGGCGTGGTTCGCGCTCGTCTTCCTGGGCGTGCTCGGCACCGCGGTGGCGTTCGTCTGGTACAACGACGGCGTGCGCCGGCTCGGCGCGGCGCGCGCCCCGGTGTTCATCAACCTCGTGCCGGTCGCCGCGGTCGCGCTCGCCTGGGCGCTGCTCGACGAGCGCGTCGAGGCTGCCACGCTCGGCGGCGGCGCGCTGGTCCTCGCCGGCATCTATGTGCTGAACGCGCCGCGGCGGAGGTGAGGCCATGCTGTTGACCGACGAGCAGACGCTGATCCGCGACACGCTGCGCGCGTTCGCGCAGGAGCGCCTCGCGCCGCACGCCGCGCGCTGGGACCGCGAGCATCACTTCCCGCGCGCCGAGCTCGCAGCGCTGGGCGAGCTGGGCGCGATGGGCATGGCGATTCCGGAAGCGTGGGGGGGCGCGGGCGCGGGCTACCTCGCGCTCGCGCTGGCGCTGGAGGAAATCGCCGCGGGCGACGGCGCGACCTCGACGATCGTGTCGGTGCAGAACTCGGTGGTCTGCGGCCCGCTCCTCGCGTTCGGCGACGAGCTGCAGAAGGAGCGCTGGCTGAAGCCTCTCGCGGCGGGGACCAGGCTCGGCTGCTTCTGCCTCACCGAGCCGCACGCCGGCTCCGACGCCGCCGCCATTACGACTCGCGCCGAGCGCCGCGATGGCCACTACCGCTTGAACGGGGTCAAGCAGTTCATCACCACCGGCCGCAACGCCGACGCGGCGATCGTGTTCGCCGTCACCGACCGGGCCTCGGGCAAGAAGGGCATCAGCGCGTTCGTCGTCGATACGGCGACGCCGGGCTTCCGCGTGGCTCGTGTCGAGGACAAGGTCGGCCAGCGCGCCTCCGACACCGCGCAGATCGTGCTCGAGGACTGCGACGTGCCGGCAGGGAACCGGCTGGGCGCCGAGGGCGAGGGCTATCGCATCGCGCTCGCCAATCTCGAGGCGGGGCGCATCGGCATCGCGGCGCAGGCGGTCGGCATGGCGCGCTCGGCGTTCGACGCGGCGCTGGCCTACGCGCGCGATCGCGTCGCGTTCGGCAAGCCGATCGCCGAGCACCAGGCGGTGTCGTTCCGGCTGGCCGACATGGCGACCTCGATCGAGGCCGCGCGCCAGCTCGTCTGGCACGCCGCAACGCTGCGCGATGCGGGACTGCCGTGTCTCAAGGAGGCCTCGATGGCCAAGCTCTTCGCCTCGGAGATGGCCGAGCGCGTGTGCTCGGACGCGATCCAGATCCACGGCGGCTACGGCGTCGTTGCCGACTTCCCCGTCGAGCGCATCTGGCGCGACGTGCGCGTGTGCCAGATCTACGAGGGCACGAGCGACATCCAGCGCCTCGTGATCGGGCGCGCGCTGTGAGTGATCCGTTGGTGGTGGTGGGCGAGCGCTTCGCCGAGCGCGTCGAGTTCGACGTCGAATCGATCCGCGCGTTCGCGCGCGTCGTCGGGGACCACAATCCGCTGCACCACGACGCCGCCTACGCCGCACGCAGCCCGTTCCGCACGATCATCGCCAGCGGGACGCACGCGACGGCGCGCCTGTTGGCGCTCACGGCCACGCACTACTCGCGCAGCTGTCAGCCGCTGGGCCTTGGCTGCAGCTTCCGCTTCGTCCGCGCGGTTCCCGCCGGCATCACACTCGACCTCGTGTGGGACGTCACCGCGCGCAAGCCGAAGGCCTCGCTCGCCGGCGAGGTCGTCACGCTCGACGGCCGCGCCATCGACGACGACGGCATCGTCTACGTCACCGGCCATGCCACGCTGCTGCTGCGGCCGCGCCACGATCCCGAGGAGATCGCGTGATCACTCACGTCCGCTTCCTGGTCGACGACCTCGCCCGCGACGTGGCGTTCTACCGCGACGTGATGTTGCTGAGGCAGGTGGTCGACGTGCCCGGCATCTACGCCGAGCTCGACGCGGGCGCCGTGCGCCTCGCGTTCTACCGCCGCGACCTCATGTCGGAGGTGCTCGGGCAGGCGTGCGGCACGCGCGGCGGCAACGACTTCGTGCTCGCCCTGCGCGTGCGCAGCGTCGACGAGGAGGCGGCGCGGCTCGCCGCGCTGGGCATCCTGCTGATGAAGCCGCCGCACGACCTGCCGGCGTGGCACCAGAGGGTGGCCCACCTGCGCGACGCCTCCGGCAGGCTTCTCGAGATCTGGTCGCCGCTTGCGAAGCAGACGCCATAGCGATGGCCGAGTACGTCCTCGACTGCTTCGTGCAATCCGGCCACGCCTGCAAGCCGGCGCGGCTGCTCGAGCCCGCCGGCGCCGACCGGACGTCGTGTTGCATCGATTTATCGCGCTGCGGCGACCTGTTCCGGGAGGACGAACCCGGGATACACTGGCGCGATTCGCATCCGGCGGTCGCCGCCTGACGCCATGCCGGTCATCGAATCCGCGCTCGACCTTCGCGACCCGACGTACGCGGCCAACCGCGAGGCCATGGCGGCGCTGG
>Ga0105090_10000411_pt1 | contig 20932 bp, 19 predicted proteins | sample PPLLak3March2015_FD_79110 | JGI IMG/M metagenome (GOLD analysis project Ga0105090, IMG submission 79110) | Freshwater sediment microbial communities from Prairie Pothole Lake near Jamestown, North Dakota, USA - PPLs Lake P7 Core (1) Depth... | ecosystem: Environmental > Aquatic > Freshwater >... | reverse complement strand
GCACCGCGCCATTCGAAGCCGGCTTCGGTGAAGATCTTGTCGAGGCCTTCCTGCTCGGCCTGGATGGCGACGATCTGGGAACCGGGAACGACGATGGCTTTCACGCCCGGAGCCACCTTGTGGCCCTGGATGTATTTCGCGACTTCGCGGAAGTCGGAGATCCGGCCGTTGGTGCAGGAACCGATGAATGCCACATCGATCTTGACGCCTTTGATCGGGGTGCCGGCGGGCAGTTTCATATAGGCCAGCGCTTCCTCCACCGTGGCCTTTTCCTGTGGAGTGACGGCTTTGGCTGGATCGGGGATGTTTTCTGAAATGGCGATGCCATGGTCCGGGGAAATACCCCATGTGACGGTGGGCTCGATATCGGCGGCGTTGATTTTCACCACATCGTCGTAATGCGCGTCGGCATCGGATGCGAAGGACAACCAACGTACGGCGGTGGCGTCGAAGTCGCTCATATCGACATACGGGCGACCTTGCAGGTAAGCGACGGTCTTGGCGTCCGGGTTCACATAGCCGCAGCGTGCGCCGCCTTCGATGGCCATGTTGCAGACGGTCATGCGCTCTTCCATCGACATGTTGTCGAAGACCTCGCCGGCGTATTCGTAGGCGTAACCGATGCCGCCTTTGGCTCCGAGAACGCGGATGATGTGAAGTGTGACGTCCTTGGCATAAACGCCGGGGCGCAGCGTGCCGGTCACCTCGATGCGGCGCACCTTGAGCGGTTCCATGGCGAGAGTTTGCGAGGCGAGAACGTCGCGCACCTGGGTGGTGCCGATGCCGAAGGCGATCGCGCCGAAGGCACCATGGGTGGCGGTGTGCGAGTCGCCGCAGGCGATCGTGGTGCCGGGCTGGGTGATGCCCTGCTCGGGTCCGACGACGTGGACGATGCCTTGTTTGCCGGAGGCGAGGTCGAAGTAGGTGACCCCGAAGTCATCCGCGTTCTTGCGCAGGGCCTGCATCATTTCCGCGGCGAGGGGGTCCTGCGGCGCATCCTGATCGATGGTCGGCACGATGTGATCGACGGTGGCGAAGGTGCGCAGGGGAAATTTCACCTTGAGCCCGAGGTCGCGCAGCATGCCGAAGGCTTGCGGTGAGGTCACCTCGTGGATGAGGTGGGTGCCGATGAACAATTGCGTGCGGCCGTCGGCGAGAGTGCCGACGGTGTGCGCGTCCCAGACTTTTTGGAAGAGGCTTTTACCCATGATCAAGAGGCCGCCGAGGTTCGCGGCGGGCGGGAAAACTGCATGGGTGGGCCGGACTTGTCAAAGCCGCATGCGGCGAAAGGCACGCCGAATCGGGCGATTTTCACTGAAACGCGATCACGAGAGCCGCGACAATGGCTCCTAGGGCGAGTAGAGCCAGCGCGATTACGGCGATTTTGAGCCATTTGCGCAAAGAGCCTGATTGAGTGCCTTTATTATCGACCCATTCTTCCCAAGTCCGGCGGTCCTTCACGCCGGAGCGGTGGTAATAACGGAGTTGCCCGCTGAAGCGGGCCCCTTCATTCAATGGGTGGGGGCGTTTCATGTAGGATTTAAGAGTTTCGGCAGCACCTCGCAGATTCGTGCGGCCATGGGAAGCATGATTTTTGGGATTTCTTGGAATCATCGCCAAATCCTTGATTCGCCATTTGTCAAAATGGGTGTTTTGTCCCACGGTAGTCCCACCATGATTCGCTTCCTCCACACCCGCATCCGCGTCCGCGATCTCGACAAGTCCGTGGCCTTTTACCAGTGCCTCGGCTACACCCTGCGCGATTGCAAGGACTCGCCCCAAGGCAACAAGCTCGCCTTCCTCGCCCTGCCCGGCAACGACGTCTTCCTCGAACTCTGCCACTCGCCGGACTACACCGCCACCTGCCCGGAGGACCTGATGCACACAGCTCTCGGCGTGCCGGATATCATGGAATACTGCGACAAGGTCGAAAAAGCCGGCATCGAGATCTGGCCCTCCGGTTGGCGCGAGAAATTCTCCTCCGGCGCCCGGAAAATGGCCTTCGTCACCGATCCCGACGGCTACGAGGTGGAGATTTTGGAAAACTGACGACTGCGCCGGATTGCATCGGCCGTTCATTTTCCACAGGTGCAGTCCAGGCATCCGTGTTTGGCGCAGGCCCGGCAGTATTTCCTGAGTTCATCGCGGAGGTGTTTGCTCGCGCGATGCAGTCGGACGGTCAGATTGTTGCGGGCGAAAGCCGTGAAGGCTTGCAGGTTTTCGATCAGCGATTCTTCGAGACGGCGCATGAATGCCACGCTATGTTGATCAGCTGGGGCGGGTAAAGTCGGGACAAAGCGGCAAATCGAAAATCAGGTGTAATGGATTCGGATCTCATGCGTTTGCCCAAGTGGATGAACACATCCGAAACTCCAACTTGCTGCCAAACCATGAAAGATTCCCATCTCTCCCACCCGACGGAACCGCCATCCTGCTGCGGCGGGAAATCGCACAATCATCACAGCCATGCCGCAGTGAAACCATCCGCCGCCGCGAAATACTTCTGCCCGATGTGCCCGGGTGTGGAGTCGGATAAACCCGGCGACTGCCCGAAATGCGGCATGGCGCTCGAGCGCAATCCGGCGTGGAAATCCGCGGCAAAGCCCCTTTACACCTGCCCGATGCATCCGGAAATCCAACAGGATCATCCCGGTGATTGCCCCAAGTGTGGCATGGCCTTGGAGCCGATGAATGTCGCAGCCGGGGATGAGGACGAGGACAACGCTCAACTGCGCGACATGACGCGGCGTTTCCAAATCTCCGCAGCGCTCACCCTGCCGGTTTTCCTGCTGGCAATGGGCCATCTGATTCCTGCCTTCCAATCGTGGGCGGACGGCGATGTTTCGCGCTGGGTGCAGTTCGTTCTATCCGCTCCGGTCGTGGGCTGGGCCGCATGGCCGTTTTTCCGCCGCGGCTGGCACTCCGCCCTGACAGGAAACCTCAACATGTTCACGCTCATCGCCATCGGCGTGGGAGCGGCATTCCTTTTCAGTGCGGCGGCGATGCTCACACCCGGAGTTTTTCCGCACACGATGCGGCACGGAGAAAACGTGCCGGTTTACTTCGAGGCGGCGGCGGTGATCGTGGTGCTGGTGTTGTTGGGCCAGGTGCTGGAGCTGCGCGCCCGCAGCCGCACCGGCACTGCCATCAAGGCCTTGCTGAACCTCGCGCCGCCCACCGCCAGACGGATCGGGAGCGGAGGCGATCACGAAATTCCGCTCGATGCCGTGAAGGTGGGCGACACACTGCGGGTCGTGCCGGGTGACAAGGTGCCGGTGGATGGCGAAGTGCTCGATGGCCACTCAAGCGTGGAGGAATCCATGATCACCGGCGAGCCGCTGCCAGTGGAGAAAACCGCCGGAGACAAGGTGACGGGCGGCACCGTGAATGGCACCGGAAGTTTCACCATGCGCGCGGATCGGGTCGGCGACGATACCCTGCTAGGACAGATCGTCCACATGGTGGCGGAGGCCCAGCGCAGCCGTGCGCCGATCCAGGGACTCGCCGACAAGGTCGCCGGCATCTTCGTTCCCGCAGTGCTGGTGGTTTCCATACTCACCTTCGTGCTGTGGATGTGGCTCGGGCCGGAGCCGAAACTCGCCCACGCCATCGTCAATGCGGTGGCGGTGCTCATCATCGCCTGTCCCTGTGCGCTCGGACTCGCCACACCGATGTCCATCATGGTCGGCGTCGGCCGAGGCGCGCAGGAGGGCGTGCTGGTGAAGAACGCCGAAGCGCTCGAACGCCTCGAAAAGATCGACACGCTCGTGGTGGACAAAACCGGCACTCTCACAGAAGGCAGGCCGGAGTTGATCGATGTCCTGCCCGTCGTTGGTTTTGATGCCAAGGATTTCCTGTTCCTTGCGGCGTCCTTGGAACAAGGGAGCGAACACCCGCTCGCCGCCGCCATTGTGAAGGGAGCGAAAGATCAGGGAATCACTCTTGAGCCTGTGAAAGACTTCCGCTCGGTGACCGGAGGCGGAGTGATCGGCACTGTCGGTGATCGTCCGGTAATGGTCGGGAAACCGGATTTCCTGCGGAATGAAACGATCAGTGGTTTGGAATCGCTCGAAGCATCCGCGGTGAAACTCCAGGAAGATGGCAAGACCGCGATGTTTGTCGCCATCGATGGCAAAGCGGCGGGAATTCTCGCCGTAGCCGATCCAATCAAGGCGAGCACCGCCGAGGCAATCAACTCCCTCCACGAACTGGGCTTGCAGATCTTCATGCTCACCGGCGACAACCGTCGCACCGCCGCCGCGGTGGCAAATCAACTCGGCCTTGATCAGGTGGAGGCGGAAATCGATCCCTCAGGCAAGATCGCCCACATTCAGAAACTCCGCAAGGAAGGCAAACATCCGGCCATGGCGGGCGATGGCATCAACGACGCGCCCGCACTCAGCGAGGCGGAAGTCGGCATCGCCATGGGCACCGGCACCGATGTCGCCATGCAAAGCGCGGGCATCACGCTCGTTAAAGGCGACCTGCGGGGAATCGCCAAAGCCATCCGCCTGAGCCGCGCCGTCATGCGCAACATCCGCCAAAACCTGTTTTTCGCCTTCATCTACAACGCCGCCGGCATCCCCATCGCGGCCGGTGCGCTCTATCCATTCTTCGGCCTGCTGCTCAGCCCAATCATCGCAGGCGCGGCGATGTCCTTGTCCTCGGTCTCGGTGATTGGCAATGCCCTGCGGTTGCGCCATCTCCGGCTCCACTGAGAAAATACAACTTCCGTGAGGGTTTAGTCTCCTTCTGGACATTCACCGGATGAGCCAATCGTTCCACACATGAAAACCAAATCCATCCGCAGATATTCCCAAATCGGCGGCATGGAATGCCTCGGCGAAGGAAATTCTTGGAAGAGGACCACCATCCAGTTACTCTTACCTGTGACATGAATGTGAATTCCGTCATCACCTTGATCCTAGGGCTGGTTTTCCAGTTTACCCAGGTCTTGCCGGGTGCGGTGGTCACATCACCATGCGCCACATACGAGGCGTCCTGCGCCTGCTGCACGGGTCCGGATTCGTGCCATTGCGCGGATAACGGAGACACGGAACAAAAATCCGCCCCGCTGGTCCCCGATTCCAGCACCTCTCTGAAAATACCGGTTGCCAAGGCTTCCGGGACCCGCATCGCCGTTGAGTCCGCCCCCGGCGCTCAGCTTTCCGCCACCGTTGCGTCACCCCTGATCAGCGGTCACTTGTCCGGCTACACCGGCGTCCGCTTGTCGGTCGCCTTCTGTTCGTTCGTCATCTGAGTCCGCGCCTTCCCAGGCGCACTGTGCCCGCGCAACAACTTCGCGGGCGTTTGGATCCTGTATTCCAACCACCGACTCAGATGAATCATGCACTCAATCCACTATCTCTTTGCCGGCCTTTCTGTGGCCGGAAGCCTGCTCCATGCGGCTGAACCCCAGCTCCTGAATGACGGACTCCTCTCGAAACTGAGAAACGAGGCCGCCCGCACCCATCCGTCCGCTATCGCCGGAAAACACCAGGCCATTGCCGCTGCGCACGATGCGCGTGCAGTCCGGCTGTGGAATGATCCCATGATCGGCGTCGGCTTCATGGGAGCTGAAGAAATGATGCGAATGGACGACGGAGACGTCATGATCGGCTTCGAACAGGCATTGCCGAAACCCGGCATGTTCGCCGCCGAGCGTGCGAAAATGGAGGCGATGCAACGCGCCCAAATCGAAAACTCCGGCGGCGCCTCCCTAACAGCCGGTGCCGAGGCCGCCAAGGCCGCCATCGAACTCGCACTCGCGGATGAATCCATCACCCTGCAACAGGCGCAGATCGAATGGATGACCGCGATGGTGGAAAACGCCAAGCAGATGGCCGCGGACCCGATGGGCAACAGCACCGACGCGCTGCGCATGGAAACCGAACTGGCGAAGGAAAAACAGATGCTCGATGCCGCACGCCGCAGCCGCGAGGGCTACGCAAGATTGCTGAACATCACGCTCGGTCGTCCGCTCGAATCACCGTGGCCAGTGTTGAAACTTCCCGCCTCTCCGCCGCCCGTGCCTGTCGCCACAGCCGAGGTCGCCCGCATCCCGTATTCGAATCCAAAGGTCCGGTCGATGAAGGAAATGGTCTCTGCCGCCAACGCGGACACCCGCATCGCGGATCGCGAACGCCTGCCGGAAGTCGCTGTGGGCGTGGATGCCCAACTCTACTCGGACACCGGCGACATCAAGAGCACCACCGTGGGCGTGAAAATCAGCCTGCCGTGGTTCAACGATTCATCCTACAAAGCGAAGATCGCCGCCGCAAAAAGCCGCGAACTCGCCGCCGCAAGCGATGTGGAAACCATGCGTCGCGAAATCGCAAGCATGGTCACGATGGCCGCCACCGAAGCCGCCAACGCCGCCGCCGAGGCCCGCGCCTACTCCGGCGAAATCCACGAAAAGGCCCTCAAGGCCACCCAAACCACCGAAGCCGCGTGGATCAGCTCCAAAGCTCCTCTATCGGATCTGCTGGACTCCGCGCGCACCCTCTACTCCATCCGCCTCGAACAACGCCGCATGATCGCCATGCAACTCGCCGCTCTCGAACAACTTCACACCCTGGTTCCCAACCGCTGATTCCATGAAAACATTCCTCACCATTCTCATCACTGCGGCGTTGGCCGCGACAGGCACATGGTTCGCCCTCAAGAAAACCGAATCCACATCCTCCAGCGCTGCCACGGGCGAACGCAAGGCGCTCTACTATCAGAGCGCCATGCACCCGTGGATCAAGAGCGACAAGCCCGGCCGCTGCACGATCTGCGGCATGGAACTCACACCCGTTTACGAGGGAGAGAAGGGCTTTGATGAAACAGGCGGCGGCAGCGTTGTTGCCCTGACGCAAAACCAGATCCAGGTGCTGCACGTGCAGACCGTCGAGGCAAAAACCCAACCGCTCGTCCGCACGCTGCGCGTTTCAGGCACCATCGATGACAATCAAATGCGCCATCGCGTGCTGTCCACCTACATCGATGGCCGCATCGACAAGCTGCATGTGAACTTTGTCGGCTCGGAGGTGGCCGAAGGTCAGCCACTCGCCGAGTTCTACAGTCCTTCATTGCTGCAAGCCGAACGCGAATACCGCCAGCTCGGCGGTGAGCTGAAGAGGAACACCGGACTGCGCCTCCGTCAGATGGGGCTCACGCAGACACAGATCGATTTGATTGATCAGAAACCCGCCGACTCCCTCACCTCGCAGATCCTCGCGCCCATCAGCGGCACCGTCGTCGCGCAATCGATCTACGAAGGTCAATACGTCGCCACCGGCCAGCAACTCTTCGAAATCGCGGACTTCTCGACCATGTGGTTCATGTTCCGCGCTTACGAACAGGACATGCCGTGGATCAAGCCCGGCTTGTCAGTGAAAGTCACCACGCCCTCGCTTCCTGACAAATCCTTCACCGGCAAGATCACCTTCATTGATCCAAACTTCGACGAAGCCACCCGCTCGACGAAGGTGCGCGTCGAGCTGGCGAACCCGCTCGTCAACGGCCGCCGGGAACTCCTCCACCGGCTTTATGCCGACGGCATGGTGGAGCTCGAAGCGCCCGCCGTACTCACCGTTCCGCGCTCGGCGGTCATCGAAACCGGTCCGCAGGCCGTCGTTTACATTGACCAGAGCGGCGGTGCCTATGAACAGGCCGTTTTGAAAACCGGACGTCGTGGCGATACGGACATCGAGGTTCTATCAGGACTCAAGGAAGGCGACGCGGTTGTCACCAACGGCAATCTACTCATCGACGGACAAGCGGAAATGAACCGCGCGTTCATGAGTCAGCCGGAAACCCAGATGCCGGTCAGCGCGCAGACCGGACTGAATGAGGAACAGAAAAAATCCATTGCGGATTTCATCAAGGTGGCCGACGCCATGGCCGCCGGGCTCGGGAAGGACGACCTCGCCGCATTCAACAAGGCCAGCGAGCCGGCGATGGACGTGACCGGAGCAATGGTGAAACTGCTCCGCCCTGCCGTGGAGAAACTCGACGACCTCGACAAGGCCCGCCATTTCCACGGCTTCGATGATCTCAAGTCCGCACGCGCCGCGTTTCACAAATTCACGGTGGCCGCCACCGCCGCGCTCGAACCGCTGCGGAAAGCCGGACAAACGCCGGATTTCCAGATCTACGAATGCGGCATGGTGAACGAAGCCATTCCCGGCGTGCCCAAGAAAGCCCGCTGGATTCAAACCAGTGGACGCGCCATGGCGAATCCGTTCTTCGGAGCAGAGATGTCCGAGTGCGGCGAGGAAATCAAACCCTGATAGATCATGATCGAGAAAACCATTGAATGGAGCCTTCGCAACCGCTTCCTCGTCATCTGCGGTGCGCTCATGCTCATCGCGCTGGGCATCCGCGCTATTCGTCTCACGCCGGTGGACGCCATCCCGGACCTCACCGAGAACCAGGTGCTCGTTTACGCCGATTGGATGGGCCGCAGCCCGCAGGAGGTCGAGGATCAGGTGACTTTTCCACTCTCCACCGGCTTGCAAGGTCTAGCCGGAGTGAAAGAGGTGCGCGCCACCTCGATGTTCGGCTTCTCACTGATCACCATCATCTTTGAGGACAAGATCGACACCTACTTCGCCCGCGCCCGGGTGCTGGAGCGCCTGAATTTCCTCCAAGGACAAATGCCCGATGGCGTGACGCCACAGCTCGGGCCGGATGCTTCCGGCCTCGGCTGGGTCTATCAGTATTACCTGCACGTCGATCCGGAAAAGGCGAAGGACGGCGGCTATGATCTGGCGCAACTCCGCTCGCTCCAGGATTGGAAGATCCGTTATGACCTCGCCAGCGTTCAGGGCGTGGCGGAGGTGGCCAGCATCGGCGGCTTTGTGAAACAGTATCAGGTCGAGCTTTCATCGACCAAAATGCGCGCCACAGGCGTCACCTTGATGGAGGTGATGACCGCCGTGCAAAACGCCAACCTCAACGTCGGCGGTAAAACCGTCGAGGAAAACGGCGCGGAGTTCGTCCTGCGCGGCATCGGCCTCGTCACCGGACCGGAGGATCTCGAACTCGTCACCGTCAAGGCGGTGGACGGCACGCCGATCTATTTGAAGGACATCGCCACCGTCCAGATCGGCGGTGACTACCGGCGCGGCGCGTTGGATTTGAACGGCCATGAAGCCGTCGGCGGCACGGTGGTCATGCGCACCGGTGAAAATGCGAAGGCCGTCATCGAGCGGGTGAAGGATAAGATCGACGATATTTCATCCAGTCTGCCGCCCGGAGTGACGATCCGGCCGTTCTACGACCGCAGCGAATTGATCGACCGCACGATAGACACGTTGAAACACGCGCTCATCGAGGAAGTCATCCTCGTCACGCTCGCGCACATCATTTTCCTGTGGCACTTCCGCAGTATTCTCATCGTCACGCTGCCGCTGCCGATCTCGATCCTCATCTCCTTCCTGCTGATGAAGGAGTTCGGCATCACCAGCAACATCATGTCGCTTACCGGCATTGCCATCGCCATCGGCGTTCTCGTGGACGCGGCGATTGTCGTGACGGAAAACGTCATCCGACATTGCGAGAAAGCTGGGGAGGAAAAAGGCCGGCCACTCACCCGGCCTGAAACCTGGGAAACGACGCTCGCCGCCTGCAAACAGGTGGGTCGCCCGATTTTCTTCGCGATGGCCATCATCATCCTCGCCTTCGTGCCGGTCTTCGCGCTCACCGGCCAGGAGGGGAAACTGTTCCACCCGCTGGCCTTCACCAAGACCTTCGCGATGATCGGTTCCACGCTATTGGCCGTGACGCTGGTGCCGGTGCTGTGCTCACTGCTCGTGCGCGGCCCCTTCCATTCCGAGGACAAGAACATTGTGATGAAGTTCCTCCTCAGGATCTACGAACCCGCGCTCAACTGGGCGCTCCATCACCGCAAGACCGTCATCACGGGCGCGTTCCTCATTCTTTGCTTCGCGTTGTTAGAGGCATTCGGATTGCCTCGCGCCACGGTGAAACAAATCCGCGACGCCGGCTACCCGCGGGTTGCGGCGCTGGTCACCGGCTTCGGCCGCGAGTTCATGCCGCCGCTCAACGAGGGCAGCTTGCTCTACATGCCGGTGATGATGCCGAAGACCGGACTCAAGGAAATCCAGCGCGTGATGTCGTGGCAGGACAAGGTCATCGCCCAAACTCCCGAGGTGGAAACCGTGGCAGGCAAGCTCGGTCGTTTCGAAACCGCCACCGATCCAGCTCCCACCGAGATGCTTGAAACCACCATCATGCTCAAACCGGAATACATCCCCGACGGGAAATTCCGCGTGAAGCGCAACCCCGCGTGGCGCGATGGCATGACGATGGAAAAGCTCAAGGCCGAGCTCACCGAGAAGATGAAACAAGTTCCCGGCTATGTGCCCGCGCTGCTCCAGCCGATCGAGAACCGGATTCTCATGCTCTACACCGGCATCCGCGCCCAGGTCGGCGTGAAGATCTATGGCGACAATCTCGACGCCATCCAGCGCAAGGCCTTCGAGATCGAAAAACTCATCAACAGCATCGAAGGCGCGGCCGGAGTTTCCCCATCGCGCGTGCAGGGCAAGCCCTATCTCAACATCGAGGTGGATCGCACCGCGATGGCGCGTTACGGCCTGAGCGCGAAGGACGTGCTGGACGCGGTGGAGATTTCCATCGGCGGCAAGAACGTCAGCACCACCATCGAGGGCAGGCAGCGTTTCCCCATCCAGATTCGCGTCGAACGCGGCGAGCGCGATGACATCGAGAAACTCAGCCGCATTCTCATCGCCGCGAAGCCGGGCATGGCCGCTGCGAACGCCGCCCCGCAAGGCGGTGGAGGCATGGGCGGTGGAGTGGCATCTGCGGCAGCTCCTGCCAGTGGCGGCGATGGCGCGAACACTCCCTACATACCGTTAGGAATGGTCGCGAAGATCACTCGTCAGGTAGGAGCGAACGAGATCGCCTCGGAAAATGGACGCCTCCGTAGTTATGTGCAGGCAAACGTGCAAGACCGCGACCTCGGCGGCTTCGTTCTGGAGGTGGAGCGGAAACTCAAGACCGTGAACTGGGAAGGCATGACCTGGAAGATGACCGGTGAATATGAAAACCAGCGCCGCTTCGTGAAGACGATGCAGATGGTGTTTCCGATCGTTTTGATGGTGATCTTCGTGCTGCTCTACCTCGTCTATCACAGCGCTCTGGAAGCGGCGCACGTCATGCTCGCCGTGCCCTTCGCGCTGAGTGGTGGCGTGCTTTTGCAGAAACTGCTCGGCTACAATTTCAACGGCGCGGTATGGGTCGGCTACATTGCCCTCTTCGGCACCGCCGTGCAGACCGGCGTGGTGATGGTCGTCTATCTGGAGGAAACCGTGAAAGCCCGCATGGCGGAAAAAGGCGCGGCGTTTTCCAGCGCGGACCTCATGCAGGCCGTGAAGGACGGCGCGCGGCTGCGCCTGCGTCCCAAGGTGATGACCGTGGCCACCATCGTTTGCAGCCTGCTGCCCATCATGTGGAGTCACCGCCAAGGAGCGGAAGTCATGAAACCACTCGCCACTCCTGTGATCGGCGGAATGATTTCCAGTCTGATCCACATCCTCATCGTCACGCCGGTCATCTTCCTCTGGCTGCGCGAACGGGAACTCAGGAAGCATCAAAGTGGCGGCAAACCAGAAGTAGCGATAGCGACTCAACAATGACGCGAAGCGCATCCCGGTTGGCCGAAGGCAAATTGCATCCGCCATGCCCAACCAACCCGATCTAAACCAGCTTGCCGCCTCCATCGCTTATTGTCGAATTCGGGCATGGCGGTTACAAACCGCCGCCACGAGCCTGACGGTTTCCAATTCCCCTCCCCGGAATATCCGTTCACGCTTCACCCATCATGCGTCGCACGGAGACTGTCCACACCAGCCATCAATCGTTGGAGATCTGGAAATCGGATCTCGCCACCGAGTTCCGCGTGGCTGGCGCGATTCACGCCTCCTTCCACCGCAAGCGTTTCCTCACCGGCCTCGCATGGGACATGATCGCGGCCTCGGCGCTGCTGGGGAAACATCATCCGCCGCGCTCGGTGTTGATGCTCGGTCTTGCGGGCGGCACCGCCTTCCGCATCCTGCGCCACCTGCTGCCGGATTGCCGCCTCACGGCGATCGACATCGACCCGGAAATCGTCTCGCTCGCGCGCCAGCACATGGCCTTGGATGAACTCGGCATCGAGGTGATCCTCGGCGACGCCTATCCATGGCTGGCGGAAAGCCGCCGCACTTTCGATGTGGTGTTTGATGACATCTATCTGGCTGGCAAGACCGATGTTTTCCGTCCACGGGCATGGGATCCGGCCTTGTTGGAAAACCTCCGCCGGGCGGTTGCCCCGGGCGGCGTGCTCGCGGTGAATCTGGTGACCGGTGCCGGCCACCGCACGATGCAATCGCTCACCCGCCGGATTCTAACGGGAAATTTCCCCGTGGTGCGCGCCATCAAGTCCGCCGAGGCCATGAACGAGGTGCTCGTCGCCGGGGATTCCGTTGCGACTGGCAGCCGCTTGCGTCCGTATCGCGATGCCTTCGCGGATTGGCGCGACTGCGCCTACTGGGACCGCCTGGAAGTGCGACGGGTTCAGCCCGCCCGGCGGTTCCATGCCACAAGCTCCCGGTAGCCCAGCCCCTTGCCGCCGAAGAGATCCAGCGCGCTGCCCACGGTGACATCCACCTTGCCCTGGCCGGCGCTTTCGACGAGCAGCACGTCAGCCATCGTCGCCGCGCCGCCGGCATAGGTGACCGGGATTTTCCCCCAGCTGCCTAACAGGGAAACGAGATCCGCATCGATGCCGCCGCAGAGCCCTTCCACATCGGCGGCGTGGATCAGGAACTCGGCGCAATGCGGTGCCAGCCGGTCGAGCGTGGCGTGGGTGATTTCGAGATCAGTGAGCGTCTGCCAGCGGTTCATCGCCACCTTCCAGCCGTGCGGAGTGCGGCGGCAGGAGAGATCAATGACGAGTTTGTCCGCACCGATCGCCTTCACCAGCGCATCCAGCGTTTCTGATAGAAATTCCCCCTCCGCATCAAACAAGGCCGAGGTGACAATCACATGGCTCGCCCCGGCATCCAGCCACTCCTGCGCGTTCCCCGCGGAAATTCCGCCGCCGATTTGCAGTCCGCCCGGCCAAGCGGAGAGCGCCTCGCGGGCCGCGGCGTCATTGCCGGGCCCGAGCTTGATGACATGCCCGCCGGTCAGCCGGTCGTTTCGGAATGTTTCCGCGAACCACGCGGGCGGCTTGTCCGAGACGAAATTCTCCGTTGGTTCCGAGCCATCGTCCCGCAGACTGCCGCCAACGATTTGTTTCACTTTTCCCTGGTGGAGGTCGATGCAAGGGCGGAAGCGGGTCATGGCGCAACCATCATGGAGTGTTGGCGTCTCGCCAACATTCTTTTTTACAGCGCCAGTGTGGACGAGGCACCTGTGTTCCTTGATTTTCCGCGTGACCTGCAGTCTCGTGAAAGGCATTTTCCGGCCACCAATCCACACTGCCATGGGAAACTTCGCCGCTTTCGAACAAAAAATGACCGCCGCCGGGATGGGAGACGCCGCGATCCGCGCCTTCCGCCGGAATTACGAATCCCTGCTGCGGAATGAAAGCGGCATGATCCCCGAGGAATGCATCGCGCCCGCAACGGGCCTGGCTTCACTGGAAAGTCTGGCCGGTGTGGTCCCGGCGGACGCCGCATTGCTCGCGCAAGCCGTCGTCATCAAGCTCAATGGCGGTCTGGGCACCAGCATGGGCCTGCAGGGGCCTAAAAGCCTGCTCGCCGTGCGCGATGGCGTGAATTTCCTCGATCTGATGGTGCGCCAGATCCTCGACCTTCGCAAAACCAGCGGCGCGCCCGTCCGTCTGCTTTTGATGAACAGCTTCAGCACCAGCGGGGACACACTGGCCCATCTCCAGCGCTATCGCGGCGAGGGTCTGGCGGATGCCGCCGAGGTGGAGTTGATGCAAAACCAGATTCCCAAGATCGATGCTGCGACCATGGAACCGGTCTGCTGGCCGGCCGATCCCACACTTGAATGGTGCCCGCCCGGTCACGGCGATCTTTACCCGGCACTCGTCGGCAGCGGTTGGCTCGACCGCCTGCTCGCCGAGGGTGTTAGATATGCTTTTGTTTCCAACTCGGACAACCTCGGAGCGATTCTGGATCCCGCCATCCTGCGACACTTCGCGGATTCCGGCGCGCCGTTTCTCATGGAAGTGACACGCCGCACCGCCGCCGACCGCAAGGGTGGCCACCTTGCGAAACGAAAGGCGGATGGACGCCTGCTTCTCCGCGAGGTGGCCCAATGCCCGGACGCCGATCTCGATGCATTCCAAGACATCGACCGCCACCAATACTTCAACACCAACAGTCTCTGGCTGCGCCTCGATCTATTGAAAGAACAACTCGCAGCGGACGATGGCGTGCTGCCGTTGCCGATGATCCGCAACAACAAGACCGTCGATCCGCGCGACAAGAAATCCACGCCCGTGATCCAGCTTGAAAGCGCGATGGGCGCGGCGATCGAGTGTTTTGACGGATCCACCGCCATCGACGTGCCGCGCAGCCGTTTCGCCCCGGTGAAAACCACCGGCGACCTTCTCGCCCTGCGCTCGGACGCTTACGAGGTTCTCGAAAACGGCCAGGTCCGCCTGCACGCCTCGCGGCAGGGCAAGCCCCCCGTCATTGCCCTCTCGGACGAATACAAACTCGTCGATTCCATCGAATCGCTCGGTGTGCCGAGCCTCATCGGCTGCGGCAGCCTCAAGGTCAGCGGTCCCGTCCGCTTCGCGCCGGGCGTCGTCATCGAGAACGATGTGCAAGTGACCAACTCCGGCACGGAAACCAGGACCGTGCCCGCCGGAACCTACCGCGATCAATCCTTGGTGCCCTGAGTGGCGCGCCGGATTAGGCCATGCCGTGAACGGTGTCCGGTTCGAGATAGCTTCCCTCGGTCCATTCGTTCCACGCGTTGATGGTGACCATCGTTTCACCCGCCACCGGAGCCACCACGTCGAGTGCGCGGCGGATGGCATTTTCAAAGGCCTCGGGCGTGTTGTTGCGCAGCACGTTGGAAAACGGATCATCGGCGCTCAGATCCCACGGCAGCGAGGGATCGGTGCGGGCGCCGGGGTTCCAGCCCATCGACACGTTCGGGAAAACCGGAATCGGGCAGGCATCAAGTGCGGCTTCATACATCGAGAAATAGGGCAGGCCGCCGATCCTGAAGTAGTGCGGATGCGAGAAATAGCGCTCGCAGGCATGGGCGGCGATGCGGTCGAGCGTTTCCGGAGTCACCGGGCCCGGATACAATTTCTCCGGCGCGGCATCGGGCCGGGCGGGAAAGATGTCGAGCCAGTCGTGGTTCACCCACATCAGCGAGAAGCGCAGGCCCTTCGGATTCGGCGCGCCAAGGAAGCCCTCATCGAGCGCACGGGAAAGGAACGGCCCGTCATCATCATGATACCAATCGAAGATAAAATGGCCGACGCTGTGATTGGCCGCCGACGGTTTATCGCAAGATCTGGCAGGAATGAGCCGTGCGCTGGTAGCACCATTTCACGCGCCGGTTTTTCCCGCCCAATGCCAGAGCCCGGGATCGAGTTCCTGGCGGGCGGCCTTGGCCAGTGCGGCGGCGTCGGCTTCCTCGCGGAGCACGGCAAACATGGTGGAGCCGGACCCCGCCAGCAGCGCGGCGGCGCATTCGTCGCGTGTCAGCAGCCATTGTTTGAGTTCTGCCAGGAAACGGTGCTTTTCGAATACCGGGCGCTCCAGGTCGTTGACCAACCCGGTGCCCTCAATGTCCTGCGTGGCATAGAGGATGCCCGGGAGTTCCTTCGATCCGCCCCAGCGGCCGTAAGCATCCGGCGTGGGCACCCCAAACGCGGGCTTGAGAAGCAGCACCCGCAGCGCGGCAGGCGAGGGGACGCTGGCGATGATTTCACCGCGCCCGGTGCAACGGGCGGCTCCGGGTTTGAGAAAAAACGGGATGTCCGAGCCCAGCGCCGCCGCGATTTCGTGAAGCCGCTTCGCGCCGAGTTTGCCCTCGTGGAGTTGGTCGAGCCCGAGCAACGTGGTGGCTGCGTCGCTGCTGCCACCGCCGAGGCCTGCGCCGTGGGGAATCGCCTTCTTCAGAGTGATGGCGAACTTGCAGGAAATGCCGGCCGCCGCCTCGTAAGCGCGCACCGCCTTGACCACCAGATTGGCTTCATCGGCCGCCAGTGTGGAATCGTCGCAGTGAAATGAAAATGCGCCGGCTTTCTGGAATCCGATCTCATCCGCCAAGCCCGGCAGTTTCACCATTAGGGTGTCGATCTCGTGGAATCCGTCATCGCGCTTGCCGATGACATGCAGCGAAAGGTTGAGCTTGGCGGGGGCTTTCAGGGTGAGAGTGCTCATGGCGGGGAATCATCGCGGACAATCAAGGCCATCATGCGGCCGGTTTTCCCAAGCTCCTTGCGGTAGCTGTAAAACCGCACGGAATCTGACGCGGTATTGAGCCCGCAGTCGATGAAATTTCCCACTCCGGCGCGGACTGCCTGACGCCCGATCTCGGCGGCGAAATCCACCTCGTAGTCCGGCGGGCGGATGCACGGGCCAAGCACCGCGGTCACGTCCTGCGGGCGGGTGCCGAAGTTTTCCGCCATTTGGTCGAGCGCTTTGTCCAAAATCTCCGACTCCGTGCCCTTCTTGCCGGAATGCAGCAAGCCGATCGCGCCGCTTTTCCGGTCCGCCAGCCAGAGCGCCCCGCAATCGGCCACGTAAATCGCCAGCACCACACCGTGCCCGGCGGTGATCAAGCCATCCACGCCGGGCACGACGGGCAGGCCATCCGGCGCGAGGCTTTGTGGGCTGCCCGGCACCAGGGCCACGGCATTTCCATGCACCTGCTCGGCGCGCCACCAGCTGCTGGCATTTGCCGCGAAGCGGGTGATCGCCGCCTCATGAAACGGCCGCAACTGCCGCATCGCCTCGTCGCGGTCGCCGGTGATTGGCAGGTCCGGCACGCGCTCGATCCACCCGGCACGCACGCCGGGCAGCGCATTGATTGCATCCAGAAATGGGAACGCCTCCGTCACCGGGGGGGATGGTGACGGAGGCGGGTGGGATTCGCCAAGTGGGATCTGGCGGATCAGGTGGTTTTCCCTGCGATCACGCGATGGCACGGCCCTGGATGGCCCGCTTCGTGTGCTCGACGGCTTCAGCCTGGTCTTCGTCCATGCCGGCCAGGATTCCGGCAAGGTCGCTCGCGATCTCCTTGCGCATCTTGGAAACGAGTTCGACTCCCTTCGCGGTGATGCGCACCATGATCTTGCGACGATCTTCGGCGGCGTGGATACGCTCGACATAGGCCAGTTTCTCCAGACGATCGACCAGACCGGTGGCGGCCGCGGTCGAATGACCCATTTTCTTGGCGATATCCGACATCGTCAGATAATCCTCGCTAGAGAGGTAGGTCAGCAGGAAGAACTGTGGAAACGAGACGTTGCCTTTGTTGAGTTCGGTGGACAGGTTGAGGATGCAGCTCCGCTGGGTAAACAGGACGAAGTCAGCAAGACGATCCGCGTCGGCTTTCACCGAAGCGCCCGTGGCGTTCATGGTTTTCATTATGGCTGGTTGTAGTGTTCATGTTTCGGGACATGTAAGGGGGCACAGCCATTGCGGTTGAGAGGCTACCCGGAAAGCCGGATATTTATCAACCCTAAAATGAATTATTTTTTAGTTCAACGTCTGTGCTGCTCGGGACTTTTTGAAAATACGCAAATCAAAGAGGTTTTAAAAGAAAAGAATTCTTTAAATCTTAATTATTTTTTTGAACTTTTTCAGTTTCAACTTTCTGCTGATTTTCAGGGAGTTCCGGCACGGTTTGGATGTCAGCGGGGGCGGAGGGAGGTTTGGGAATGTGCTGGGAATACACCGCATCGCCGATTTCGACCGTCCCGGATTGGAGGTCAGCGGCGGCGAAGTGGCCGAGGGATTCGCCCGTGACGAGCAGGTTGGCTGTGCTTTCGTCGGGCCCGCGGGTGGTTAAAATCGTGCCCGGCTCGATTTTCCAGCTGCCGTAACTTTGAATCAGCACGAAACGTTTGTCCGCCGGGATCGAGGCGATGCGGCCGACGAGTTTCGGCGCTGCCGTTTCGGGTGTTTCGGCAGGGGAATCCGCCTTTTTCGGACCGAAGAGCGAGCAGCCCGCAAGTGCGAGGGTGATCACCGGAAGCCAGAACCAACTGGGGAGTTTCATGCCGCCAGTCTGGCGTGCGTGGCTGAAATGGAAACCGGATTTTCGCAGATCAGCAGAGGATCCGCACTTCATCGGCCTGGATCAGGCGTTCCAGTCCCGTATCCGTACGAAGCAGCAATTCGCCGCCCGGGGCGATGCCCTCGATGACTCCCTGTCGCGGGCCGTTGGAAGTGGTCAGCGAGACCCGCTGGCCGGTGAGCACGCAGCGCTGGCGCACGGAGTCCAGCAGGTGGTCGAAGTCCTTGCCGATTTCGCGGCTGTGCCGGGCGAAGCTGCGGATGATGGCCGCCAGCACTTCGTGGCGCGAGTGTTCGAGTCCGGTTTCGAGGCGCAGGGAGGTGGCGATTTCCGCGACTTCCGGCGGAAACCGGGTGCTGCTCACATTCAGACCGATGCCGATGATAACGTAGTCCCTGCCGGCCTCCACCAGGATGCCCGCCACCTTGCGGCGACCGATCCAGACATCGTTGGGCCACTTGATTCCGGCGGCGGGGCCAAACGATTCCACGGCCTCGGCCACGGCGAGACCGGTGGCCAGGGCGAGGCGCGGCCACAAGGCTTTTGGTTCATCCGGCCGGATGAGGATGGAAAACGCGAGCGATTCTCCCGGCGGCGAAAACCATGCCGCCCCGCGCCGCCCGCGTCCGGCGCTTTGCTCCAATGCGAGCACGACCAGTCCGTCCGGTGCGCCGCCTTCGGCCAGCGCGCGCAGCTCGTCATTGGTGGAGCCCGCCGTTTCGCGAACCAGCAGGCGGAAGGGATCTGGAAAATCCGCAGCAGCAGGGGCGAACTCTTCACTCATGACAGATCGGTGTGAAATCCAGGCCGATATCGAGCGCCGGCGCGGAGTGGGTGAGAGCGCCAACGGATATGAAATCGACACCGGTTTCCGCGATCTCGCGCACGGTTTGCAGATTCACTCCGCCGCTGGCTTCGAGCATTGGCGTGCCTCTCTCGCCACGTGCGGTCACGGCCTCGCACAGTTCTTCCAGAGTCATGTTGTCCAGCAGGATGTGATCGACGCCCTCCATTCTGAGAAATGCCTGCACTTGGCCGATTTCATCCGCCTCCAGTTCCACTTCGACGGTCGGCCGCTCGGCCTTCACGCGCCGGATCGCAGCTTGGATCGCAGCCGGCCCGCCTTCGGCCACGAGGTGGTTGTCCTTCACCATCGCGCGGTCGTAGAGGCCCATGCGGTGATTCACGCCGCCGCCGTGCAGGACCGCCTGTTTCTCCAGCAGGCGGTAGCCGGGAGTGGTCTTGCGGGTGTCGAGAATGCGGGCGGAGGTGCCCTTGATTGCCTCGACATAAGCGGCGGTGAGCGTAGCCACGCCGCTGAGGCGCTGGAGGAAATTGAGTGCGGTGCGCTCCGCTGTTAGAATCGAACGCGCACTACCTTCCACGCGGATCAACAGCGCCCCTTCGCAAACGCGGCTGCCATCCGGGATGAGAACCTCCACCTCCAGTGTGGGATCGACTTTTGAAAATACCCGCGCCGCGATTTCCATGCCGGAAACCACACCTTCCCGCCGTGCCGCCACAAAGGCCCTCGCCCGGCGCTCCTCCGGGATGAAATAAAGCGAGGTCACATCGCCGCCGCCGATGTCCTCGGACAGGGCGAGCTCGATAAGCATTTCGGTGTGATCGGTCATTGGATTCAAAGTTCAAACCATTCCGTCGGTTCTTCCTGGCAGGCGCAGTGCAGGCCCACGTGGTGGTGGCCCATTTCCGTCAGGCATGCGCGCAGCCGGGTTAGAATGATGTCCGGCTTGTTGCAGTCCGAGCTCAAGTGCCCGAGCACCACGCGCCCGAGCTCCGGGTGGGCGATCTCGCGGATGAGCTCGGCGACCTGATCGTTTGACAAATGCCCGTGGCGCGAGCTGATGCGCTGCTTGGTCTGCCATGGCCGCTTGGTGTCGGCTTCTAAAAGGTGATCCTCGTAGTTTGCCTCGACAAACAATCCGTGCAGTCCGCGCAGGCGCTCGATCATGCTGCGGGTGACGTGGCCGACGTCGGAGACGACGCCGAGTTGGCGCGAGTTGTGGGATATGACGAAGCCCACCGGATCCACGGCATCGTGGTGCACGGTGAAGCTCTGGATCACGGCCGCGCCGATGCTGAAGGTTTGGGCGGTTTCAAAGGTTTTCCAAGTCCCGCCCTCGATGCCCTGGATCTGAATGACCTTGCGCGTGGCGGGCGTGGCAAACACCGGCACGGGATGTTTTTTGAGGAAAACCTTGAGGCCCTTCACGTGATCGCCGTGTTCGTGGGTGAGCAGGATGCCGTCGAGATTTTCCGGCTGGATGCCGAGCTGTGCGAGGCGCAGGCAAAGCTGCTTGGCGCTCAGGCCGGCATCGATGAGCAGGCGCACGCCGCCGCACTCGACCACTGCCGAGTTTCCACCACTGCCACTGCCAAGCACCGCAAACCGGATCACCCGGCGAGCTTGCGGAGTGAAACGATGTCCCGCAAGCGTTTCGGCGGTGAATCGCGAGCTCGGCAGGCCCGGTTTCCAGAGGAAATCCCGGGATGACTTGATACTTGCCGCGCTGGCCGGGCCTCCATAGGTTGCCGACTTTCCAATGACTCCCACCGAGAAATTTCAAAGAAACCCCGCATTCATCTTTCTTGGAGCACCCGGCTCAGGCAAGGGCACCCAGGGCAAGATCCTGGGCACCATTCCCCGGTTTTT
>Ga0105090_10000410_pt1 | contig 20936 bp, 22 predicted proteins | sample PPLLak3March2015_FD_79110 | JGI IMG/M metagenome (GOLD analysis project Ga0105090, IMG submission 79110) | Freshwater sediment microbial communities from Prairie Pothole Lake near Jamestown, North Dakota, USA - PPLs Lake P7 Core (1) Depth... | ecosystem: Environmental > Aquatic > Freshwater >... | reverse complement strand
CGCGTTGAGCGCGCGGAAATCGAGGGGCAGCTTGCCCAGCGCCTGCACCGCATCGCTGTGGAACCAGCCGCCATCCGTCCGCGCTTGTACGGCGAGCGCGGCGACGTCGGAGAGGACGCCGGTTTCATTGTTGGCCAGCATGAACGACAGCAGCGCGGGCTTCGCCGCCAGGGCACCCGCATAGGCGGCGGAATCCACCCTTCCATGGGCGTCGACCGCAACCGGGTACAGGCGCCAACCCTGGCGGGCGAGCTGGGCCGCCGGCTTGAGGACGCAGGGATGCTCGCCGGCGCCGAAGGCGATGCCACCCGGCTTGAGCGATGCCGCGGCGCCCTTGATGAACAGGTTGTTCGCCTCGCTGCCGCCACTGGTGAATAGCACTTCGGTCGGATGCGCGCCGACGGCCGCCGCCACCCGCTGCCGCGCCTCGTCCACTGCCTGGCGCGCAGCGCGGCCCCAGCCGTGCCGGCTCGACGGATTGCCGAAGCGGCTCTCCAGCCAAGGAAGCATCGCCGCCAGCACGGCCGGATCCAGCGGCGTCGTCGCGTTGTGGTCGAGATAGACGGGCAGAGACACGTCAGCTTCCCTTCAGGCCACCGCCACCGTCTTGAGGCGCGCCGGGCGCGGGCGCGGCTGTGGGCCGAGCCGATGGTCGGTTAGGAGCGCCTGGCCGGTGGCCTTGCGGCGCTGCTGCTCGACCAGTTCGGCGAGGGTCACCGACGACAGGTAGTCGTACATCCGGACGTTGAGCGTCGCCCACAGGTCGTGCGTCATGCAGCGCTGCTCGTCCAGGCAGTTCTCGCGGCCGCCGCATTGCGTCGCGTCGAGCGGCTCGTCGACGGCGCGGATGATGTCGGCGACCGTCACCAGTTCCAGCGGCCGGGCGATGCAGTAGCCGCCGCCGGGTCCGCGCACGCTGTCGACCAGCTTGAAGCGGCGCAGCTTGCCAAACAACTGCTCGAGGTAGGACAGCGAGATCTTCTGCCGCTCGCTGACCCCGGCCAGCGCCACCGGTCCGTCGTCGCCGCGCAGCGCGAGATCCATCATCGCAGTCACCGCAAATCGTCCCTTGGTCGTCAGTCGCATTTCCGCACCTCGCAATTAACCTACTTTCGCGGTCAACTATATATAATCTTGAGTAAATCAGTCAACAATTTTTCCCAGATATTGCGGATCGAAACGGTCGGCCGGCTGAACGTCCTCGTCGCACTTGACGCCCGCCGCCTCGAGTTCCCTGAGCAGAGACGCCAGCCGGCGATCGGTCTCGGCGGCGTGGTCGAGCAGGCCGTGGATTGCCTTGGCCAGCGGATCGTCCTGGTCGCGCCCGACGGCGTAGGCGGAAAATCCCAGTTTCTCGGCCTGCGCCTCGCGCTGCCGGCTTTCATCGGAATGATCGAGCACCCGCGCCGGGTTGCCGACCGCTGTCGCGCCGGCCGGCACGGCCTTGGTGACCACCGCGTTCGAGCCGACCCGGGCGCCGGCGCCAACCGTGATCGGCCCGAGCACCTTGGCGCCCGCGCCGATCACGACGCCCTCCTCCAGGGTCGGGTGACGCTTGCCCTTGTTCCAGGAAGTGCCGCCAAGCGTGACGCCGTGGTAGAGGGTGACGTCGTCGCCGATCTCGGCGGTCTCGCCAATGACGACGCCCATGCCGTGGTCGATGAAGAAGCGGCGACCGATCGTCGCGCCGGGATGTATCTCGATGCCGGTCAGGAAGCGCGACAGGTGCGCGACGAAGCGCGCCAGCCAGCGCAGGCGATGGCCCCAGAGCCAGTGCGCGAAGCGGTGCAGGATCAGGGCATGGATACCCGGATAGCAGGTCAGCACCTCCCAGAACGAGCGGGCCGCCGGGTCGCGGTCGAAGACCGAACGGATATCCTCACGCATATGCCGGAACATGGAAGCACTAATCCCCTGTCGATGACAGGGCGAATTCTAGAATACTCGACTGAATTTGTCAGCTATTTCCGCGCGCGGACGGCACACGAAAAACGGCCGGTCAGCGACCGGCCGTCATGGCACGAAGCGAAGCGCGACGACTACTTGCCTTCGCCGTAGAAGAGGACGTCGTAGGGATAGGGCTTCTGCGCCACCTTCGCGGCGGCATAGCGCTCGCTGGTGTCGACTTCCTGCTTCTTGTCCCACCACAGCGCGCGGCCGGCCTTCTGGTCTTCCACCCACTCGGGGTGCTTGGCCAACTGTTCGTCGATCCACCTGGTGTGATCGGACACGTAACCGGTATTCACCTCGCCCATTGCTGCCTTCCTCCTGATGACCTGACCAATGGGCGGATTCTAGCATGCGGCCGGGCAACGGAATATTCGCACGACTATTGATCCAGATCAGACACGATCAACCAAATGCTAATATTCGCAGCGTATCATCACTGTTGTTTCGTCAGGGGTCGGAACGCCCGTTCGTGCAGCGCCCGGGCGGTATTGCGGCCCGGGCGAGCCAACCTGTCCGAACAACGCTTCTGGAGCACACCATGAAAATGCGAATCGCCCTTTCCGCCTTCCTTGCCGCCGGCCTTCTCGGTGCCTCGATGCTGGCCGCCGCCTACGATGCCGACTGGAAGCGCGGCCGGGTCTATTACCGCAGCGTGTGCACCGCCTGCCACGCCGCCCAGGCCGGCGGCTCGATCGCCCCGAGCCAGATGACCAAGGCCGAGTGGGCCGCTTACCTGAAGGCAGACAAGCACGCCAAGGGCAAGGATTCCATGAAGCAATACCTCAGCAAGCCCTACCGCGCCAGCATCAAGGCGCAGAACAAGGCTGCGGAGAAATTCGCCGACGTTCCTGAAGACGAGCTCTTCGAAGACATGAAGGCTTTCGTCATCAAGGGCGCCAAGGACGGCGACTCACCGGCCAGTTGCAACTGACCGGCCCGAGTTTCCTTCGTTTTTCCGGGTTGACCGCAACCCGCGCCGAATTCAGGAGTTAACATGAAATCCGTCCGTCTGATTGCTGCCGCAGGCCTGCTGGCAGCCCTGTTTGCCGCCCCCCTGCCCTACGCTTCCGTGGCGCTCGCCGCCGATGCCGCCACTGTCCAGCCGAAGGAAGGCTGGTACACCAAGCTGGTCGATAACGCCTTCGTCGCCCGCTACGCCGTCCTGCCCAAGCCGGACGGTGTGCTGCTCATCGACTCGCGGCCGACCGCGCGCAAGTACGATCTTGGCCACATCCCGACCGCGCTCAACATCCCGGACACCCAGTTCGAGAAGATGGTCGACCAGTTGCCGCAGGACAAGAACACCCTGCTCATCTTCTACTGCGAAGGCCATGAGTGCCCGCTCAGCCACAACTCGGCCTACAAGGCAGAAAAGCTGGGCTACACGAACATCCGCGTCTATGCCGAGGGCTATCCGGAGTGGATCCAGAAGGGCCATATCGGCGCCGTCAGCGTGCCCTACATCAAGAAGCTGCTCGACGAAAAGGCCCCGATGGTCCTGATCGACTCGCGCCCGAAGGATCGCAAGTACGACAAGGGCCACATCCCCGGTGCGATCAACCTGCCCGATACGCAGTTCGACAAGCTGGCCGCCGAGCGCCTGCCGGCCGACAAGGCGACGCCGCTCTACTTCTACTGTGAAGGCCTGAGCTGCCCGCTGAGTTCCGATTCGGCCGCGAAGGCGGTCAAGCTCGGCTACAAGAAGGTCATGGTCATTCCCGAGGGCTATCCGCTATGGGAAAAGCTGTACGGTCCCGGCCCGACCGCCGGCGCCCCGGCGGCAGCGGCGAAACCCGCAGCCCTCCAGGCCGGCAAGGAAAGCGGCACGATCACCGTCGCCTCGTTCGAGAAAACCTTCAAGGAAGCACCGGACAGCGTCTACATCATCGACGTCCGCGATCCCAAGGAGTTCGAGACCGGCACCTTCAAGGGCGCCCGCAATGTCCCGATCAACTCGCTCGAAAAGCGAATCGATGAATTGCCGACCGACAAGCCGATCGTCTTCGTCTGCGGCACCGGCGCCCGCAGCGGCGAGGCGCACGACATGGCGAAGCTCTACAAGCCGGCGCTGAAGACCTACTTCCCCGATGCCGACATCAAGTGGACGAAGGACGGCAACTACACCATCGTCGAGAAGAAGTAAGCGGAGCGCATCATGCTGAAATCAAGACTGTTTGCGGCGTTGACCGCAATCGTCCTCGCTTTGCCCGGATTTGCGGCCCACGCTTCCGATGTGAAGCTGAACACCACCGCGGACCATAGCAAGTTCAAGGAACTGCAGCGTGAATTCACCTCGGGGCCCGAAGTCACCAAGGCCTGCCTCGGCTGCCACACCGAGGCCGCCCTGCAGATTCATCGCACCAAGCACTGGACCTGGGAAGTCATCAATCCCCTGAATAACCAGCGCCTGGGCAAGAAGAACGTCATCAACAACTACTGCATCTCGACGGCAACGAATCTCGGTGCCTGCGCCACCTGCCACGTTGGCTACGGCTGGGTCAATTCGAGCTTCGACTTCAAGTCGCAGGAGAACGTCGACTGCCTGGTCTGCCATGACACCAGCGGCAACTACAAGAAGCTGCCCGGTGGCGGCCAGCCGCCGGTCAAGGATACCGAGAACCCGCCCGGATCCGGCAAGATCGTCAAGGCGATTGACCTGACCACGATTGCCCAGAAGGTCGGCAAGACCAGCCGCGACACCTGCGGCGCCTGCCACTTCTTCGGCGGTGGCGGCGACGGTGTCAAGCACGGCGACATGGACACCTCGCTCGCCTCGCCCGACAAGGAGGTGGATGTCCACATGGACGCCACTGGTCTCGACTTCACCTGCAGCACCTGCCACAAGGCGCCCGCCCACGACGTCGTCGGCAGCCGCTACACGCCAACCGGCAAGGATGCCGGCGACGCCCACATCCGCGGCAAGGTCAACAAGTCCAACCCGGCCACCTGCCAGTCGTGCCACGGCCAGGCGCCGCACAAGGCGGGCGCCCAGGTGGCCAAGCTGAACCAGCATACCGACAAGCTGGCGTGTCAGACCTGCCACATCCCGCAGTTCGCCCGCGGCGGCGTGCCGACCAAGATGCACTGGGACTGGTCAACGGCCGGCAAGCTGAGCCCGGAAGGCAAGCCGATGCTGAAGAAGGACGCCAAGGGGCACATCATCTACGACTCGCGCAAGGGCGATTTCGTGGTCGCCGAGAACGTCACGCCGGAATACGGCTGGTTCAACGGCGAAGTGACCTACACCCTGCTCGGCGACACCGTCAGCAGGGAAAAAGGCGTGACGCTGATCAACGCCCTCGGTGGCAGCGCCACCGACGGACGCTCGCTGATCTGGCCGATGAAGGTCATGCGCGGCAGCCAGCCCTACGACCCGGTCAACAAGACCTTTGTCAAGCCCCACGTGGCCGGCAACGACGACACCGCCTTCTGGAAGAATTTCAACTGGGAAAAAGCCATCACGACCGGCATGCAGGCCGTCAACGCACCCTTCTCGGGCAAGGTGGACTTCCTCAAGACCGAAATGTACTGGCCGATCACGCACATGGTCGCGCCCAAGGAGAAGGCCGTCGGCTGCAACGAATGCCACACCAGGGGCGGCCGCATGGACAAGATCGAGGGCGTCTATATTCCCGGCCGCGACGCCAACCCTCTGGTCAACCTGCTCGGCTGGCTGGCCGCCGGCGCCGCGCTCGCCGTAGTGACGCTGCACGGACTGCTCCGCGTCCTGCGCCGCAAGAACTGATTTCGGGGATCCATCATGGAACGCATCTACATCTTTACCCGCTTCGAGCGCTTCTGGCACTGGACCCAGGCCTTGCTGATCATCGGCATGCTGGTCACCGGCTTCGAGATTCACGGCACCTACCATCTGCTCGGCTTCGCCACGGCCCACCAGGTCCACACCTTCGCCGCCTGGGCGCTGATCACCCTCTGGGTCTTCGCCATCTTCTGGCATTTCACGACCGGCGAATGGCGGCAGTACATCCCGACGATGAAGAACGTCGACCAGATCGTCCGCCATTACGCCTGGGGCATCTTCCGCGGCGAACCGCATCCGTTCAAGGTGACACGCGCGCGCAAGCACAACCCGATGCAGGCGCAGGCCTACCTTGCGGTCAAGGTGCTGATCAATCCGCTGATCTGGATATCCGGGCTGCTCTACCTGTACTGGAACGAACTGGCTGCGGCCGGACACAGTCTCGACCTGGCCACGATCGCGCTCGCCCACACCATCGGCGCCTTCATGATGCTGGCTTTTCTGATCGTTCATGTGTACCTTATTACGACCGGCGATACGGTCACGGCCCACCTGAAGGCAATGATCACCGGCTGGGAAGAGGGACACAAGGAAGTCGCGAAATAAGCTGATCCGGCTTCGGCACGGTTGCACACAACAATATCGGGCGGCACGGAATCTGCGTGCCGCTCGGCATATCAAGACAACGGGAAGCCATTCAATGACGCAAAGCGCTGAAAGCGTTGCCGCCGCATTTCCCGCGGACACGGTGGCGCGGCCCTCTGCCGATCCGGAGATTCCGGCCTATCTGCAGCAGGTCTACTGGTGGGCCTACCTGCACCCGAACGCGGTGCGTCTCTTCGAGCGGGAATGGCTGGTCAACCTGATCCTCTGGGGCAACTTCAGCCGCCTGCGCGATTCCGCCTTGGCCGAACTTGACGCCAGCGCCGACCAGCGCATCCTGCAGGTGGCCTGCGTCTACGGCGACTTCACGCAGCGTATCGGCGACCGGCTCGGCACAGACGCGATGCTGGACGTCGTCGATGTCGCGCCGATCCAGCTCGCCAACCTGCGCGCCAAGCTGCCGGCCGATGCGCGCATCCGGCTGCACCGCCAGGATTCCAGCCAGCTCCATTTTGCGGATGGCGATTTCGACGCCACCCTGCTCTTCTTCCTGCTCCACGAACAGCCCGAAGCGGTACGCCGCGCCACCCTCGCCGAAGCCCTGCGCGTGACGCGCCCGGGCGGCAAGGTGATCATCGTCGATTACCACAATCCCCGCCACAGCAACCCGTTGCGCTACGTCATGAAGGGCGTGCTGAAGTCGCTCGAACCCTTCGCCAACGACCTCTGGGAAAACGAGATCGCCGACTTCCTGCCGGCCGTCCCGCAGCCGGCCGCACTGGAGAAGACCACCTGTTTCGGCGGTCTCTACCAGAAGGTGATCATCACCCGCTGAGCGCCGAAGCCGGCGGACGGCGGTTTTCCGCCTTTTCCGCCGGTCGACCGCAACAGCCGGGAAGACTGGCGCGTCCCGCGGCCTTGCGGTTATCCTGACGTCTTGGTATCCGCCATGGACATGATCTTTCGGAGAAACAACGTGCCCGCCCTGCTGCCCCAGCCAGATCCCCTCGGCTTTCTCGAATACTCGGTGGCCGAGGGTGGCCGTGCGCCGAGCAACAGGTAGCAGCGCATCATGCGTGCCATCGCGCGCATCCTGACCAGAGAAGGACGGACGGCGAACGCGCCGGTGACGAACGGTGTCCTGGCAGCACACCCAACAGCTTTGCGGATCCTGGCCCTCACGCTCTTGCTGGCGACCCTCGAAGTCAGCGGTGAGGAAATTCCCGTGCCAGCGATCGTGCACTTCAACACCGTCTGCGCCAACTGCCACGAAGGCGAATGCAGCGGCCGCCTGACCTTCTCGTCGGGCGCCGAGGCCGCGCGGGAACACATGCAGCGCTACCTGGGCAGCGTCACCGCCCCGGAAGCCGAGTCCCTGTTCGGCCTTCTCCGCTACACGAAGGAACATTGCGCCCATTACCCGGTACCGGCGGCTGTCCCCGCTGGCGGCATCTGGTCGGCCACGGACCTGAGCGCATGGCGCAATTCCCGCGAGGGAGGCTATTTCGTCCCGCTCGGCACACTCCAGGCGGGCCGCTATCGCCTTCATCTTTCGCTCTCCGGTTCTTCGCAAGGACGCCTCAAGATCACCGACGAGCGCTTCGAGCCCGTCCTCGATGAAGCCTTCTACCCGGGGAACACCCAGGAAGTCGTCTTCCCCAGCCCGGGCGGCCGGCTTTACCTGACACTGCATACGGCGGCCGAACTGACCGGAATTCGGCTGCTAGCAGTGCCTCGGCAGCGGCGAACGCCAGATCCATGACCGCTTCGGCCGCTACCCCAGCGTTCTCCCATTCCGCCGTGCGCAGGGCGCTTCTGGCGTACTTCCTGCGCCTGATCCTGGTCCTTTCCGCCATGCCGGGCGTGGCGCTGGCGGCGGCAGACGCCGGCGCTAGCGAAGTTCACCTCCATCTGTTCTGGTCTTTGCGCTGCCCGCACTGCCTCACAGCCCGCCCGCAAATCCAGGCGCTCGCCAACGCCCATCTGTGGCTACAACTGCACGACCACGAGATCACGCGGTCGCCGGCCGACCTTGAACTCTTCGCGACCATGGCCGCAGAACTCGGCGCAGAAGCGCAGGCGGTGCCGACACTTTTCTACTGCGGCAGGATGGAGGAAGGCTGGGACGATAGCCCGGCCGGCCAGGCAGCATTCCTGGCCCGGCTTTCAGCCTGCCGGGAGGGCGGCGGTATGCCCGATTCCGTTCCGGAAACGCCGCCGCGCCTGACCCTGCCGCTGCTCGGCGACGTCGATACCGCGGCGCTTTCCCTGCCCGCGCTAACCCTCCTGCTGGCCGGCCTCGACGCCTTCAACCCGTGCGCCTTCTTCGTCCTGCTGTTCCTCCTGTCGCTGCTCGTTCACCAGCGGCAGCGACGGCGGATGCTCGTCATCGGCGGCGTCTTCGTCGTCGTCTCGGGCCTGATGTACTTCGCCTTCATGGCGGCCTGGCTCAACCTGTTCCTGATCATCGGCAGCCTGCCCTGGATCACCGCCGCGGCCGGACTGCTCGCCATCGTGATGGGTGCGGTCAACATCAAGGATTTCGCCTTTTTCGGGCGCGGCGTCACCTTTTCAATCGCGGATGACCGCAAGGCCGAGATCTTCCGGCGCGGGCGCGACATCCTCAATGCTGGGAACCTCCCGGCCATGCTCGCCGCCACCCTCGTCCTCGCGATCGCCGCCAATTTCTACGAACTCCTGTGCACGGCGGGCTTTCCGATGCTGTTCACCCGCCTGCTCACGCTGCACGGAGGCGGCATCGGCAAGCACTACCTGTATCTCGGCCTGTACAACGCGATCTACGTGCTGCCGTTGCTGTTCATCGTGCTCGCCTTCGTGCGCACGATGGGCGCGCGCCGGCTGACGGAACGCGAGGGCCGTCTGCTGAAACTGCTTTCCGGGCTGATGATGCTCGGTCTCGGCGCGGTTCTGCTGATCGCGCCGGAGAAGATCGGCGACCTCCGCGTCGCCCTCACCCTGCCCGTGGTCGCCATTGCCCTGACCTGGCTGGCGGCGCGCCTGACCCGCCCCTGATGACGGCCAGTTGCTCTAGCGCGTCCCGCGGCCTTGCGGTTATCCTGCCGGCTTGGCGTCCACCATGGACATGATCTTTCGGAGAAACAACGTGCCCGCCCTGCTGCCCCAGCCCGATCCCCTCGGCTTTCTCGAATACTCGGTGGTCTACACCGACCGCGCCCTGAACCACATGTCGCAACGCTTCCAGGGCGTCATGCGCGACATCTCGCGCATCCTGAAGGCGGTCTACAACGCGAATAGCGCGGTCGTCATCCCCGGCAGCGGCACCTTCGGCATGGAAGCCGTCGCCCGCCAGTTCGCCAGCGGCAGGAAATGCCTGGTCATCCGCAACGGCTGGTTCAGCTACCGGTGGACGCAGATCTTCGACATGGGCGCGATTCCCTCGGAGAGCATCGTCCTCAAGGCCCGCCCGGTCGGCAACGGGCCGCAGGCAGCGTTCGCACCCCCGCCGATCGACGAAGTCGTCGCCGCAATCCACGCGCACCGGCCGGACGTCGTCTTCGCGCCGCACGTCGAGACCGCCTCCGGCATGATCCTCCCCGACGACTACCTGAAGGCGGTCGGCGCCGCGGTGCGCGCGGTCGACGGCCTGTTCGTGCTCGATTGCGTCGCTTCCGGCACGGTCTGGGTCGACATGGCCGCGAGCGCCGTCGACGTGCTGATCAGCGCCCCGCAGAAGGGCTGGAGCGGTTCGCCATGCTGCGCGCTGGTGGCCCTCGGCGAGCGCGCGCGCGCCCGTATCGACGCGACGACGAGCACCAGCTTCGCCTGCGACCTGAAGAAGTGGCTGCAGATCATGGAAACCTTCGAGAATGGCGGCCACGCCTACCACGCGACGATGCCGACCGACGCGCTCGCGGCGATGCGCGACGTCATGCTGGAAACCGAGGCCTACGGCTTCGCCCGCGTCTGCGAGGAACAAAAGGAACTCGGCCGCCGCGTCCGCGCGCTGCTCGAAAGCCGCGGCATCCCGAGCGTCGCCGCCGCCGGTTTCCAGGCGCCCGGCGTCGTCGTCAGCTACACCACCGACCCGGATATCCAGTCGGGCAGGAAGTTCCTCGCCGTCGGCGTCCAGACTGCCGCCGGCGTGCCGCTGATGTGCGACGAACCGGCCGACTTCCGTACCTTCCGCATCGGCCTGTTCGGGCTGGATAAGTTGCACAACCCGGAGCGCACTGTCGACAACTTCGCCAAGGCGCTGAATGCGATTGCCTGACCGGGCGGCATCGCGCCTCGCGCTGGCCGCCGCCTTCGTCACGCTGGCGGGCTGCGTTTCGCACGTGCGCGGGCAGACGCAGGCCGAGTTTGAAAGCTGCCTGGCGCGGCTGCAAGGCCCGGCGCAGCAGGCCGGCGTGCAGTCGGCCAGCTACAGCCGCTTCACCCGCGGCGTGCTGGCCGACTTCGGCGTGCTGGAAAAGCTCGACTACCAGCCGGAATTCAAGCTGCCGATCTGGGACTACCTCGCCGGCCTGGTCGACGACGAGCGCATCGCCGACGGCAACGCCGCGCTCGCTCGCCACGGCGACGTTCTCGGGCGCATCGAGGCGGCCTACGGCGTCGACCCGGCGACCGTCGTCGCTGTCTGGGGCGTCGAAAGCAATTACGGGCGGATCACCGGCAAGTACCCATTGGTGCAGGCGCTCGGCACGCTGTCGTGCTTCGGGCGGCGGCAGGGCTATTTCCGCGGCGAATTCTTCGCCGCCCTGCGCATCCTGCAGCGCGGCGACGTCGCGCCGGAACGCCTCAACGGGTCGTGGGCCGGCGCCTTCGGCCACACCCAGTTCATGCCCGCCACCTACGAGCGTCTGGCCGTCGATTTCGACGGCGACGGGCGGCGCGACCTGGTCGACAACGTCGACGATGCGCTCGCTTCGACCGCCAACTTCCTCAAGCGCGGCGGCTGGCAAAGCGGCCTGACCTGGGGGCTCGAAGTGCGCCTGCCAACAGGCTTCGACGCCTCTCTCGCCGGTCGCCGGGCGAAGCGCCCGCTCGCCGAATGGGCTGCGCTGGGCGTTGTCGCGGTCGACGGCTTGCCGCTGGCCAAATCCGGCCTCGCCGCCGGCGAGAGGACGGCCATCCTGCTGCCGGCCGGCGCGCGCGGCCCTGCCTTTCTCGTCACCCGCAACTTCGACGTGATCTACGGCTACAACGCCGCCGAGAGCTACGCGCTGGCGATTGCCCATCTCGCCGACCGGCTGCGCGGCGGCGCCCCGTTCGCGACGCCGTGGCCGACCGACGATCCCGGGCTGTCCCGTGCCCAGCGACGCGAACTGCAAACGCTGCTTGCCGCTCGCGGCCACGACATCGGCGAGATCGACGGGGCGCTCGGCGACCGCAGCCGCGCGGCGATCAAGCTGGAACAGGCCCGTCTCGGCCAGCCCGCGACCGGCCGCGGCGGCGGGAAGTTGCTCGACGCCTTGCGCAACGGCCGCTGAAGCGGCGCAACTGATCCGGCCGGAACAGGCTCGAAGCCCTCACCCCGGCCAGAACCGGCGTCCAGGAAACCAATCCGTGTTGCTGCTGGATGCCGGCCTGCGCCGGCATGACACCAACTTCATGCCTTGCCTGACGGCATCAACCAGGCTTCTTCTCGCCCGCCGGCACGGCGAACGGCAGCCAGTTTTCCGGGGGCGGCAGCGGGCAGGTGGCGAAGGGCGTGAAGGCGCAAGGCGGGCTGTAGGCGAAGTTGAAATCGAGGACGATCCTGCCGTCGACCGCCGCCGGCACCTTCAGGAAGCGCCCGGCGCCATAGGTCTCGCGACCGCTCGTGCGGTCGCGGAAGACGAAGGACACACCGTCGTCACCGACCGCCATCGGCAGCAGTTCGACACCCTGACCGGCCACCGCGAACGCAGCGCACTGGCCGACCTCGACGCGCTTCAGTTCGCCGCTCGCATCGGGCACCGCCATCGTCAGCGGCGGCACGAGATCCTGCCAGTCGGCGACGATCCGCCAGCCCGGGTCATAGGGGAAGCAGTCGACGCCGGCGAAGGGCCTGGCGGCGGCCCAGTCGCGGTCGCGCACACGCGTCGCCAAGCGGCCGTCGCGGTCGACGATGAAAAACGACAGGTTTCCGGCGTCGACCGCGGTCGGTGGGCCGTCCCGGTCGCTGGCCAGTTCGACGCCGGCGCCATCCACCGGCGCCCAAAGAATCCTGCCGTTCGTCCAGCGCAGTTCGCCGAGCCGTTCCGGCCCGGAGGGCAGGCGGACGGCAGCGGCGGCGGAATTGCCGACGGTGTTGGCGCCCTCCTCCAGCCAGAACAGACCGACCAGCCCGAGCCAGCTTTCCGGCCCGCACAGTTCGGCCTGCCGCACTGCCAGCCAGTGCCGGTGCGTTGCGATGATGTCCATGTTCCCTTCCTCCCCCACAACCCATCAGACTATCCGAATCCCGCCGGGCGGGCGAGCTGCCGCGCAGGCAGCAGTCGGCTGGTGTAGTTGCCAAAGCATCCCAAGTGATGGAAACTCGCCACGCTGGAACCATGACGGAATGACCTGAACCCGAACCAACGGAGATTGACATGAAGAACACCCTCCTCCTCGCCCTCCTCGCCGCCCTGCCAATGTTCGCCCAGGCGGCTGACGTAAACGTCAACCTCGGCGGCACCCGGATCCAGAGCGGCAACACGACAATCAGCTTCGGCAACCGCGACAAGCGCGGTTATTACTGGGATGGCAACACCTGGCGCGACCCGGTCTACTGGGACAAGCACCACGGCAAGGGCAAGGGGAATCCCGGCGCGCCCGGCCAGAACTGCCCGCCGGGACAGGCCAAGAAGGGCAACTGCTGAACGCCGGCGGGGTACGACGAATCGGGGGCGGCCACCGCAAGGTGACCGCCCTTTTCCTTTCCACACCGTTGCAGCGACGGCACTCCCGGCTCCCGGCAAAAGGGAACCCGGCTCAGTGGTTGAAATGGAAACCCGCCGCCGGATGCGCCTTCCAGTCGCTGTCGCCGGTGAGTTCGAGAACGCGGGTGTGGAATTTCAGGATGGCCGCGCGGTGGCCGACGCTGACCAGCGTCGTATCGATCTCCGTCAGTTGCCGGTACAGGCTGGCCTCGTTGGCGCTGTCGAGAGCACTCGTCGCCTCGTCGAGGATGGAGAAGCGCGGCCGGGTCAGCAGCAGGCGGGCGAAGGCGAGGCGCTGCTGTTCGCCGATCGACAGCACCTTGTGCCAGTCCCGCTCGACGTCGAGGCCGCCGAAGCGGTCGGCCAGGTCGGCCAGGTTGACCCTGGCCAGCAGGTCAAGCAGTTCGTTGTCGGAAACCGCGAGTTCGCGGTTCGGGTAGAGCAACTGGCTGCGCAGCGTGCCAAGCAGCATGTACGGCTGCTGCGGCAGGAAGAGGACGTCGCCTGGCGGCGGCCGGAAGATGGTGCCGCTGCCCGCGTACCACAGCCCGGCGATGGCGCGCAGCAGCGAGCTCTTGCCGCTGCCGCTTTCGCCGACGATCATCAGCCCCTCGCCCGGCGCGACAGTGAGCGACAGGTTGCGGACCAGCACGCGCTCGTAGTTCGGCGTATGCAGCGTGACATCCTCGAGCGCCAGGTGCGGCGCCTCGACCGAGCGGATGACGCTGCCCGCCGCCGTCTGGCTGGCTGTCTGGCCGGGCAGGAACCTCGCCAGCGTGTCGAGGCGGTCGACGCCCGCTGCGAAGCGGCTGAGGCCCTCGAAATTCTCGACGATCAGCGAAATGGCGCTAAGTACCGCCGCGAACGCCCCCGCCGCCTGGACCGCGCGGCCGACTTCGAGCTCCCCGGAGAGCACGCGCGAGGCGATGATGGCGCTGGGAATCACCAGCGTCAGCAGGTTGTAGGCATGCTGGAAGAAATTGAGCGAAAGCTGGTTGCGGATCAGCCGCCTGAAATTGTCGAACGCCGCGCCAAAGCGCCGCCTGACCTGCTTCAGCTCCTGCTCCTCGCCGCGGTAGAAGGCGATCGACTCGGCGTTTTCGCGCACGCGTACCAGGCTGAAGCGGAAATCCGCCTCGCGCCGCAACTGGTTGAAGTTGAGGTTCATCAGCCGCTGCCCGAAGACGAAAATGACGATCAGCGTCCCGGCGCTGGCATAGAAAACAAGGAAATAGACCAGTTCGCGCGAGATCGACCAGAGCACCGTGCTGAAGGCGACCAGTTGCAGCGTCGAGCCGATGATGACCAGCAGGAAGTAGAGCGAACGCTGGGTAAAGGTGGCGATGTCCTCCGCCACCCGCTGGTCGGGGTTGTCGATGCCGACGTTGGCGTTCAACTCGTAGAACTGGCGGTGGCTGAAGTAGCTGTCGAGGAAGCGGTTGGTCAGCCAGCGCCGCCACTGAATGCCGAGCGTGTCGCGCACAAAGTAGTAGAAGGCATAGATCGGCACCGCCGCGGCGAGCAGCCCGAGGCACACCTTGATCGCGTTCCAGAAACGCTCCTCGTCGCGCGCCGCCAGCGCCGACGTGAATTCACCGCTCTGCTCGATGAAGAGCACAGCGAAGCGCGTCTGGCCGAGCAGCAGGATCACCAGCAGCGCCAGCAGCCCCCACGCCTTCCATTTCTCGTCCTGCCGCCAGTAAGGCGAGGCGAGAGCCCAGAAGCGCTTCCAGAGCTGGTGGTCGGCGGGTTTCATCGTCGGCGCGCTGTGCCTCGGTGTCCGGCTTTCGGAGTGGGCAACGGACGGCAAGCCGGCCGCTGCCAAAGGGTTTGGGATGTTTTACTCCTCGGCTCACGGTGGGGTCAAGCACCCGCCTCGAACGCGTGCAGAAAATCCCGTGCGAGGGCCGCCGGGCAACCGGGCAATCAAAGGGACCAGGCTCGATCCTGTGCAGTCGGACGCACCGGAACCGTATGCCGGATTCGCGGTCTCAGTCGCTCAAGAGCAGTTCGATGCGAAAGCTTGCAGCAATTGCAACCACCGATAGGAGAAAGCAATGCCCCCTCAGCTCGTAGTTTCCGGCTGGCAGTTATTCGCCGTGGTCGCCTTTGATCTGGCGCTTGTTTTCGTCTTCTTCCTGATCATCCGTCAGAACCGGAAGGACTTCGAGGAAATCGAAGCCTGGTTGGCCGAAGAAAAACCGAAATCCTAGAAGCCGATCACCAACAACGCGTAGGCTGCGATCAGCGTCCCCAGCATCGCCACGCCGTAGCACAACAGCTTGGCACCGGTTCCGGCGTGGATCCCGATGTCGTGCAGGCTGTGGAAGAGGCGGTGCGCGGCGTGCCATAGAAAGAGCGCGATGATCGCGAAGATGAAGCCCTTGCCAATGAAGTTCCGGGCGAAGGCGAGCATGTTCGCGTAGCTCATGGTGTCGGGCGGCAGCAACAGACCCAGCGGAATGGCCAGCCCGGTGATGAATACCAGCATCGGGCCCAGCAGCGCCGAGAGCATGCCGCCGGCGCCGAACAGCGCCCAGAAGATCGGTGCGTTGGAACGCTTCAATGTCGGTTTCATCGTGCCATCCCCCATACCAGAGCGAGCAATCCCAGGCTGGCGGCCCCGGCGACAGCGAGCCCGCTGCCGGTGATGGCCCAGGCCGAGAGTCGCTTGCCGCCGACGACCACCGGCGGCATCGTGCGCGGCATGATCTTGAACCAGGTGTAGGTGTGGTAGGTGAGCGCCACCAGGGCCAGCACATGGAAAGCGATATACCACGGGTTCTGCAAGGCGGTCAGCCAGGAATTCCAGGCGGCCTCGCCCTGAGACAGGCGGTATAACCCAGCCAACAATACCCCGGCGTAGGCTGCGACGAAGAGGGCCGTGCCCTCGTGGATCATGTACTCGACGAAGAACGGGTTCTTCCGCCACCAACCGTCCATCGAACGAACATAGGGACGACGCTTGTTCACTTGGCACCCCCCTTAGGCCTGAGGAAACGAAGGAAATAGTCTGCTGCGGCGTTGGTCTTGTTCTGGTTGACCGCATTGGCCGGATCGACCTGCTTCGGGCACACCTCGGAGCAGTAACCGACTGCCGTGCAATGGAACACCCCTTCTTCCGAATTGATCAGTTCCATGCGCTCGGCCTTCCCGCCGTCCCGGGAATCAATGTTGTAGCGATGCAGCAGCGCCGTCGCTGCCGGTCCGATGAAATCGGGGTTGAGGCCATACTGCGGACAGGCGGCGTAGCAAAGCAGGCAGTTGATGCACGAGCTGAACTGCTCGTAGGCGTGCAACTGCTCGGGCGTCTGCAGATACTCGCCCTGCGCCAGGGTGCGCGGTTCTTTCGCGATGATGTAGGGCTGGATGCTCTCCAACTTGCCGATGAACCCGCCGATATCGACGACCAGGTCGCGCTCGATCGGGAAATGCGACAGTGCTTCGACGCGCACCCGTGCCGGGTAGTAATCACGCAGGAAGGTCTGGCACGACAGGCTCGGAATGCCGTTGACCATCATGCCGCAACTGCCGCAAATGGCCATCCGGCACGACCAGCGAAAGCTCAGCGAGCCATCGAGGTAGTCCTTGATGTACTGCACGCCCTGCAACACCGACATGTCATCGGTGAAGGGCACTTCGAAGACCTGCGCGTGCGGCTCGCTATCCGTCTCCGGGTGATAGCGAAGTACCTCGATCTCGATTTTCTTCTGGGCTTCAGACATTGGACGCCTTCCTTTCCTGCTCGGCTTTCTCGCCCGCGGCACCGTAGGCGCGGGTACCCGGCGGCGATTTGGTGATCTTGACCGGGCCGTAGTCGATGCGCGGCGGGCCGTCGGCGACGTAGTGCGCCTGCGAATGCGCGAGGAAATTGACATCGTCGCGCTGTTCGAAACCGTCGAGCCGCTGATGGGCGCCACGCGACTCGCGCCGATTCAGGGCCGAATAGGCCATCGAGCGGGCAACGTCGAGCTGGTAATCGAGCTCGATGGCGAGCAGCCACTCGGTGTTCCAGACACTCGATCGGTCCTCGACATTCACGTTCCTGAAGCGATCCTTGAGTTCGTCGAGCTTGTCGCAGGTCTTCTGCATGGTGTCGGCGAGGCGATAGATGCCGCAGCCGTCCTCCATGGTCTGCGCCATCTCCTTGCGCAACGTGGCGATCCGTTCGGTCCCGCCGGTCTTCGTCTTCAGGCCGAGAACCCGCTGCTCGACGGCCTGTGCCTGCTTCAGCAGCGTGGCCGAATTCCCCGGCGCCACCGATTTGGCAAAGCGGGCGGCTTCGACGCCCGCCACCTTGCCGAAGACCAGGAGTTCGGACAGTGAATTGGAACCCAGCCGGTTGGCGCCATGGATGCCGACACTCGAGCACTCACCCGCCGCATAGAGACCCGGCAGCGGGGCTGCACAAAGGCCATCGACGAGGATGCCGCCCATGGTGTAGTGCACCGCCGGCCGAACCGGAATCGGCTCGTGCGCCGGGTCGACCCCAAGGAACTGTTCGGCCAGCTCGTAGATCTGCGGCAGACGCTCACGCAGCTTCTGTTCGCCAAGATGGCGCAAGTCCAGATGAACGACGGAACCGAATCGCCCCTCGATGGTGCGCCCCTTCTGCTGCTCATACCAGAAAGCCTGGCTGAGACGGTCACGTGGCCCGAGTTCCATTGCCTTGTTGCGCGGTGTCGGCTCGGCCGGGCCGAGACCGTAATCCTGCAGGTAGCGGTAACCGTCCTTGTTGACCAGGAAGCCGCCTTCACCACGACAGGCTTCGGTGAACAGCAGACCGGTGCCAGGCATGCAGGTTGGATGGTACTGGACGAATTCCATGTCACGCAGCGGCACGCCATGCCGATAGGCCAGCGCCATGCCGTCGCCGGTAACGACGCCGCCGTTGGTGTTTTCGCGGAACACCCGGCCGGCCCCACCGGTCGCGATGATCACCGAGCGTGCCTCGATCAGCGAGAACTCACCGGAAGCGATCTCGATCGCGACGACACCCTGGACGCGCCCATCCTCGACCACCAGATCGACGCAGAAATGCTCATCGAAGCGCTTGATCGACGGATACTTGATCGACGTCTGGAAGAGCGTGTGCAGCATGTGAAAGCCGGTCTTGTCGGCGGCGAACCAGGTTCGCTCGATCTTCATGCCGCCGAAAGCACGCACGTTGACGTGACCGTCCGGCGTGCGGCTCCACGGGCAACCCCAGTGTTCAAGCTGGGTCAGCTCCTCGGTGCAATGTGCGACGAAGTAGTCGACCACATCCTGCTCGCACAGCCAGTCGCCACCGCCCACGGTATCGTTGAAGTGGTACTCGAGGCTGTCGGTCGACAGCTTGACGCCGGCCGATCCCCCTTCAGCGGAAACCGTGTGGCTGCGCATCGGGTAGACCTTCGAGACCAGCGCGATTTTCAGCGCCGGATCAGACTCCGCCACGGCAATCGCCGCCCGCAGGCCTGCTCCGCCACCGCCCACGATCACCACATCTGCCTTGTAACTCTCCACGCTCGATCCTTTCTCGCACCGGGCCAAGGCCGCTCGCGGTCAACTTGTGAGAAGCCCTGACAACAAAGGAAAAGGACAGAAACTCCAGAGGGCCGTCAGCGAGTATGGCCGACGTCGGGTGCAGCAGTCAATTGCCGATTCCGGGCCGGCATCCGTGACCATTCGCGGAAAAGCTCACCGAATGGCATCCCGGGCACTGCCTGAGGATCGTTGCGCGCCGGTTCAGCCGCCTGTGGCCCACGCACCGGGGCGATGGACCACGGAGCCACGTAGCTGATACCATCAGGCAGGCAACAACGAGTTACCTGGGTCGAATCTCGCCGTGCCATGGGCGCGGACACGGATGAGCCGCCGCTTTGCGCCGTTCGTCGCCACCTGAAGGGAGACTGCCATGCATTCCTCGAAATATCTCTTGGCCATTTCCGTCGTAGCTCTCGCGCTTGCCGTGCCCCCTGGTTACGCACAGGATTCCGGGCTGGTCGTCACGCCATCCGAACTGCAGTGGAAGCCCGGAGATGTGCCGGGCCTCGAATCCGCCCCGGTAATCGGCCACATGTTCAAGCCGGGTCCATACGTCGCGATGGTGAAGTTCCCTGCCAATTTCACCGTGCGCCCGCACAGCCATCCTGAAGCGAGGCAATACACGATCATTTCCGGCACCTGGTACATCGGCTGGGGTTCCACCCTCGACGAAAGCAAGCTCAAGGCCCTGCCGCCCGGCAGTTTCTATACGGAACCTGCCAACGTGCCTCATTTCGTGGTCACCAAGGGGGAGCCGGTAATCATTCAGGTCAGTGGCACGGGACCTTCGGCCAGCAATTTCATTGCGCCGGGCAAGTGAGGGAATCAGACGGGCCGGACTCGATCCAGTGAATGATCGTCTTGCGCAAGCCGTTGGGACATTTGCGACGATCAGGGGCCCCCGGATGAAAGGCACGTTTTCCCTCGTGTTTCTGCTGGCCGGATTCGCCGGAAATGGCCTTGCCGCCGAACCGCTGCCGCTCTTCGATGCCCATCTCCATTACAACTGGGAACCGACCCCGCGCGTCACCACCGCCGAAGCCCTCCGTCTCTTCGACGCGGCGGGCGTGCGCGGCATCCTCGCCAACAGCCGCCCCAACGCCGGCACCCACGCCCTTTATGCCGTGCGTTCGGACAGGTTGCAGGTCGTCCCGTTCCTGCGCCCATACCGGGTGCGCGCCGATGTGCAGACGTGGTTCAACGACCCGGAGACGATGACGCTGGTCGAGGAGGAATACCAGCGCCATGGCTATTTCGCCGGGATCGGCGAGTTCCACCTGCACGGCGAGGCGGCGCGCAGCCCGGTCGTCGCCCGGATGGTGCGCTTCGCCCGCGAACGCAAGCTGATGCTGCATGCGCACAGCGATGTCGCGGCGCTGGAGATCCTCTTCTCGCTTTACCCGGAGGGCCGGATCATCTGGGCGCATACCGGCTTTGCGCTGCCGGCCGGCGAAGTCGAACGCATGCTCGACAACTACCCCGGCTTGATTGCCGAACTCTCCTACCGCAGCGGCATCACCAACGGTGCAGACCGGATTTCCGCCGAGTGGCGCCGGCTCTTCGAGCGCCATGCCGGGCGCTTCCTGCTCGGCTCGGACACCTGGATCAACGAGCGCTGGGACCGCTACGAGCAGATCATGGCCGGCTACCGGCCATGGCTCGATCAACTGCCGCCAGTCGTCGCCAGGCAGATCGCCTGGGGCAACGCCGCGCGCCTCTTCGCGCTGACTCCATGACGCGAATGGAGCAACCGGTCCGTGCCCGACAGCCGACGCTCATGTGCGACTGAGCAATAGCGTCCCCGGGAAAAACATTGGCGATTGCAGCAAGCGGGCGCTGGTCGGGAGTCCGGAAAGGAAGTAGGCTACTCAAGAGTTGGGTATGGACGTGCCGGTTCCAACCCGGCTTGGCCAGGTGGTGGTTGCCGGATTCTTGACCCTCGTTTGTTCATGTCATCACAGGAGAAGACCATGATTCGATTCCTTTCTTTCGTCGCTTTGAGCTCAACGCTCCTGGCATCGTCCGCCAGTGCGGTTGTCTACTGCAAGTCGGTGGGCGTCCCGAAGGGTTGTGTCGTGCGCCCGGCTGGTGCCGTGGCCACGCCGGGCGTGGGTGCGCCGGGGGTCGGCGTTGCCCCGGGCGTTGGCGTTGGTGCTCCTGGTGTAGGTGTCGCACCCCATGCGGGCGTAGGGGCACCCGGCGTTGGCGTT
>Ga0105090_10000409_pt1 | contig 20937 bp, 19 predicted proteins | sample PPLLak3March2015_FD_79110 | JGI IMG/M metagenome (GOLD analysis project Ga0105090, IMG submission 79110) | Freshwater sediment microbial communities from Prairie Pothole Lake near Jamestown, North Dakota, USA - PPLs Lake P7 Core (1) Depth... | ecosystem: Environmental > Aquatic > Freshwater >... | reverse complement strand
TCGCGGCGGCCGCCGTGGCGTGGCGCGTCGCCGGTGCCGGTGGGCTCGCGGCCGTGCTGGTCGGGGTCGCCGCCGCGCTGCTCGCGTGGGTCACTCGCTCGACGCGGCCATTCGACGCGGGCTGGGTGGTGCGACAACTCGACGATCGGCGCTCCGATCTCGAGGACAGCGCAGGCCTGCTGCTGCGCGAGCCGGCGCAACTCAACCGCCTGCAGCAGCTGCAGCGGGCACGCCTCGAAAGACGGCTGGCCGACGCGCCTCCGCCCGACCTGCGCCCCGCGTGGCCCGGCCATGGCCTGGCGCTCAGCTGGACACTCGGCGCGGCGATCGCGACCGCCGCACTGCTGGCGCCGCCGCTGCACGACGGCTCCACGCGCGGCGAAGCGCCGTCCCGCGCTCCAGCGCCCACCATCGCGACCGAGCCGCGGCTCGTCGAGGCACACCTCGACATCGAGCCGCCGGCGTACACCGCACTGCCGGCGCGCAGCGAGCAGACGCTCGATGCGAAGCTGCCCGCCGGCTCACGCCTGCGCTGGCGCCTGGCGTTCGAGCCGCGGCCGGAGTCGGTCGAGCTCGCCTTTCACGACGGCAGCCGCATCGCGCTGACCCAGGCCGACGACGTGTGGACGGCGGAGCGCCGCATCGAGCGGTCGGCGTTGTACCGCGTGCTCGTCGACGGCGAGGCCACGGTCGCCGCCACGCCGCGGCACCGGCTCGACGCCATCGCGGACCGGCCGCCGGCGATCCGGGTGCTCGCGCCGACCCAGGCGGTGACGCTCATTGAGGCGAGCCAGCGGCAGTGGCTGCTCGAGTTCGAGGCGAGCGACGACCACGGCCTCGGTCCCGCCCGGCTTGAGGTCACGCTCGCGCAGGGCGGCGGCGAGAACGTCACGGTCACGGAGCGCACGATCGCACTGCGCGGCAAGGGCGACGCGAGGCAACGGCGCTACTCGCACCGCCTGGACCTCGCGCAGCTCGGTCTCGCGGCGGGCGACGACGTGATCGTCCGCCTCGGCGTGCAAGACAACCGAGTGCCGACTCCGCAGTCCGCACGCAGCGCCAGCCTGATCCTGCGCTGGCCCATGGGGAGCGGCGAGGAATCCACCGGCATGGAGGGCATCGTGCGGCAGACGCTGCCCGCGTATTTTCGCAGCCAGCGACAGGTCATCATCGACACCGAGGCACTGATCGCGGAGCGCAGCAAGCTCGCCGCCGAACGCTTCGAATCCCGCTCGGACGCGATCGGCGTGGACCAGCGACTGCTGCGGCTGCGCTACGGACAGTTCCTCGGCGAGGAGGTCGACGAGGGCCGCGACGCAGGCCACGAGGAACACGACGACGCAGCGGAACCGGAACCCGAGCGCGGCGAAACGGACTCGGTGCTGGAGCAGTTCGGGCACACGCACGACATCCCCGAGGCCGCGACGCTGCTCGACCGCGAGACGCGCGAGCTGCTGCGGGCGGCGCTCGGCGAGATGTGGCAGGCCGAGCTGCACCTGCGCCAGGGCCAGCCCGAGCGCGCGCTGCCGTTCGAATACCGGGCCCTCGATCGCATCAAGCAGGTGCAGCAGGCGAGCCGCATCTATCTCGCGCGCGTGGGGCTCGAGCTGCCGCCGATCGATGCGACCCGACGGCTCACGGGGGATGCGGGGGGCGTTCGCAGCCGCGGCGATCCGCTGGCGCCGTCCACGCCCGCGGACGCACTGCCGGCGGCCCTGTGGCAGCGGCTCGGCGAACCCGTCGCGCCCCGCGATGATGTCGCGGCAAGCGCGCTGCGATCGGATCTCGAGGCACTGGCGAAGTGGGTCGGCGAACGGGAGACCGAGCTGCCGCAGGCCATCGAGCTGCTGGCCGCGATCGACGGACTGGTCAACGACGCGTCCTGCGAGCCCTGCCGTGCGCAGCTCCGCGCGCTGCTGTGGCCGCTGCTGCCCTCGCCCGCCGCGGCGACCGGCCCGCGTGCGACACCTGGATCGTCCGGGGCGGCTTACCTCGAGGCCCTCGAAACCCTCGAGTCGCTCCAGGCCCCGCAGCCCGAGGTGAGCCCTTGAACGCCGCGGTCGTGAGCGCCGTGGTACTGGGTTTGGGCGTGCTGGCGGGGAGCGTACGGCTGTTGTGGCCGCGCGCGGCGACGACGCGGGTGCGACCCTGGCGCACGGCGCTGTTGCTGATCGGACAGGCCGCCGCCGCGCTGCTCCTGTACCTGGCGATGTTTCCACCGTCCACTCGCACGACGCCCGCAGCCCTCGTCGTCGTCACCGCCCACGCCACGGACGCGCAGCTTGCGCGCCTCGAGCCACGGGCCCGTGTCGTGGCGCTGCCCGAGGCGCCGGCGAGCGCCCGGATTGAGCGCGTGGCGGACCTCGCGACGGCGCTGCGTCGCGATCCCGCCGTCGGGCGGCTCGAGGTCGTCGGTGCCGGCCTGCCGCTGCGCGACCGAGACGCCGCGCGGCACTCGAGCCTCGAGTTCGACCCTGCACCGCTGCCGCGCGGGCTGGTCGAGCTGTGGTCGCCTCGACGCGTGACCAGCGGATCGTCCTGGCGCGTCTCCGGCGTGGTCAACGACGTGCCGGGCGGCACGGTGGAGCTGCTCGATCCGGCGCAGCAGCGAGTCGACAGCGCGATACCCGGGGACGACGGGCGCTTCACGCTGCAGGCGGATGCGCGCGTGCCGGGGCGGGCTCAGTTTCGCCTTCGCATCCGCGACGCCGCGCAAGTCGTGGTCGAGGACGTCGAGGTGCCGCTGCTCACGGTGGCGGGCGCGCCCCTGCGCCTGCGGGTGCTGTCGGGTGCGCCGAGCCCCGAGCTCAAGTACCTGCGCCGCTGGGCACTCGACGCCGGCGTGCAGCTGCAGAGCGAGCTCGCGCTGCGCCCGGGCGTTCAGGTGCTGCGATCCGCCGCTCCTCTCAGCGCCGATGCGCTGCGCGAACTCGACGTCGTGATCCTCGACGAGCGCGCCTGGCAGTCGCTCGGTGCCGCCGGTCGGGACACGCTGACCGATGCGTTGCGCGCAGGTCTCGGCGTCGTGATTCGCGTCACCGGCGCGCTCACCGAGCGTGACCGCCGGAACCTGCAGGCGCTGGGTTTCGACGTGCGCGACGCCGAACTTCCGCGGACGGTTCGGCTCGCGGGCGTCGAAACGACGCTGACGCGAAGGCCCCTGCAGGTGGAGTCCCGCGACGGCGTGCCGCTGCTGCGCGACGGCCGCGGCGAACCGCTGGCCCTGTGGCGCGCGGAGGGCCGGGGTCGCATCGCGCTCTGGTGGCTGAGCGACAGCTACCGACTCGCGCTCGACGGATCACGCGGCGCTCACGGCACGCTCTGGAGCCACGCACTCGCGACCGTGTCCCGCGCTCGTGGCCCGCGCGAACCGGAGTTCGTGGACGCCGATCCGCGCATCCACGTGCGGCAGGTGGTCTGCGGTCTCGACGCGAACTCAGAGGCGAGCGTCCTGGCTCCAGACGGCGCGCGTGTCCCGCTGCTGCGCGAGTCGTCCGGTTGTGCAGCCTATTGGCCGGAGTCGGCCGGCTGGCACGCACTGGACAAGGGCGACGGCGACTGGCCGCTTTACGTCCGTGCGGCCGGCGAAGCGCCGGGCCTGCTTGCGCAGGAGTTGCGCACCGCGACGGCGGCAATGGTCGCGAACCGCAGTCAACGTCCGGACGGGCCGCCGCCGGGAGGAGCGCCCGGATCGCCGTGGCCATACCTGCTCGGCTGCCTCGTCGCGCTGGGCGCGACGTGGTGGCTGGAACGGTCGCGAGCCGGACGACCGTAGCAGCGCTCCTTGCGCATCTTTCACTGGAGAGTGGCATGAAGTACACGACGATTGAGACGACGCACGAGGTCACGCTTGCGCCCGCGCAGCCGCCGGTGGCCTCGGTGATCCTGCTGCACGGCCTCGGGGCGGACGGCTGGGACTTCGTGCCGATCGTGGCCGAGCTCGAGCTGCCCGATGCGTTGCCGGTGCGCTTCGTGTTTCCGCACGCGCCGGTCCGGCCCGTGACGGTGAACAACGGCTACGAGATGCGCGCCTGGTACGACATCAAGGCCTTCACGCCCGAGGGCCGGGCGGATGCGGCAGGGCTCGCCGAATCCACGCGACGGGTGGACGCCTACCTCGAGGCGGAGACGACTCGCGGCGTCGAGGCGTCGCGCATCGTGCTCGCCGGCTTCTCGCAGGGCGGCGCGGTGGCCTTGAGCGGCGGGCTGCGTTTTGGCAAGCGGCTCGCGGGGCTGCTCGCGCTCTCGACCTATCTTCCGTATCCCGAGACGCTCGCCGCCGGCAAGTCGGCGGCGAACTCGGGCGTGCCGATCCTGATGTGCCACGGGCGGATGGACCCGGTGGTGCCCGTAGCCATGGGCCTCGAGGCGTGCGACGTGCTAACGGCCCAGGGCTACGCGGTCGAGTGGCACGAGTACCCGATGCAGCACGAGGTGTGCGCCGAGGAGCTCGTGGTGATCGGGCGCTGGCTGCGGGCGCGGCTGGCGGGCGCCGGCGCCTGATCCGGCTACTCGCTCGCGGCGGGCGCGCGCTCGGCGTCGCTCGCTGCGCGAATGATTCCGTACTCGCTGGCCACGTTCCATCCCGGCCAGCCGCCGTCGTCGGCGAGCACGCGGCCGAGCTCGTACGCGACGCGCGCTTCCTGCGCCGTGCCGGCGAACGTCCAGGCTGGATCGAATTCGTCGGTGGTCTGGTGATAGTGGCGCGCGTTGTAAGTCTCGACCCAGGCATTGCCCGCCGCCGTGCCGCCCTCGACGAGGTCGCGCCCGGCGCGGAACGCAACCGCCGGCACGCCTTTCTTCGCGAACGGGTAGTGGTCCGAGCGGAAATACCAGCCGGCTTCCGGGTTGGGCTCGGGCGTGACGCGCAGGCCGAGTGCCGTCGCCGCGTCTGCCAGCCGTGACTCGAGATCGGTACGGCCGCCGCCGACCAGCTCGATGTCGCGCGCCGCCGGCAGCACGACGTGCGGGTCGAGGTTGATCACGCCGGCGGTCTTCGCGAGCGGATAGATCGGGTTCGCGACGTAGTACTCGGCGCCCAGCAGTCCTTTTTCCTCGGCAGTCCAGGCGGCGAACACGACCGTCCGGGCGGGACGCGGCCCCTTCGCGAAGGCGCGCGCGATCTCGAGGACCTCGGCCGTGCCGGTGGCGTTATCCACCGCGCCATTGCGGAAACCGTCGCCGCGGCCGTCGGGCCCGTTGCGACCGTTGGCGTCCCAGTGCGCGCCGTACAGCACGTATTCGCCGGGCCGCGTCGCCCCCGGCAGCCGGGCAATGACGTTGTGGCTCACGACGTCCGTCGCCCGGACCTCGCCGCTCGCGCTCAGGGCCGCGCCCTGCAGCGGGATTGCACGGAACGCCGGCTCGCGCGCCTGGCGCTTGAGCGCGTCGAGATCGAGGCCGACGCGCGTGAGCAGGTCCGTTGCGACGTCCCGCCGCAGCCAGCCGCTGAACTGCATCGGCGACGGCTTCAGCGGCGCCAGCACGAAGCCCGGCAGCGCGTCGCCGCTCGCGACCTGCAGGAACGGGTAGCTCGCCGCCGCATCCTCGTGGATGACGAGCGCGCCGAGTGCGCCGGCCCGCGCCGCCGCTTCGAACTTGCTGCCCACGCGTCCCGCGATCACCATGCGACGGCCCTCGAAGCCGAGGTCCGTGCCCGCTTCGAAGTCCGGGTCGTTGGCCAGCACGACAACGATGCTGCCGCGCACGTCGACCCCGGCGTACGCATCCCATCCGCGTGCCGCATCGACGACTCCGTAGCCACCGAACACCAGCGGCGCATTCGCGACTTCGGTGCGCCCGGCGTTGCGCAGCGCGAGCGTCGCCTGCTCGCCGATCGCGAGCGGCATCGTCTTGCCGCCGACCGTCAAGGACAACGCCGCGCCGGGCAGGCGGTCCAGCCGCACCAGCGGCACCTTCTGGACCCAGCTGCCCTCCGCGCCACCCGGCTCGAGACCCGCAGCGGCAAAGGCGCGGCTCAGGTACTCGACGGTCTTCTGCTCGCCGACCTCGCCGGGCCCGCGCCCCTCGAAGTCGTCGGAGGCGAGTATCCGCACGTCCTCGCGGATGCGGTCGGCGGAAATGACGACGGGGGCCTGGGCAGTGGCCGCGGCGAAGACGAGGGGAAGGATGCTCATGGACCATCATGGCGAGCAGCCCGCCGTCCATGCAAGCGGGCGCCCGAAAAACCGCCGCTATTCCTTGATGTCGTCCATCTGCAGCCGCGGCAAGCGCACGCCGGTCGTGACACTCGGATCCCAGCTGATCGCACGGTTGCCACCGGCCGTCTTCGCAAGCAACAGGGCCTGGTCGGCCCGCTCGACGGATTCCTCGGCGCTGATCTCCGGATCCAGCGAGGCGAGCCCGAAGGCGGCCGTCGCCCGCAGTTCGATGCCGCCGGGAGTGGTCATCAACGGCGAGCTGGCGAAGCCTTCGCGCACCTGCTTGATCACCGACTGCGTCATCGTCAGGTCCGCCCCGGGCAGGGCAATCAGGAACTCGTCGGCACCGTAGCGGTACACCTTGTCGAAGGGCCGCAGCAGCCTCACGAGGCGCCGCGCAACGACCGCGAGCAGCTCGTCGCCGACCGTTCGGCCATGGGCGTCGTTGATCGCCTTGAAGCGGTCGAGGTCCACCAGGACGATGCTGCACTTCTGGACGCCCCGAGCCGCCAGGTCGCGCCAGGCCCGCAGGTCGGTCAGCATGCCGGCGCGGTCGACGACCCCGGTCGCAACGTCGAGGCTTCGCAACGCCTCCGCGACCCCATTCCTCAGCGCATCGAGCGCGCCGTGCAGTCGTACGCTGCCCGCGACCAGTTCGTCGAATTCCTCGACATCGATGGGCGCATCGGTGGCGAGCTTGTGCAGCAACCGGTCCGCAAGACGGTGCAGGCGCCAGTGCTCGACGCCGATCGCCGCATACGCAGGCGTGCCCCACAGCTCGGCAGGCGCCCGGTCGAAGTACCAGCGATTGAAGCGGCAGCCGCGATGCGCGCCGTCCGTGGCCTCATTCGCCTCGAACGGAGCCCCGTGGACGATCGCCTCGAGCACGCTCTCCTGCCAGTCGGTGTGCTCGTGCACCGCCTGGGTCAGCTGTTCCAGCGCCTCGGCCAGACGGACCGGATTGATTTTGCGCATCGGCGTACACCTCCGTACTCCCCACGCCAGTACCTGGCGGCAGGGTCGAATCGCCCGGGCCATGCGGGTCAGCACGCGTTCGGTGGCATACCACGAACGCACCTCACCCCACTCGTCCAGCCGCAGGGCCAGCTTCGCGGTTCGACCGCCTCTGCACAAGTGCAACGCCTTCGGATCGCCGCCGAATCCCGTTAAGTGCGTCACAAATCAGCAAGGTATTCGTCCGATCCCCCCTCTTCGGCACGCCCGTGGCACTATCCACCCCCGACGCAACCGCATCTGTGATGCCTGCCCCGTTCCGCCCCTGATCGCCTGCGGTAGCTTCGCGCCTCCGTCACTGCAACCCCCGGGAAGATCATCAATGGCTGCTTCGTACGATCTCGCTTCCGACCGCGCCTCCGTCCTCGGCCCGACACTGCGCTTCAAGGGCGAGCTGTCCGCCTCGGAGGACCTCGTGATCCACGGCCAGGTCGAAGGCAGCGTCGGGCCGGCGCCGAAAGTCACGATCGGCCCCGAAGCGCACGTCAAGGCGGGCGTCGTTGCGGACGTGATCATCGTCGAGGGACGCGTCGAGGGTGACCTGAAGGCCCAGGTTTCGATCACGGTGCGGCCGAAGGCCAACGTGCGCGGCAACCTCGAGGCACCGGCCATCCACATTGCCGAAGGCGCGACCTTCAACGGCGGCATCAAGATGGAACCCGCGGTGGCCGGCTCGAGTTCGGCGCGCGATCACGACGTGAGCGCGTTCCGCACCGGCACCGCCAACTGATCGCTCGGGGAACCTCGCCATGTGGAAGCGCAAGCAACCCGAACCGGTCGATCTCGAGCACGTCATGACCGAGACGCCGCCCGTCTGGCCGATCGCCGAGCGACCGACGACGCCGAAGGCACCGCCCCCGGTCGAGGTCCCGGCAGAGCGCGCCCCGCTCGTCCGCGCCTCGACGCTGGGTGCCACCCTGCGCATCAAGGGCGACCTCGTCGCCGACGAGGATCTCGTCATCCAGGGGCAGGTCGAGGGATCCATCCTGCACACCCGCAGCCTCACGATCGGCTCGCAGGGCAGGGTGCGCGGGGACATCCGCGCCCGGCGGATCGTCGTCGAGGGAACGGTCGAGGGAAATCTCTATGCGCTCGAAAGCGTGAGCCTCAGGCCCGGTGCCACGGTGCGCGGCGACATCTTCGCGACCGGGGTCGCCATGGACGAGGGCGCACGCCTGATCGGCCGCATCGACATGGACAACGCCCCCACCGTTCCCACCGTCAAGGTGCCGGTGCCCGAGTCGCCGGTGGCTGCCGGCGGGGACCTGTCCGATGCACAGGCGGACGCGCTGCTGACTGGCTCCTGACACCGGGCCCGGCGCGTCGTCGGCATCGACCTGATCGGCCTCCCCGACACGCTGATCATCGACTGCCGTCTTAGCGAACTGCAGCTCAAGACGCGGCGCTGACTGGCGCCGGGGCCTCGGCGATCGACTGCAGCGCATCGCCGGCGCTGGTGGGCTTAGCCATCGCCAGGTCACCCAGCGACACGATGCCGACAAGCCGCTTGTCCCGGTTCAGCACGGGTAGGCGCCGCACGTGCAGATCGCCCATGACCTGCGCCACGTCCCGGACCGTTTCGTCCTCGTAGACGTACCGGACCTCCGTGGACATCACCTCGCGCACCTTGGCTCCCTGTGGCGGCAGGCCGCGCGCGACGCCACGAATCGTGATGTCGCGATCCGTCAGCATGCCGACCAGCCGGTCGTTCTCGGCAATCGGCAGGCTGCCGAAATCCTCCTCCTCCATGACGCGAGCCGCGCACTGGAGGGTGTCGTCCGGGGAGGCGACCCTGACTTCGCGTGTCATGACTTCGCTGATGATCATGGCGTGGCTCCGGTGACTGCGTGATGGTTGACGACTGCAACGGTATGGTGCGCTTGCGGCACGTGCCTTCCGAGCTTGTCCCGAAATCCTGTAGGACGCGTCCGGCGCGGCCAGCGAAAACCCGGGCACGACGTTGCCGTCGTAGGACGCCACCTACAGAAAGCCGCACGACTGTGCGGCTGACCGCCGAATCCGGCGCCGTAGACTCGTGCCATGCAAATCCCATCATCGAATGCGCGCGACTGGAGTCGCCGCAGCCAACAGGCGCTGGTGGTCATCGCCGTCGTGCTCGTGATCGGCGCTCTGCACGTCGCAAAGTCGGCCGTCGTGCCGCTGCTGTTCGCGGCTTTCCTCGCGATGCTGCTGTCGCCGGCGGTCGCCCTGCTGCGCCGTGTCGGCGCGCAACGCGCGGTCGCGGCCGGGGTCGTCGTGCTGTCGCTGATCGCGGTCGTGGGCCTGGGATTCAATGCGACCTGGCGTCCCGCCAAGGCCTGGCTGGACGAGGCGCCGCAGACGATGCGCACGCTGGAGCGCAAGCTGCGTCCGGTCACGGGCTTCATCGCCAAGGTCGAGTCGGTGTCGGAGCAGGCCGAGCGGGTCACCAATCCCGGAGCCGCCAAGAGCGTCGCGGCGGCGCCCGCGAAGGCGACGGAGAAGAAGTCCACCATCGCCAACACGCAGGACTGGCTGATCGCGATCCTGACCACGCTGGTCGTGGCGTACTTCCTGCTTGCCGCCGGCCCGGCGCTGCTGGTGAAGGTCGAGACCGCGCTCGGGGCACGCACGCGCAACACGCGCCTGCTGCGCCTCGCGGCCGCGATCAGCGATGACGTCGGCTGCTACTTCGCCACGGTGACGCTCATCAACCTCGGGCTCGGCGTCGCGACAGCCGCCACCATGTACTGGCTCGGCATGCCGAATCCCCTGCTGTGGGGCGTGGTCGCGTTCGTGCTCAATTTCGTCCCCTATGCGGGCTCGGCGACCACCCTGGCCCTGCTCACGGTCGTGGCACTGGTCTCCTTCGACGGCCTCGCCAAGCCGCTGGCCGTCGCGGGTTGCTACCTCGTCCTGACCACGATCGAAGGCCAGATCGTCCAGCCGATCCTCGTCGGCCGACGGCTGGACGTCAGCCCGTTGATCGTGTTCCTGAGCCTGTGGGTCGCTGGCTGGCTCTGGGGCATCGCCGGCGTTGCGCTCGCCGTGCCGCTGCTCGTCACGGCCAAGGCACTGGGACTGGGTCTCGGTGCCGCAGAAGCTGCCGAGACCACGGAGGTGAGCGACCGCGGGCAGCACGCCGCCCGCGGTCGCCGCGGTCTCACTTCTGCCTGATCCCAAGATCGTTGCGGGGTCCGCATTCGTGGCGGATCAGTCGCTTGGCAGCGCGGCGTAGGACAAAAACCGACAAACGGAGACGGAATCTCTGAACGCGATGGGCGCGACCGCCGATGCACCTTGGGCCGGGTAGTTGCTACAACGCACCCATGCAGTCGTGTAAAAATTTGCCGCTGTCGCCGCGTCGTGCACGAAGCCCCGACGGCGAGGGCGGCACGTTGTATAACGCGCTTGGTTGCTGCACCCATCCGGCGGGCGAAACGTGACTGGAGGCTCACTGCGATGACTCGCGTACTGATCGCCGACGACCACGCGCTGTTCCGCGCCGGACTGCGCCAGTTCCTCGTGGACGCGCTGCCGTCGGCCGAGATCGGCGAAGCGGCGTCGGGGAACGAAGTCCTCACCTGCCTGCAGGGCAAGGGCAAAGGTTGGGACATGCTGATCCTCGACATCAACATGCCCGACCGCACCGGACTCGACATCCTGCGGCACGTGAAGTCGGGGCACCCGGCCACGCGCGTCCTCGTGCTCTCGGGCTATCCGGAGCGCCAGTACGCGCTGAACGTGCTGAGGGCGGGGGCCTCTGGCTACATCGCGAAGGATGCCTCCCCGGAGGATCTCCTCAAGGCCGTGCGCCTGGTGTTGCAGGGCCGTCGGTACGTCAGTGAGAGCCTCGCGGAACTGCTGCTGCTCGACCTGGACCGCGCGGACAAGCCGTTGCACTCCCTGCTCTCGGACCGCGAGTTCCAGATCTTCGGCAAGCTGGCCGCAGGACACGGGGTGTCGGAAATCGGCCGCGAGCTGTGCCTCTCAGTGAAGACGGTCAGCACCTACCGGACACGCATCCTGGAAAAGATGCGGATGAAGAGCAATGCGGACCTGACCAGTTATGCGCTTCGAAATGAAATCATCCAGTAGTGACGTCCGCGCTGGCAGCGTGACGGGTGCGCGCCCCGACCTGCGGGTCCTGCTGGTCGAGGACTCGCCGGTCATCTGCGGCCTGATCACCGAGATTATCAACGACGTTCCGGGAGTCCGGGTGACCGAGCGCGTCGAATCCGAGCAGGAAGCAATCGAGGCGGTCGGTCGCCTCGAAGTGGACGTCGTGATCCTCGACCTGCAGTTGCGCAAGGGCACGGGCTTCGGGGTGCTGCGGGCCATGCGCGACATGCCGAAAAGGCCGATCGTCGTGGTGCTCACGAATTTCGCTCTGCGGTCGTACCAGGAGACCGCATTCGCTCTCGGCGCCCGCGAATTCCTCGACAAGTCGCGCGACTACGACAGGCTGCCGGCGATCCTCACCGAGATCGCATCCTCGCAACCCACCTGACGCTCAGGCCGCGGGCCCGGGCCCGGCCGCCCAGGGAAGGGTCGCGAACGTCCCCGAGGCGTCGTCGTCCGCACCCACCGTCCGGATCACGTTGGCCAATGGAACTTCGACCCGGATCGTGGTGCCTCGGTTCGGCGCGGACGAGATGTCGAGTCGGCCACCGAGCACCTGGATGCGGTGACGAAGCCCTGCGATGCCGTGCGATCGCGGCCGGGTCAGGTCGGCCGACGCGGCACCGACGCCGTTGTCCCGGACCGTCACCACGACATCCCGGTCGGTCAGCTCGAGGGCGATCTCCACTTCGCTCGCACGGGCGTGCTTCGCAATGTTGGCGAGCGCTTCCTGCACGACCCGGAACAGCGCGATCGCACCGGCCCGGTTGAACGGCGGCTCCTCGTCGGGGAATCGCTCGGTGCAGCGCAGCTCGGCGCGCCTGCACGTTTCCTCGCTCTGCCAGCGTAGCGCGGCCAGCAGGCCCATGGTGTCGAGCAGCGTGGGGCGCAGCTCCTCCACGACGCGCCGCTTGAGGTCGATGCCCTGGTCGAGCACCTGCTTCAGGCGCTCGAGCCGTGTCTTGACGTCGGGGTTGTCGCCCGCCGCATGCCGCTGCATCCAGGTGACGTCCATTCGCGCAGCGAGCAGCACGCCGCCGAGCTCATCGTGCAGGCCGCGCGAGAGGCGCGCGCGCTCCTCCTCCTGCACGTGCTGCAAGTGACGGGCCAGCTCGGTCAACTCGCCCGTCTGGGTGTCGAACTGCGACTTGAGTTCGTCGTGCTGCCGCTTCAGCTCGGCGGCGGTCTCCGCACGCTGGCGCGCGTTGCGGGCGAGCGCCATGGCCGCGATCACGGCGAGCACCAGACCGAGCAGGAGCGTCGCGAGATTCAGGCGTCCGGCGAGCATCAGTTCGCGCTCCCACTCGTCCAGCGAACTTTCCATCAACGCCCGCTCGTATTCCCGCGTGATCCCCGCGAGTTCACGGAACGTGGCCATGGTCTCGTGCCGTGAGGGCGAGTTCGCCAGCCTGAGCCCGGCTGACGGCCCCTGGTCCCGGTACACCGCAATCGATTCCTGCATCTGCGTCATGCGTGAGCGGGCGACCACGCCGAGCTGGCGAATCGCCGACCCGACGCGTTCGTCCTTGCCTCGATACGTCTCCGCGAGATCGCGGCCGAGGTCGTCGATCTGGCCCTCGGCGCGGTGCATCGGCTCCAGGTAGGTGGGGTCACCCGTGAGAAGGAACCCCCGGTGTCCTGATTCGGCATTCATGAGCAGCTGATACAGGTCCACGACCCGTGCCAGCTGCACCTGGGCGCGGCGGACGTCTTCCTCCGCCGTGACGAGTCGCAAGCGGCCAAACTCGGCGATGACGTACAGCAACACGACGAAGCCGACTGACACGGCCACGACGAGCGCGAGCTGCCACCACTTGAATCGCATCGATGTCTTCTACGCGGCGTTGACGCCGATTGTCCAGAGCACCGGGACTTGCCGAGCCGGTACGTCAACACCAGTTCGAGGACCAGGCGGGGCGCTACTCCTCCAGGGCGATCATGGCCTGGCTGACCGCCGCCAGCCGCGACCCGACGTCGCTGGGACCGCGCTCGTCGAGCATGTTTTCCTCTGCGGCCTTCTGCAGCTGCACGAGTTCCTGCTTCCAGTTGCGAAGCACCGTCACCTTGTCGTCGTGCGATAACTCGCGGCAATGCAGGACCTCTTCCGGGTACTCGAACACGGAACTGGGAACATTGAACGCCTTCTCTTGATCGACCTTCATCATGAAACTCTCGCCCGGTGACGCGTGCGTGCACGCCTGGTTGCACGTATCTCACGCCTTCCGACCGTCGCCGCCCATCGGCATGCGGAGCGCAGTTGCGTCGGACTCCGCCTACCTGAGCGACGTAGGCCACTTCCGACACGTGGACACGGCAGGTGCCGATCGCACTGCAGCCCGCCCGGGCGCAGCATCTACTCACGGAGCGCAAGCTTCGTGAACAGGCGGTTCACCCCCACCCCCAACCGCCTTCCTCGGCCCTCGCCGGCTCCAGCCTGCGAGGGCTCTTTTTTTGAATCCTCACGTACGCGACGTTAGCGCCGCTGATGCCTGCCACCGGCCGATGGTTCCTGCCATCGGCGGTGGCCCGGCTTGCGTACTTCAGGTGGGGTTTAGTTGCGCCCGCGGGTCGTACCGCCGCAGCGTGTGGCGGCGGGCGCGGTTCATGCGCCTGCTGCGCAGTACCTTCTCGAACGCGGCGGGTACCGAGCGGTACAGGTCGGCGTCCACGTCGCTGCCCACGATCGACGTGCCGTCGGTGAACTGAGCGTGCACCAGGCAGCCCTTGTCCGGGCCTCCGCGCAGGCCGTTCACGTCGAAGAGGCGTACGGACACCCGGGTAATGCCGGCGCCGAGCGCCTGGGCCAGCCGCGCGATCTCGCGATGAACCGCATGGCGCAGCGACTCGGTCACCTTGAAGCGGCGGGCGTGGACGTCGATCTTCATGGCGGATCCTCCGTTGAGTTGCCGGACGATCCTAAGGGCGACGAGAAGCAGAATGAATGAGAATATATTTGCAACACACTTCGAGAAAACCTGATGAGCGCACGGCCCCCGGGACGCATCAATCTCAAGCACCTGCACTACTTCCACGAGGTTGCGCGCGAGGGTTCGCTGACGGGCGCCGCGCGCCGCCTGCACCTCGCCCCGCAGACCTTGAGCTCGCAGGTGCGCGAGTTGGAGCAATCGCTCGGCCGGACGCTTCTGGAGCGGGTCGGCCGGCGCCTGGTGCTGACGCCCGACGGCGAGGTGGCGCGCGACTATGCGGAGTCGATCTTCGCCCTCGGCACGGAATTGTGCCGCGTGATGGCCGGCCGTGCCGAACCGCGCCGCCTGGCGCTGCGCCTCGGAGTCACGGACAGCGTGCCGAAGCTGCTGACCGCGCGCGTTCTGGCGCCACTGCTCGAGCGCCACCGCGACCGCATCGAGCTCGACTGCTTCGAAGGGACCGGCGCCGCGCTGCTCGGACGGCTCGCTGCGCACCAGCTCGACGCGGTGCTAGCGGACCAGCCCGCGCCGCCGTACCTGGCACGCTCGGTGCGCGGGCGGCTGCTGCTGAAGTCGGGCCTGAGCTTCGTCGCAGCGCCGCACGTGCGGCAGGCGCTGAGCGGGGACTTCCCCGCGTGCCTCGACGGCGCACCCCTGATCGCCGGGCCCGCCGAATCGCCGCTCAGCATCGCCACAGACGCCTGGCTCGCCGAGCGCGGAGTCACCCCGCGCGTCGTCGCGCGCTGCGACGACAGTGCGTTGATAAAGGTGTTCGCACAGCGCGGCCTGGGCATAGCCTGCGTGGCGACCGTGATCGAATCCGACGTCGCCACTCAGTTCGGGCTACAACGCGTCGGCCGCGTACCGAAGCTGAGCGAACTGCTGTACCTGATCCGCCCGGCCGGCCGCCACGTGCATCCGCTGCTCGAGGAGATCGAGGCGGGCGCCGCGGGTCACGCGCCGTAGCGCCTCGGTCGCCGAGTCGCGACAGCAGCAGGCGCGGCGTCACGGGCGCGGCTGGCGCAACAGCGCGCGCAGTTCGCCTATCTCGCTTCGCAGCGCGCGCACCTCGCCGTGCAGGTCGGCCTCGATGTGCTCGCGCGCCTCGGTCACCGCGGCGATGGTCTCCGCCTTGTCGGCGTCAGTGAAGCTCTGCATGGCGCTGACGATCACGCCAATGAACAGGTTGAGCATCGTGAAGGTGGCCAGCAGGATGAAGGGGATGAAGAAAGCCCAGGCAAACGGGTGCAGCTCCATCACCGGCCGCACGATGCCCATCGACCAGCTTTCCAGCGTCATCACCTGGAACAGCGTGTACAGCGAGGCACCCAGCGTGCCGAACCAGTCGGGAAAGTCGGCGCCGAACAGGTTGGTCGCGATGACGGCGAACACGTAGAAAAGCAACCCGAGCACGACCGCGATCGAGCTCAGGCCCGGGATCGCGGCGAGCAGTCCGCCGACGACGCGGCGCATCGACGGCACGATGGTCAGGATGCGCAGCACGCGCAGCACGCGCAGCGCCCGCAGCACGGCGAAGGGTCCGCTGGCCGGCACCAGCGCGATGGCTACGACACTCAGGTCGAACACGCTCCAGGCATCTCGGAAGAAAGCGCCACGATGCGCCACGATGCGCAGCGCGATCTCGACCACGAACACGGCCAGGATAGCCTTGTCCAGCGCCAGCAACACCGGTCCCCACGCCCGCATCGCCCCGGGCGAGGTTTCCAGCCCGAGGATGACCGCGTTGATGATGATCAGCGTGAGGATGCCGTTGTGCACGAGCGGGCTGGCCAGCCAGCTCTGCAGCCGGGTGGGCGGTGGTGCGGTACGGGGCAGGCTGGACGGCACGAACGAATCTCCGACGGCGCCATGGGGAAGTCGCGCCGGCAGGATTGTGCCATGCCGCGATCGAGTAGAACGCGCCTCGGGTATCATGCCCCTGCCAACCGCGACCATTCGCTGCCGTGCTGGCGGCGGTGTCACCTGGCGCGCCGGCAGATCATCCGTCGAAGGGTCACGAACACCATGCTGCATCGAATTCTCCGCACCGCCGAGGTGGGTTGGCTGGTCACGCTTGCGGGCGGGTTGCCGGCGGCTGCGCTTGCCGGCGTGATGCCGGCGGCCGAGCGAGCGCCGCCGTCGCCCGCGCTTACGGTCGAACTGGGTGCCGCCTGGCAGCTGCGCAACACGGCGCAGGTCTCAAACGAACCGCCGAACACGCGATTCAAGATTGACGAACTGACCGGCGACGGTCCGTATCCGGCCGGACGCGTTGTTCTCGACTGGCCGCTGAACGAAAGGCACCTTTTACGATTCCTCATCGCACCGCTGCGTGTCGACGAGACGGGCAACGCTTCGCAGGGCATCGTGTTCCAGGAGACGACATTCGCGCCCGGCTCGATCAAGGTGAAGTACCGGTTCGATTCCTACCGGGCAAGCTATCGCTACGTTTTCTACGAGCGCGAGCGTTGGACGTGGTCCGGTGGCGCCACGCTGAACATCCGCGACGCGGAGATCCGCCTGCAGCAGGGCTCGTTGACGCGAGTGGAGAAGAACACGGGCGTCGTTCCGCTGCTGGCGCTCGAAGGCCAGTGGCGGTTTGCGCCCGGCTGGTACGGCCTGCTCGACTTCGAGGGCCTCGCCGCACCGCAGGGTCGTGCAATCGACGCGGCGCTGAAGCTTGGCTACGACGTCACGCCGAACATCACGATCGCAGGCGGGTACCGCATCCTCGACGGCGGCGCGGACAACGACGACTTGTACACGTTCGCACGCTTCGACTCTGCGGTGCTCGGACTGACGTGGAGGTTCAGGTAGAGATCAACCGGACGGCTCCCCGCGAGCCGCGTGGAACGCAGCGCCAGTCTGCTTCGCAGCTGCCGCCCACGCACGGTCGAGCGCTTCCGCCCGGCGCGCAACTTCTGCCACGGCACTTTGAACCAGCGGGCTGTAGAGCGGCAGGTGGGCGTACCAGTACAAGAGCCCCCAGAACCCGGCCGGATGCCAGTAGGCGCAGAGCTCCACCACGCGCCGGCCGCCTTGGTCCCGGATGTTGAACTCCTGCAGGCCCGAGCCGGGCGCGCGCATCAGCATCGACAGCGTCAGCCGCTCGTTGGGCTTCATGCCGAGCACGCGCCATCCGTCCACCACGTCGCCCATGCGCAGAGCGTCGGGATCGCGCCTGCCGGTCCGGAAGCTCGGGCCGCCGATCAGCCAGTCGAACGCGCGGCGCAGCCACCACAGCGGGCGATACGAGAAGAAGTCACCATCCTTGCCGAACTGCTGCAGCACCTTGAAGAGCGCCTCGCGGGACGCGCCGGTCTCGTGTTTCCCGCAGAACTTCTTCGCATAGAACGAGTAGCGCGGGTTCCAGTCGCGGCAGGCAATGGACCCTTCGACCCAGCGTGCGGGGGTCTGGTGGTTCTTCTCCGCCTCCAGGGTCACGGCCACGGATTCGCGGAAGGTGAGCAGGCGCTGCGGCACGAGCTCGCGCATCTCGTGGTCTTCGCCGATGTAGTCGTGCGCCAGTCCCTCGACCAGCGACATGGCCGTGGTCGGCGGCACGGAGGTGACGAAGTACAGCCAGTAGCTGGAGAGTCTCGGCGTGAGCACGGGCACGGGAATCACGATCGGCTTCTTGCCGATGAACTCCCCATAGATGTCCATGATCTCCTGGTAGCTGAGGACGTCTGGTCCGGCGAGCTCGAGAACACGGTGGCCCTCGAACGGCAGGTCCGCGGCCGCGATCGTGTACACGAGCACGTTCTCGAGCGCGATCGGCGTCGAGCGCCTGCGCACCCACTTCGGCGTGACCATGATCGGCAGGTGGTTGACGAGGTCGCGGATGACCTCGAAGGCCGCCGAGCCAGGCCCGACGATCATCGCCGCCTGCAGCTCGATGACCTGGACCGAGCCCTCGCGGAGTGCATCGCCGACGACGGCCCGGCCCTCCATGTGCCGCGAGCGCGTCTCCTTCGGCATGATCCCGCCCAGGTAAACGATGCGGCGCACCCCTGCGGCCTCGCACGCCTTGCGCGCGTTCTCGGCCGCCCGACGCTCGACGGGCACGAAGTCGCCGCCGGTCCACATCATGTGCACGAGGTAGAAGACGACGTCCGCGCCCTCGAGCACAGGGCCGAGCGTCTCGGGTTGCAGCACGTCCGCCGACCAGCACTCGACGCCCGGCCACTCGCGGGCCTCGAGCACGGCGGCGCTGCGCGCTACCGCACGTACCTGCCAGCCGTGGGCGGCCAGCGCCGGCGCCAGATTCGAACCCATGTAGCCGCTCGCGCCGAGGACCACCGCGACAGGTTTTCGCGGGGATCGTGAGGGCCCCGAATTGTCGCCGTCCATGCACCCTGCCTGTGGATTCTTCATTGCATTCACTGGAAAGCCGCCATTCCAACACGCGAACTGGCCCTCGAGCATTGGAACAACCCCCGAGGTTTACATTAACAGCGAGTCGAGAACCGTACTTTGGCCTGGCCTGCCGCGACACCAGCGGGCGGCGACTGCAGTCGCTCGAAGAGTTCGTTGCGTACGCTGGCGCACCGACGACCAGCGCCGGGTGACGCAAGATTCAGTGCTCACCGTCCGGCCATGGCGCCGCCATACGGTCGCCCTTCATCGAACCGGGAAGGACACCATGAACCACGTCACCACGACAGATAACACCAGGCTCTACGTCAAAGACTGGGGCTCGGGCCGACCCGTCATCCTGATTCATGGCTGGCCGCTGTCGGCGGACAGCTGGGACGACCAGGCCATGGCCATTGCCGAGGCTGGCCACCGCGCGATTGCCTACGACCGTCGCGGCTTCGGTCGCTCGTCACAGCCCTGGAGTGGCTACGACTACGACACGCTCGCCGATGACTTGGCGGCAGTTGTCGAGCAGACCGGGGCGCGCGACGTGGTGCTCGCGGGGTTCTCGATGGGAGGTGGCGAGGTGGCTCGCTACATGTCGCGTCATGGCGGCGAATCGGTCGTGCAGGCCGTTCTCGTCTCTTCGGTGCTGCCGTTCCGGTTAAAGACGCACGACAACCCCGCCGGCACGGAACAAGCCGCCTTCGACAAGACGGCACTCGCCCTCAACGAGGACCGACCCAAGTTCCTGGCCGGCTTCTTCCGAACTTTCTTCGGCGTCGACACGGAAAGGGACCCGGTGAGCGAAGAGTTGCTGGCGTGGGCGCGCAGCGTCTCGATGCAGGCCAGCCTCAAGGCCACCCTGGATTGCCTGAAGTCGTTCTCGAGCACCGACTTTCGCAGTGATCTCGCTGCGTTCAAGGTGCCCACGCTCATCATCCATGGCACTGAGGACAAGACGGTGCCGATCGACGCGTCGAGCCGGGCCGCGGCCAAGGGCATCACGAACAGCACCCTGGTCGAGTACGACGGCGCGCCGCATGGCCTGTTTGCGACCCACAAGCGCCGGCTGACCAAGGACCTGATCGACTTCCTCGGGCGCTGAGGGGCGGGGTGGTCAGTGGCAGCCAGAGAACGATCAGCGACACCGATGGGGCCGCCTCCGCCTCTTCCGCATCGGGCGCCCAGCGATCTGGCGGACCGCCTTTCACTGGGCGTCACCACGCTGCTGCGCTTCCTCGCCGACACCTTCTTCGCCAAGCGCTATGGCCACCGGGCGATCGTCCTTGAGACGGTTGCGGCCGTCCCGGGCATGGTGGGCGCGACGGCCACCCACCTGCTTTGCCTGCGTCGCATGGTCGACGATGACGGCTGGATCCGCACCCTGATGGAAGAGGCCGAGAACGAGCGCATGCATCTCATGACTTTCATCGAGATTGCCCGGCCGACAGTCCTGGAACGATTCGTCATCCTCATTGCACAATGGATCTTCTACGTCGGGTTCTTCCTGCTGTACCTGGTCTCCCGCCGCACAGCGCACCGCCTGGTCGGCTACTTCGAGGAGGAGGCGGTGCTCAGCTACACGCGGTACCTGGAGGAGATCGACGCCGGTCGCTCGCCGAATGTCGCCGCCCCGGTGATTGCGAGGCGCTATTGGAAGCTTGCGGACGACGCGACGCTACGAGACGTGGTGCTCGTGGTGCGCGCCGACGAAGCGCATCACCGGGACGTCAACCACCGGTTGGCCGACCAGTTGTCCGGCGAGCCCGCCGATCCAGCGCCGGTCACACCGTACCCGGAGCACGCCGACCCCCCTGGGTGAGCGGCGTGGCAACGCAAGGTCGCCGTCTTCTCTCAGAGCTGCGAGGACAGCAGCGCCGAGGCGTGCTCCAGGATCTTCTCCTGCCAGGGCCGGGCTTTCCACGCCTCGAAGGTGATCTGCTGTGCGCGCTTCAGGTCGTCCTCGAAGACGTCACTGACGCGCGTCGCGAACTCGGCGTCGTAGACGTTGAGGTTCGCCTCGTCGTTGAGCCGGAACGACCGGTTGTCGAAGTTCGTCGAGCCGACCGACACCATGAGCCGGTCGACGATCAGCATCTTGCAGTGGAACATCGTGGGCTGAAACTCGTAGATCGCCGCGCCGGCCTCGAGCAGTTCGCCCCACTGGGCGCGGGACGCCTTGCGGACAACCTCGGTGTCGATGTGCTCGCCGGGCACGATGATCCGTACCCGCACGCCGCGCTCGAGCGCCGCACGAAGTGCGGCCCGGGTCAGTTCGTCGGGGACGAAATAGGACGCGGACAGGTCGATCGTGCGCTCGGCGGCCGTGATCGACAGCAGGTACATGAGCAGCATGCTGTCGCCGCCGCCGC
>Ga0105090_10000408_pt1 | contig 20965 bp, 17 predicted proteins | sample PPLLak3March2015_FD_79110 | JGI IMG/M metagenome (GOLD analysis project Ga0105090, IMG submission 79110) | Freshwater sediment microbial communities from Prairie Pothole Lake near Jamestown, North Dakota, USA - PPLs Lake P7 Core (1) Depth... | ecosystem: Environmental > Aquatic > Freshwater >... | reverse complement strand
AGGTCGTAGAAGCCGTCGTTGAAGAGGATCTGCGGGTCGAACACCATGATCATGTAGACGCCCGCGAACATCTTGAACATCTCCTCGTTCAGCAGGAAGTTGATCGAGGAGATCGACTGCGGGTCGGTGCCCGTGAAGTCGAAGATGCACTTGTCGCCCTCGCGCCACATCGAGCAGGCGATCTTGTAGGGCCCCATGTCGAGGCCGTCGTCGCAGATGTAGTCCTCGAAGTACTGCTTCTTCTCGGGCACGGTGCGGCGGATCAGCTCGCGCATGGCCCGCTTGTTGCGCTCGAGCATGGCGTCCATCGCCGAGTAGAACACGTCGTCGCCGAAGCGCTCGGCGATCTCGACGCAGCGGATCCCGGCGGTGCGCAGCGCCGCGACGATGGCGTTGAAGTCCGAGAAGTTCCAGGTCGGCAGGCGGCAGTTGTGCAGGACGACCTTGAGCAGGTCGTCCTGCAGAACGCCGGCCTTGATGATCTTCACGGGCGGCACCGACACGCCTTCCTCATAGATGGTGCGCGCGTCGGTCGGCAGCGAGCCCGGCACCTTCCCGCCCACGTCGGTCATGTGGCCGAACATCGCGCTCCAGGCGATCACGCGGCCGTCCTTGAAGATCGGCATCAGCATCAGCCAGTCGTTCTGGTGGCTGATGGCACCGTTCACCGAGTAGGGGTCGTTGGTGAGGAAGATGTCGCCCTCCTCCACCGTTCCGTCGTAGCCCTGCATGAAGCCCCAGATGAACGAGCCGAACTGGCCGACGACCATCTTGCCGTCGAGGTTGGCGATCATCGGGAACTCGTCGTGCTGCTCGCGGATGCCGGGGGACATGGCGGTGCGGAACAGCACCGTGTCCATCTCGTAGCGGGCGTTCCTGAGGGCGCTCTCGATGATGTCGATGGCGACGGAATCGACCTTCACCTTCTTCATCGGCTTGCGGTTGCGCTGGATGATCTTGGCGGGCATGTGTGTATCTCCGGAATGCGGTCGTAAGGTGGCTGTTACTTGGACTTGCGCGGGGCCTTCTTCGTCGCGCGCTTCGTCTTCGGCCCAGCCGCCTTCGGCTTCGCCGCACCCGCCTTCTTTTTCGGCGCCTTGTAACCGTCCGGGTAGATCAGGATGTTGCCGTAGACATCCACCTTGCCTTGGTGCTTCGGCAGGATGACCGTGGTCGAGTCCATCTCCATCACGATCGCAGGACCGGCGATGCGGTTGCCGGCCTTGAGCTTCGCCCGGTCGTAGACCGTGGCCACGCAATCCTTGCCGTCCATGTACGACTTCTGCCGGCCGACTGCCGCGGCGACCGGCGAGGAACCGCCCTTCGCGATGACCTGGCGCTTGATGTTGATGCCCCTGCCCTGCACCCAGGCGCGCAGCGACACGAACTCGTGCTCGAGCGGCAGCGCGAACGTGAAGAGCCGCGTGTGCTCCGCGTCGAACGGCTTGCGGATCGCATCGAGGCCTTCCTTGTCGAGGCGCTTCAAGTCGACGTCCACCGTGAGCCGCAGGCCCTGGCCGTGGTAGCGCACGTCGACCTGGTAGCCGAACTCCATCTCGGAGGCCGGCACCTTTTCGTTCGCCAGGCCCTTGGCCGCGTCGACGCCTAGCGCCTTCAACTGCTTCGCGATCTCTTCCTTGCTGGTATCGGAGAACTTGCGGATATGGGTGCGCGCCGACTCGTCGCGCACGGCGGTGGTCGCATCGCCGAGGGCGCAGAGCACGCCCGGCCCCGGCGGGATGATCGACGGCCAGGACCCCAGCAGGCGCGACAGCGCGTTGGCGTGCAGCGGGCCCGCGCCACCGAACGCGATCAGCGCATAGTCGCGCGGGTCGTGGCCCTGCTCGACGGACACGAGGCGCAGCGCGCCCACCATGTTCTCGTTGACGATGTCGTAGATGCCGAGCGCGGCGTCCCTGGGCGTCTTGCCGAGCGCCTTGCCGATCTTCTCGACGGCCTGCTGCGACAGCTTGCGGTCGAGCACCATGTCGCCGCCGAGCCGCTGCATCTCCGGCAGGTAGCCGAGCACGACGTTGGCGTCGGTCACCGTGGGCTCGGTGCCGCCGCGGCCGTACGCCGCCGGTCCCGGGTCGGCACCGGCCGACTGCGGGCCGACACGCAGTGCGCCGGTGAGCTCGGGCACGTGGGCGATCGAGCCGCCGCCCGCGCCGACCGTGCGGATGTCCACCGACGAGGCACGCACCGTGACGTCGCCAACGGTCGTTTCGCGGCGCAGCCGCGGCTGGCCGTTCATGATCAGCGCAACGTCCGTCGAGGTGCCGCCCACGTCCACCGTCAGAAGATTCGGGAAGCCCGCTTGCACCGCCACCCACAGCGCGCCCGTGACGCCGCCGGCCGGGCCCGACATGAGCAGGTTGACCGGGAAGTCCTCGGCCGACTTCGCCGACGAAAGGCCGCCATCGGAACGCAGGATGTGCAGCTTCACGCTCTTCGCCTTGGCGTCGAGCTTCGACTGCAGGTTGTGCACGTACTTCTGCACGCGCGGGCGCACGTAGGAGTTGGCCACCGTGGTCACGGTGCGCTCGTACTCCTGCATCTCCGGCACGACCTGCGACGAGAGCGATACCGGGATGCCCGGCAGCACTTCCTCGGCGACCTCCTTGATGCGCCGCTCGTGCCGGTCGTTCGCGAACGAGTTGATCAGCGAGACCGTGAGCGCCTCGATCCTCCTCGCGCCCAGTGCCTCGAGTTCGGCGCGCAGCCTCGCTTCGTCGAGCTTCTCGACCACCTCGCCCTTCGAGCCCACGCGCTCGTGGGCCTCGATGGTGAGCGCAAGCGGGGCCATCGGCAGCGACTTGTTGTAGATCACCCAGCCGCCGAGCCCGCCGGGCACGAAGCTGCGGGCGATCTGCAGCACCTGCCGGTAGCCGCGCGTCGTGACGAGGCCGACGCGTGCGCCGGTGCCGGTCAGCACCGTGTTCGTCGCGACGGTCGTGCCGTGCATGACGTGGTCGATGGCCTCGGGCGAGATGCCGGCGAGGCCGCACACGCGCTCGATGCCGCGGAGCACGCCCTCCGACTGGTCGTGCGGCGTGCTCGACACCTTGGCCTTCCACGTCTGGCCGGACTTCTCGTTCACGAGGAGCAGGTCCGTGAAGGTCCCGCCCACGTCTACGCCCAAACGGTATGTCATGCGCTCACCTGTCGTTGTCGGTCTGTCGATTGGACGCCGGGACGTGCGGACGCACCCGGGCCGTGTCCGTGCTGCTCAGGCCGCCTGCGCCGGGACCGGCGGGAAGCCGCCGGCCTTGACGAGCATGCCGGGTACCGGGCGTCCGAGCTGCTCCTGCAGCCAGCGGCCGGTCGAGATTGCTCCGTCCAGCGAGATCCCCGTCTCGTAGCCCGAACGCTGGAGCATGTACACGAGATCCTCGGTCGGGATGTTGCCGGTGGCCGCCGGGGCGAACGGACATCCACCGATGCCGCCGAGACTCGCATCGAGCGTCGTGACGCCTGCCTGCACGGCGGCAAAGGCGTTCGCGAGGCCGGTATTGCGGGTGTTGTGGAAGTGGCAGCGCAGCGCCACGCCGGGCACGGCCTCGCGCACGCGCCCGACCAGTTCGATCACCTGGGCCGGCACTCCGACCCCGATGGTGTCGGCCAGCGCGATCTCGAACGGCGCGGCCTCGGCCACGCGGCGCACGATGTCGACGACCCGCTGCATCGGAACCTCGCCCTCGAAGGGGCAGCCGAAGGCTGCCGACACCGTGACCTGCGGGCGGATGCCGGCCTGCCGGGCTGCGGCGGCGATGTCGAGCCAGGCGGCGATGGAGTCGTCGGTCGTGACGCCCTGGTTACGCCGGTTGAAAGTGTCGCTGGCGACCACGGCCATGCCGACCTCGTTGCAGCCGGCAGCGATCGCCCGCTCGAGGCCGCGGCGGTTCAGGACGAGACCGATGTAGTGCACGCCCTCGCGGCGCGGCAGGCCCGCTAGCACGGCCTCGGCGTCGGCCATCTGGGGCACGCGCTTGGGATTGACGAAGCTCGTTACCTCGACCCGCCGGATGCCGGCGGCGACGGCGCGCTCGATGAACTCGATCTTGGCCGCAGTCGGCAGCACGCCGGGCTCGCTCTGCAGCCCGTCGCGCGGACCGACCTCGACGATCTCGACGCGTCTGTTCTCCGCCCTCATCGCGCTCTCCTCCGGCGGCCGAGCATACAAGGGCGGCCCGGTGGTTCCAACCGCACCCCGCCGCCTTCCTTGACCCCCGGCGCGCGGGCCGGGTACAACCTGTGCCCCGTCCTCGTGGACCCCTCGCATGACCAGTCCAGACAAACCCGTCGCCGGCCCGCTCGCAGGCCTGCGCGTCATCGAACTCGGCACCCTGCTCGCCGGACCCTTCTGCGGCCAGTTGCTCGGCGATTTCGGCGCCGAGGTCATCAAGGTGGAACCGCCGGGCCAGGGCGACCCGATGCGGGTCTGGGGCCGCGAGAAGGCGGGCGGCAAGTCGCTGTGGTGGCCGGTGGTCGGCCGTAACAAGAAGGCGATCACCCTGGACCTGCGACAGGCCGACGGGCAGGCGCTGCTGCGGGATCTCGTCGCGAAGTCGGACTTCCTGCTCGAGAACTTCCGGCCCGGGACGATGGAGAAGTGGGGCCTCGGCTGGGCGGATCTCTCGGCCCTCAACCCGCGGCTGATCATGATCCGGGTGTCGGGCTTCGGCCAGACCGGGCCGTATTCGCGCCAGGCGGGCTTCGGTGCCATCGGCGAGGCCATGGGCGGCTTGCGTTACGTGGTCGGCGACCCGTCCACTCCACCATCGCGCATGGGCATCTCGATCGGCGACTCGCTCGCAGCCACATTCGCCTGCATCGGCGCGTTGGCGGCGCTGCAGCACCGCGAGCGCACGGGTCGCGGCCAGGTGGTGGACTCGGCCATCTACGAGGCCGTGCTCAACATGATGGAGTCGCTGGTCACCGAGTACGACAAGGTCGGCTACATCCGCGAGCGCACCGGCGCCATCCTGCCCAACGTCGCGCCGTCGAACGTCTACCGGACCGGCGACGGAATGGTGCTGATCGCCGCCAACCAGGACACGGTGTTCTCCCGTCTGGCGGAGGCCATGGGCCAGCCGGGGCTGGCAACCGACCCGAGGTACTCGACTCACGGCGCGCGTGGTGCACACCAGGCCGAGCTCGACGCGCTGGTGGAGCAGTGGACCGGCACGCTCACGACTCGCGCAGTGCTCGAGGCCATGGACAAGTTCGGGGTACCGGCAGGCCTGATCTACCGCGCACCTGACATGCTGGCCGACCCGCATTTCCAGGCCCGGGAAGCCATCGTCACCGTTCCCCACCCGGACTTCGGCGAGTTGCGGATGCAGAATGTGGCGCCGAAGCTCTCGGAGACGCCGGGCGGCGTGCGCAGCCCGAGCCCGTCGCTCGGTGAGCACAACGACGCGGTGTACCTCGACCTGCTCGGACTCGACCGGGCGCGTTACGAGGATCTCAAGTCACGGCGGGTGGTCTGAGGCATGACGGACTCGCTGGCCGGGAACTACGCAAGCGGCGGATTCGGTCTCAACCTGCGGCCTGGCCGCCGGCCGGCGTTGCTGGTCGTGGATTTCGTGCAGGCCTACCTGGTGCCGGAGTCGCCGCTCTTCGCGGCCGCCGAGCCGGCCCGGGCCGCCGCCGAGGAGTTGCTGGCCACCTCCCGCGGCGCGGGCATACCGATCGTGCATACGGGCGTGCGCTACCAGCGGGGCGGTCGCGACGGCGGCGTGTTCTTCCGCAAGGTGCCGGCGCTGTCGTGCTTCGAGGACGGTGCGCGACCCGACCTCGCGGCGTTTGCCGCGGGCCTCGAGCCGCGGCCCGGCGAGACGGTGATCCTCAAGCAGTACGCAAGCGCGTTCTTCGGGACGACACTCGCCTCTACCCTCGTTGCGCTGCAGGTCGACACCCTGCTCATCGCGGGCGTCAGCACCAGCGGTTGCGTGCGCGCGAGCGCGGTCGACGCCTGCCAGCACGGCTTCGTGCCGCTGGTGGTGCGCGATGCGGTGGGCGACCGACACCCCTCCCCTCACGAGGCCAGCCTGTTCGACCTGCAGGCGAAGTACGCAGAAGTCGTGAGCCTGGGGTTCGCCAGGGATTACTTGCGGCGCGTGACCGCAGTGGAAGCCCTGGGCGGTTGAACGGGGCCGCCTGAGCCAACCCATGCTGGGCCGCATCGCCGCCGTCACGCTGACTGCCCCGGATCTCGTCGGGACGACGGCGGCCTACCGTGAATACCTCGGCTACCGTGTGACGCACGACGGGGCTCTGGGACGCGAGGTCGCCCGGGCCTGGGGACGCCCCCTGCTCGCCGGGCGGCGCTCGGTGCTCATGGAGCCCGAGAGCGGGGCCGAGGTCTTCCTGCGCTTCGTCGAGGGTCCGCGCTACCCCGGGTACGAGCCGCTCGCCTGCCTCGGCTGGAATGCTGCGGAGCTCATCGTCGCGGACGTCGACGCGCTCGCCCTGCGGCTCGCGCGCAGCCCCTTCCGCGTGATCGGGCCACCTGCGGACCTGTCCTTCAGCGACCGGATCCGTGCCATGCAGGTGGTGGGTCCGGGCGGGGAACTGCTCTACCTGACCCAGATCAAGGAACCTCTGCCGGCGTTCGACACGCCCGTCGCCGCCAGCTTCGTCGATCGCGTGTTCATCGTGATCCTCGGTGGATCGAGCCTCGAGTCGGTGCAGGATCACTACCAGTCGCGCTTTGGCGTGCCGCGGGTTCCGGTTATGCAGTCCGTCGTCTCGACCCTGTCGGCGAAGTACGCGCTCCCGGCCGACTACCGGCACCCGATCGCGGCGCTGCCGATCGGCGGGCAGTGCTACATCGAGGCTGACCAGATGCCCGCGGCGGCGGTTGCCCGCCCCTGCGCCCCGGGCGAGTTGCCGCCCGGCATCGCGATGGTGAGCTTCGAGGTGAACCAGTTCCCGACGCAGCCGGCGAGCGAGCTCGGACCGACGGAGCGCCCGCCGAGCCTTCCATATGGCGGGCGGCGCACCCGCGCCTGCGTGGGTCCGGACGGCGAGCTCATCGAACTCATCGAGTCCGGTGCGGTCGGAGCCGGGATAGAATTACCAGTCGAGCGCCCCCAACCCGGCGCATGAGGACGATCATGAAGAAGGCAAATCTGGTTCTGGCTGCGGCGCTCGCGATAGCGGGCGTCGCTGGCGTCGGCACGGGGCTGCTTGCGCCGGCGACGGCGGTCGCTGCGGATGCGCCCAAGAAGGCGGCCGCGCAGCAGAAGATCGGCGCCAAGATGCTCAAGCCGCTCAAGGCTGCACAGGAGGCGATCGGGGCCAAGAACTGGGAAGGCGCGCTCGCGAGCCTCGCCGAGGCGCAGGCCATCGAGCCCAAGACGCCCTACGAGGCCTTCATGGTGGACGAGCTCGGCTGGTATGCCCGGATCCAGACCAAGGACTACAAGGGTGCGGAGGAAGCACTCGCGCGCGCCGTTTCCTCGGGCTTCGTGGCCGAGGCGGACCTGCCTCAGCGCTACAAGGCACTGGCGCAGATCAACTACCAGATCCAGGACTATCCGAAGGCCGTCGAGTACGGGAGCAAGTACCTGGCCGCCGCACCCGGCGCCGTGGACGTTGCCACCCTGGTCGCCCAGAGCAAGTTCCTGCAGAACGACTTTGCCGGTGCGCGTGCCACGGTCGACCAGATCGCCGCCACCCAGGAGAAGCCGGACGAGCAATTGCTACTGATCGGGCTGCGCAGCAGCTACGAGCTCAAGGACCGGCCCGCCACGGTACGCAGCCTCGAGTCGCTGGTTCGCTATTACCCGGCCACGAAGTACTGGGAAGACTTGCTCAACAACCAGCTGTACGAAACCAAGAGCGACCGCGACCTTCGTGCGCTCTACCGGCTGATCTTCGATACTCAGACCATGAACCGGCCCGACGAGTATTCCGAGGCGGCGGCGACGCTCACGAGCGGCGGCTTCCCGACCGAGGCCAAGAAGGTGCTTGAACAGGGCATCGCGGCCGGTGCTTTCCAGGGCGAGGCGCTGACCCGAGCGAAGTCCGAGCTGCAGCGGGCACAGTCCGGTGCCGAAGCAGATCGCAAGGAGCTGGCGGGCGCCGACCAGGCGCTGGCGTCTGCCAAGACCGGCAACGAGATGGTGGCCATGGGCAAGCTGTACTTCAGCGTCGGCGAGTACGGCAAGGCGGCCGACGCCTTCCAGAAGGGCGTGGCGAAGGGCGGCGTCAGCGACGTCGAAGACGCGCACATGCTGACAGGCATGGCTCACGCCCGTGCGGGCAAGTCGGCCGAGGCACTCGCCGCGTTCGATGCGATCAAGGACGCAAAGCTCGCCGATGTGGCGCGCCTGTGGAAACTGCACGTGCAGACCATGGCGATGCCGGCAGCTCCTGCGGGCTGACCGCCGCGGGCGCTTCGATCGTCGCCCAAGAAAAGAGGCCGCCCGGCGACAGCCGCGGCGGCCTCTCTCATGGGGGCGGTGGCCGGGTCGGAGCCCGGAGCCGCCTGGATCAGCGGATTCGCAGCTTCCAGAGCCTGGCGACTTCCGCGAACTTGGGGTCCTTCACCGCGTCGAACGCCTTGACCGCCTCGGCCTTCTTGCCACTGCGCGCCAGCGCGATGCCCAACTCCATGTTCGCGTCGTCGATGTCCTCGAGGCCTGGCAGCGTCAGCGCTTTTCGCATCGCTTCTGCCGCTTCCGGGTACTTTCCGGCACTGAAGTAAAGCTGGCCGATCTTGTAGGCGGCCGTCCCGTTCTTGGCGGCGGCCAGCGCCTTGTCCGCCGTCGCCAGCGACTTGCGGTCCTCGTCGGCCTTGCGCTTGGCCGTATCCCGGGTGCGCTGGGCCCGCGTCAACTCCTCCCCCTGGAACAGACCGGCCGCAAGTCCCTTGTCCATGATCCGCTCGGACTCGATCGCGAAGCCACCGACGTACAACGCCTGCGCCATGTCGATGTACTGGCGTGGCTTGACCAGCGAGCCGACGTCTTCGGAGAGCCGGTAGAGGGACAGCAGCTCGTGGTCATGATTGGTCTGCTCGATGTAGCCGTCGAGGAGACGGTTCCAGGTCTCCGGGCTCGGGTAGTAAGTGAGCAGTTGCTCGAGGGCCGCCGTCGTGCCGGCCGCGTCCTTGAGCTCGTAGTTCGAGCGCAGCAGCAGCTGCAGCAGGTCCTCGCTCGGCTTCTGTCCCGGCTTGATGAGGCGATTGGCCGAGGCAACCGCGGCCTTGTAGTCCTTTTGCTGGAAATGGGACTGAGCGACCAGCAACTGCACCTCCTGGTCGCCCGGCGCCGATTTCAGGTACTGGTTCGCGGCCTGCGTCGCCTTGGCGTAGTTGCCCGCCCTGAAGTAGAGCTGTGCGACCGTCTTGGTGCGCTGCACCTTCTCGCCCGCCGGCATCTGCCCCGAGGCGATCTGCTGCTCCAGCAGTCGCGCCGCGTCGGCGTTGCGGCCTTGCTGAAGGTACACGTACCAGAGCAGCTCGTTGATCTTGTAGTCCTCGAAAGCCGTCCGCGGCTGGACTCCCTGGGCTTCCTTGATCCTGGCCAGCGCGCCATTCCAGTTCTTCTTCTGGACGGCCTCCTGCGCAGCCTTGAGGGGCACGCCCACCTTGGGGCCCACCTTCTGTTGAGCTTCCGCCGCGGCCGGCACGAGCAGCGCCGCCGTCACTCCGGCGGCCCCGGTGATCGCCAGTGCCACCGTCAGTACCCAGGATGCCTTCATGTTCGATGTGCCTCGAATCTGGACCGTCCGGTCCCTCTAATGTGTAAAAAGCTGCCGGGGCAGATGCCCCGGCAGCCTGGTTTGTCCGCCGGCCGCCAGGCCAGCCCGCGCTACATGAACTGCTCGTTTCCGACGAACCCGATCTTCCGCATGCCGTTTCTTTGCGCCGACGCGAGCACGCGGGCCACGACGTCGTACTTCGCCCGCTTGCTCGGCCGGATGTGGAGCTCCGGCTGCGGGTCGATCGCGGCCTCTCGCCGGAAGTAGCCCTCCAGGGCCTCGATCTCCACCGGGGTCCCATTCCAGAGAACCGTGCCGTCGAAGTCGATCTCGAGATTGATCACGACCGGTTGCGAAAGCGACGGGGCGTTGGTCGCACGCGGCATGTCGAGCTTGACCGCGTGCGTCATGACCGGGATCGTGATGATGAACATGATGAGCAGCACCAGCATGACGTCGATCAGCGGCGTCATGTTGATGTCCATCATCGGCTCGTCCTCGCCGCCGCCGATACTCATACTCATGCGTATTTCTCCTCGGTTCGGGCCGGACGACGGTCAGCGCGCCAGGGCCCGGTCGGGTTCGGTGATGAATCCGACCTTCTGGATTCCGCCGCGCTGGCAGGTCACGATCACCCGACCGATGTGCTCGTAGGGGGTGTTGCGATCGCCGCGCACATGTATCTCGGGCTGGGGATCGAGCACCGCGATCTGCTTGATGCGCTCGAGAAGCGCGTCCTGCGAGGGAAGCAGGGCCGTGTTCCAGAAGACGTTGCCCTCGGCATCCACTGCGATGTTGATGTTCTCGGGCTTGGTCTGGGTCGGGATGTTGGCTGCCTGAGGAAGGTCGACCTTCACCGACTGCGTGATCACCGGGATGGTGATCAGGAACAGGATCAGCAACACCAGCATCACGTCGACGAGCGGCGTGGTGTTGATCTCCGACATCGGCTTCTCGTCGTCAGGGGCGCCGCCGCCGGACGTGATTGACATGCCCATCCTGCTCCCTCCGGCCGCCCTTCGGCGACCTTACTTCTTGCCGCCCGAGATGACGTGCGCGCCCGATCCCTCGACGCGCGAGCCGCTCACGATGACCTGCTCGAGATCGTTCGCGAACAGCTTGACGCGCTCCATGATGAGCTTGTTGCGGCCGAGAAGGTAGTTGTAGCCGAGCACCGCAGGCACTGCGACCGCCAGGCCGATGGCCGTCATGATCAGCGCCTCGCCCACCGGACCGGCGACCTTGTCGATGCTGGCCTGGCCGGCGACGCCGATGGCGACCAGCGCGTGGTAGATGCCCCAGACCGTGCCGAACAGTCCGATGAACGGCGCGGTCGAGCCCGTCGTGGCGAGGAACGGCAGCTGCGTCTGCAGGGCGCTGCCGATGCGCGCCACGCCGCGCGCGATCACGTTGTCGATCCACTCGTGCAGCGGCACCTGCTGGGTCATGCGGGTGTCGTGGTGTCCGGCCGCGTCGATCGCCTCGGAGGCGATCGCCTTGAAAATGTTGCCCTTCCCGGTGAGCTTGGTGACGCCGTTCTTGATGTTGTCGGCCGCCCAGAAGTTCTTCTCGGCCTCCGCCGCCTGCTTCAGGAGGCGGCGCTGTTCCCACCACTTCGTGAAGATGATGAACCAGGAATAGGCGGACATCAGCGCCAGCAGGATGAGCACGCCCTTGGCGATGAAATCACCCTGCGCCCAGAGGGCCTGGAGTCCGTAAGGGTTTTCGACAGTGACGCTTTCAGTGGCCATGGGGGTTTATTCCTCTCGCGAAACGGTTGCGTAGCTTGGGGGAGTGATCCGTGGGACCGGAGCCTGGGCAGCGAACGGAGCTCAGTCGGTGAGGCGGAAGGTGACGGCAAATGTGTGCCACATGGAAACCGGCTTGCCGTCTTCCTTGCCGGGCACGAAGCGCCAGTTGCGCTGCACTTCCTTCACCGCGGCCTCGTCGAGCTTCGGGAAGCCGCTGCTCTTGGCGACCTCGACCTGGCCGGCCCGACCGCCGTCGGTGACGAATACCTTGAGCGTGACCGTACCCTCCTCGCCTGCGCGTCGCGCGGCCGGCGGGTACTCGGGCTGGGTGATCCTCGCGCCGCGGCCCTGCGTGGACGGCGGCGTGCGCACGACCTCGCGCTCCACAGGCTTCGGCGCCGCGGCGACCGGCGGCGGCGCGGCGACCGGCCGCTCGCTGGTCACGTTACTGATGGCCGTGCTCGGACCGCTGTCGACCGGGATGTCGATCGAGATTTCCGGCGGCGGCACGTAGGGCGGCGGCGTATCGAACTCGGGCGGCGGCGGCGGCGGCTCGCTTTCGTCCTCGGGGAGTTCCTCGATCAGGCGAGTCTCGACCGGCCCGAGCACCACCTCGACGACCTTCTTGCCCAGCCCCGAGGCCAACACCCACACGAACAGCACGTGGATGATGACGACGAGCGCGAACGCGGCCATTCGCTTGCTGTTCTTTGACGGATCGTCGATCGAGTACGAGTAGGCCACATACCCTCCACTGCCGTGGGGTCGATTCGTTGTTCAGGGCCGTTGGAGGACGGCGTTCTGCAAGGCGTGACTGGACACTAACAAGACCTGCCGGCGGCTCGCAACCCTTCCCCTGAGCCGGGCCGCGACGTTACCCACGTGAGCCCTGCAAGACAATAGCCTTTCCCGCCAGTCAGGACTCGGCGCGCGTCCCGCGGATCGGGGCAAGCTCGCGATCCGTGACTGCGCCCGTCGAGGCGCTGCTCACGAGCGCGGCGTACTTGGCGAGTACTCCGCGTTCCGCGGGAGGCGCAGGCGGCGCCCACGTCGCGCGGCGCACTGCGAGTTCATCGTCCTTCACATGTAGTGTCATCGTGCGACCCACGGCGTCGATGCAGATGGGATCGCCGTCCCGCACGAGCGCGAGCGGCCCGCCCGCGGCGGCTTCCGGAGCGACGTGCCCCACCACGAATCCGTGGCTGCCGCCCGAGAATCGACCATCGGTGACCAGCGCGACCCGGTCGCCGAGGCCCTTGCCCATGATCGCAGCCGTCGGGCTCAGCATCTCGCGCATTCCGGGCCCGCCCCGCGGCCCTTCATAGCGGACCACCAACACGTCGCCCGCCACCACCGTGCCGTCGAGGATGGCCTGAAGCGTCTCTTCCTCGCTGTCGAACACTCGGGCGCGACCCTCGAACCTGAGGCCCTCCTTGCCGCTGATCTTGGCCACGGCGCCCTCCGGGGCGAGGTTGCCGTACAGCACCACGAGGTGGCTTTGCGCCTTGATCGGGTCGGCGAGCGAGCGGACGATCTGCTGGCCCGCCGGATACGGCTTCACCCTGCGGAGGTTGTCGGCGAGCGTCCGCCCGGTGACGGTCAGGCATCCACCGTGCAGCAGACCGGCCTCGAGCAGCGACTTCATCAGCGGCTGGATCCCTCCGATGCGGATCAGCTCCGACATGGAGTACCGGCCACTCGGGCGCAGGTCTGCGAGTACCGGCACGCGTGCGCCGATGCGCGTGAAATCGTCGAGCTCGAGCGGTATGCCGGCGTCGTGCGCGATGGCGAGCAGGTGCAGGACGGCATTGGTAGACCCGCCGAGCGCGATCGTGACCACGATCGCGTTCTCGAAGGCTTCGCGGCACAGGATGTCGGACGGGCTGATGCCGCGCCGGACGAGCTGCACCACCGCGCGCCCGGCGCGCTCCGCGTCGAGCCGCTTGGTGCGCGAGACGGCTTCCTGTGCGGAGCTGTTCGGGAGGCTCATCCCGAGCGCCTCGATCGCCGAGGCCATGGTGTTGGCCGTGTACATGCCGCCGCAACTGCCTGGGCCCGGGATTGCGGTGCGTTCGACCTCGCGCAACTGGCGGTCCGAGAGGGAGCCCCGAGCATGCGCGCCCACCGCCTCGAAGACCGAGACGATGTCGCGACGCTCCGCTCCCGGGCGGATCGTGCCGCCGTAGACGAACACCGCAGGCCGGTCGAGTCGCGCGATGGCCATCATGCATCCGGGCATGTTCTTGTCGCAGCCGCCGATCGCGACGAGGCCGTCGAATCCCTGGGCGCCGACCACGGTCTCGATGGAATCGGCGATCACCTCTCGCGACACCAGCGAGTAGCGCATCCCGGGCGTGCCCATGGAAATGCCGTCCGAGACGGTGATGGTGCCGAAGACCGTGGCCTTCCCGCCCGCGCCGTCCACGCCACGCACGGCGGCGTCCGCAAGCCGGTCGATGTGCATGTTGCAGGGGGTGAGCGTGCTCCAGGTCGAGGCGATGCCGACCTGGGAGCGCCGGAAGTCTCGATCGTCGAAGCCGGTGGCGCGCAGCATCGCGCGGCTCGGCGTCTGCTTGACTCCGTCGAACACCACGCGGGAATGGGGACGCGGATCCACCTTCGGCTTGGGCATGCGGGTCACTCCTGGCGGGCCCGTCATTGTGCCGGATTTCAAGGTCCCAGGCCGTGCGTGCCAGTCACGGCCCGCGCGCGACGCTCGTGACCTCCCGGCGCATGGCCGTGAACATCCAGGCCCCGAGCGCGATCAGCCCGACCGGCAGCAGCATGGTCCAGGGCTCGAGGCCGGGCCGGAGGCGCTGCAGCCCGTAGTAGGCGAGGATGGCGAGCGGTGGCGCCACCAGCCCGCGCAGTCCCGTGAGGGTGACATGCAGCGCCATGTAGCGGGTCTCCTCCCCGCGCGGCGCGAAGTCGTTGTGGCCGAGCGACCAGCCGAGACTGCCTGCGGCGAGCGAGATGCCCATCAGCAGCGCGCCGGGCCACAGCAGCGCCGGCCACCCGGTCAGGACCGACGCTGCGAGCAGCATCGCGCCCGCGACTGCGATCCAGGCGTGTACCGAGCGGTACACGATGACGTGGTGCCGGTCGAGGAATCGCGCCCACGGCTGGATCGCCACGGGCATCACCAGGATCGGGACGGCCGCGGTGATGGCGACCTGCACCGTCTCCGATGCATGCAGCACGTCGTCGATGCACACCACGAGCAGGGGCGTCAGCATCAGATGCCCGGCGCCGAACACCGACATGGCGAGCATGTAGCGGCGGAAGGTCGCATCGCGCGCCAGGAGGTGGCCGATGCCGGCGAGGTCGAAGCGCGCGCCTTCGCGCAGCCTCGCCATCTCGTCCGACAGCAGTCGCTGCTCCTGGCGGACCCGGAAGCGACCGAACGCGACGCTGCCGGCGAGACCCGCCGCGGCGGCCACGAGGATCGCGGCCCGGTACCACGGGTCGTCGTGCTCCAGCAGCCAGCCGAGCAGCAGTCCCGATGCGGCCAGCGCGACCGAGCCATTGACCATGATCCGGCCGGTGATTCGCGCGCGCAGGTGACGGGGGTAGTTCACGCTCCAGATGACGGAGCGCACCGTGTCAACGCCCGCCCAGAGCAGGCGCGCGGCGCCGTACAGCAGCAGGAACCCGAGCAGCCCGGCCCAGCCCACGGGCAGCAGGGCGAGACCGGCGACGCACACTGCAATTGCAACCAGCAGCGGGCGCAGGAACCCGACCTTGGGGCGTCCTTGTGCGCGGCGGGCGTACGCAAGGCTCACCACGTTGGCCCACGCCGGCGCTGCGCTCACCACCGCGACCACGAGGTCCACGGCCAGCCCGCCGACCGCGCTGCCGAACAGCGAGCGGACCATGACGGCAGCCGTGCCGCCCTCGATCACGCCGAGGCACAGGTACACCAGCGTCCAGGTGCGACGCTCGTAGCGCAGGTCCATGCGGGTGCGGCGTGGCCAGTCGGTCAGCCGTAGCGTTCGACCAGAAGCGCGTGCAGCGCCCGCACCGCCTGCGGCTCGGCGCCCACGGGCCGTCCGGGCCGCTCCTTCGGGTTCCAGCAGTAGACGTCGAGGTGCAACCAGTCCGGGGTCGCGGTGACGAACCGCCGCAGGAACAGGCCACCGATGATCGCACCGGCGAAGGTCGAACCGGAGACGTTGTTCAGGTCCGCGATGCGGCTCGAGATCTCGTCGTCATAGCCGTTCCACAGGGGCATCGGCCAGACAGGGTCGGCCAGCCTGCGGCCGTGACACCGAACCGCCTCGACCGTCTCGTCGCGCGTGCCGAACAGGGCCGGCAGCTCCGCACCGAGTGCGATGCGTGCGGCGCCGGTCAGGGTCGCGAAATCCAGGAGCAGGTCGGGCCGCTCGGCGTCGGCGGCTGCCAGGGCATCCGCCAGCACCAGTCGGCCCTCGGCATCGGTGTTGCCGACCTCGACCGTGATGCCCTTGCGAGTCCGCAGCACGTCGCCGGGACGGTAGGCATTTCCCGCGATGGCATTCTCGACGGCGGGGACCAGGACGCGCAGCCGCACCGGCAACCGGCTCTCCATCACGACGCGCGCGAGCGCGAGCACGCAGGCTGCGCCGCCCATGTCCTTTTTCATGAGCAGCATGCCTGCGGCGGGCTTGATGTCGAGTCCCCCGGAATCGAAGCACACGCCCTTTCCGACCAGCGTGACCTTCGGAGCGTCCGCATCGCCCCAGCTGAAATCGAGCAGGCGCGGGGCCGAGGTCGCAGCCTGTCCGACGGCATGCACCGCCGGGAAGCCTTCGCGCAGGGCGTCACCCGTGATGATCCTGCCGCGCGCGCCGAGCCGCTGCGCCATGGCGAGCCCTTCGTCGGCGAGGCGTTCAGGACTGAGGTCCGCGGCCGGAGTATTGATCAGGTCGCGAGCCATCGCGAGCGCGGCTGCCATGCGCCGCACTCCGGCCATGTCCGCAAGCTGCGGCGGCACGAGCACGGCGCCGGGCGTCGGCCTCGGCTTGCTTCGGTATCGCTCGAAGCGATAGCTGCCCTGCGCCCAGCCGAGCGCGGCGGCAGTCGCGGGGTGCATCGAAAGCGGGGTCTCGATGCGCCACGCTCCAGCGGGCAGCCGGTCGACGGCGCCCGCAAGGTGCCAGGGCTCGAGGTCCTCGATCGATCCGAGTGAACCGAGGCCCAGCACGGCGGCCCGCACCCCTCCGCCCGCATCGGCCAGGCATGCGACCTGATGGCGCTCCGCACGGAAGCCGAGGGCCGCGAGCCAGTCTCGCTCCGCTGCGCTCCGGTCACTTAGCCAGGAGTCGAGGTCGCCCTCGGCGACCAGCCAGAGCGGCCGAGCGGCCGCGGCATCACGTTCTTCGTACATGGTCGTCACAGCTTAGCGGAAGTGCATTTTGCAGTGCGGTTGACAATGGGTTTGGCGCTATGGTGCTATCGCCCGGTCATGCCGACCGTATCAAGCAGGCTCCCGATGGCGTTCGAGGCCCCGATGGCTACCCGTGTTTGCACCGCCGCCCTCCCCGCGGGCCTGCTGCTCGACCTGCTCTCGCTGCTTGCGCCCCGGAGGTGCGGGGCCCCGGGCTGAAGGCGCCAAGGCGCAGACGGACACCAGGAACCCCGCACCGGACGAGCGCCGGGCGGGGTTCTTCGTTTCTGAAGGACCCATCATCGTTGACCGACTCGAGGAGTTTCCAACCCATGCGTGCCTACTCGAAGAAAGACGTGGACAAGAAGGCCCTGAAGGGCGCCCGGATCGCGGTGCTCGGCTACGGCAGCCAGGGTCGCGCCCACGCGTTGAACCTGCGGGACTCCGGCTTCGACGTGGTCGTGGGCAATCGCCGCGGCGGCCAGGGCTGGAAGAAGGCGAAGAAAGACGGCTTCGCCGTTGCCGAGGCCGCCAAGGCCGTCGAAGGCGCCACCCTGGTCGCGCTGCTCGCGCCGGATCTCGCGCAGCCGGGCCTGTACAAGGAAATCGAGAAGATACTGCCGAAAGGGGCGGCGATCCTGTTTGCGCACGGCTTCAACATCCACTTCGGGCAGATCAAGCCCCGCAAGGACCTCGACGTCGTCCTGATCGCGCCGAAGGGCCCGGGCGACCTGGTGCGCCGCCAGTACGAGCAGGGCCGCGGAGTGCCTTGCCTGATCGCGGTCGCGCAGGACGCCACCGGCAAGGCCCAGGCACGCGCCCTCGCCTATGCCGACGGCATCGGCGGTACCCGCGCCGGAGTCATCGAGACGACCTTCGCCGAGGAGACCGAGACCGACCTGTTCGGCGAGCAGGCCGTGCTGTGCGGCGGCGCCACCGAACTGGTCCTGAAGGGTTTCGAAACCCTGGTCGAGGCGGGCTACCAGCCGGAGGTGGCCTACTACGAGTGCCTCCACGAACTGAAGCTGATCGTCGACCTGCTGCACGAGGGTGGCATCGCCAAGATGCACCGCTTCATCTCGGAGACGGCCAAGTATGGCGACCTGACCCGCGGCCCACGGGTCGTGAACGCCGGGACCAAGAAGGAAATGAAGAAGATCCTCGCGGAGGTGCAGGACGGCACCTTCGCGCGCCAGTGGATCCGCGAGAACAAGGCCGGCCGCAAGAAGTACGACAAGCTGATGGCGAAGGACCTCGCTCACCCCATCGAAAAGGTGGGTACGGAGCTCCGCGCCCGCATGCCGTGGTTGAACGAAGGCCGTTGAGCCACACGAGGTGACGCCGATGTCCACGTCCGACCCGAATCGCGTCCTGATCTTCGACACGACGCTGCGCGACGGCGAGCAGTCGCCCGGCTGCAGCATGACGCAGCCGGAGAAGCTGCGGGTCGCCCGTGCGCTGGCCGAGCTCGGCGTGGACATCATCGAGGCGGGCTTCCCGGCTGCCTCGCGCGGCGACTGGGAAGCAGTCCGGGAGATCGCCCGCGAGGTCCGTGGCCCCGTCATCGCGGGCCTCGCGCGCTGCAACCGCGAGGACATCGACAAGGCCTGGAGCGCAGTGCGCGAGGCCGAGCGGCCGCGGCTGCACGTGTTCCTCGCCACCAGCGCCATCCACCGCGAGCACAAGCTGGGCATGGCCAAGGAGCAGATCATCCACACCGCCACGGAAGGCGTGCGCTACGCGCGCAGCCTGTGCGCCGACGTGGAGTTCTCGCCCGAGGATGCCTCGCGGACCGAGCTCGACTTCCTCCGCGAAGTGGTCGAGGCGGTGATCGACGCCGGGGCCACCACCATCAACGTTCCCGACACCGTCGGCTACACCGTGCCGGAGGAGTTCCACGAGGTGTTCGATTACCTCAGGAAGAACGTGCGGGGCGCCGACCGCGTCACCTTCAGCGTCCATTGCCACGACGATCTCGGCCTGGCGGTCGCCAACAGCCTCGCGGCCGTCCGTGCCGGCGCCCGACAGGTCGAGTGCACCATCAACGGCATCGGCGAGCGCGCGGGCAACTGCTCGCTCGAGGAGATCGTCATGGCGCTCAGGACCCGCGAAGGGCTGTTCGGCCTGCACACCGGCGTCGACACGAGGCGCCTGTTTCCCACCAGCCGCCTGTTGTCGAGCATCACGGGCCTGCCGATCCCGCGCAACAAGGCCGTGGTCGGCGAGAACGCCTTCGCGCACGAGTCGGGCATCCACCAGCACGGCATGCTCAAGCACCACTCGACCTACGAGATCATGCGTCCCGAGGACGTGGGCGTCTCCCGCACCCACCTGGTGCTCGGCAAGCACAGTGGCCGCGCGGCGCTGCGCGACCGCATCAAGGAGCTCGGCTTCGAGCTCTCCGACGCCGAGCTCGCGCGCGTGTTCGAGGAGTTCAAGGCGCTCGCGGACAAGAAAAAGGAGATGTTCGACGGCGATATCGAGGCGCTGGTGCTGAAGGCCGAGTTCGGCGCGAGCGGACCGTGGCACCTCGAGAGCCTGCACGCCGTCAGCGACTCGGCCGCCACCGCCACGGCCCGCGTCGGCTTGCGCCACGCCGACGGCCGCATGGTGGTGCAGGAAGCCACCGGCGACGGCCCGGTGGACGCGGCCTTCAAGGCGATCGAGGCCGCCACGGGCGTGCCGGTCACCCTGCGCAAGTTCGAGGTCCGCAGCGTCACCATGGGCGAGGACGCACAGGGCGAGGCAGTGGTCACAGTCGAGTGGAACGCCCGCACCTACCGAGGCTCGAGCGTGACGACCGACATCGTCGAGTCGGGCGTGCGTGCCTTCCTCGAGGTCGTGAACCAGATCGAGTCCATGCGCGCGACGATCGCCCGGGTCGACCAGCGCAACCCGGAGGCGGAAGAAGCCGCCTCGGTCATTTGAGCAATCACAGCAGCGACGGAGCGCGAATGACCGCGAAGACCCTGTTCGAAAAGGTCTGGGAACGGCACGTCGTCGTGCCGGAGACCACGGAGACGCCCGCCGTCCTCTACATCGACCTGCACCTCACCCACGAGGTCACCTCGCCACAGGCGTTCTCGGTGCTGCGCGAGCGCGGGCTGAAGGTCCGACGGCCGGACCGCACCCTCGTGACCATGGACCACTCCACGCCCACGGACACGGCGCAGGTGTTCGGCGGCGCGCCGATCGCGCTCGAGTCAGCGGCGCGGCAGATCCGGCAGCTCGAGACGAACTGCCAGGAGTTCGGCCTCGAACTCATCGGCCTGCGGGACGGCCGTCGCGGCATCGTGCACATCATCGGCCCGGAATCGGGTGCGACGCAGCCCGGCAAGACCATCGTCTGTGGCGACAGTCACACCAGCACCCACGGCGCCTTCGGCGCCCTCGCCTTCGGCATCGGCACGACCGAGGTCGGCTACGTGCTCGCCACCCAGTGCCTGCTGCAGCGCAAGCCCAGGACGCTCGCCATCGAGGTGGACGGCAGGCTCGCGGCCGGCGTGTCGGCCAAGGATCTCGTGCTCGCCATCATCGGCCGCATCGGCGTCAACGGCGGCACCGGGCACGTGATCGAGTACCGCGGTTCCGCCATCGAGGCCCTGTCCATGGACGGCCGCATGACGGTCTGCAACATGTCCATCGAGGCGGGGGCGCGGGCCGGCATGGTCGCGCCCGACGACACCACCTTCACTTACCTGCAGGGCCGCCCGCGCGTCCCGCAGGGCGAAGCCTGGCAGCGCGCCGTGGCCGACTGGCGCGGCCTCACGTCGGACCCGGGAGCGGCGTTCGACCGGACGGTGTCGCTCGACGCGGCGGCGGTCGAGCCGATGATCACCTACGGCACGAACCCCGGCATGGTCGCACCGGTGTCGGGACGTGTTCCGGAGCGTCCGGGCGATGCGGTCTTCGCTCGCTCGCTCGAGTACATGGGCCTGGCGCCCGGCGAGCGGCTCAGCGATCGAGCGGTGCAGGTGGTGTTCGTCGGCAGCTGCACCAACGCCCGCCTCTCGGACCTCGAGGTCGCGGCGCGGGTGCTGGCCGGTCGCAGGATCGCGCCGGGCGTGCGCATGCTGGTGGTACCGGGCTCGCAGCAGATCAAGCGGCAGGCCGAGGAACTCGGGTACGCGCGTGT
>Ga0105090_10000406_pt1 | contig 20991 bp, 17 predicted proteins | sample PPLLak3March2015_FD_79110 | JGI IMG/M metagenome (GOLD analysis project Ga0105090, IMG submission 79110) | Freshwater sediment microbial communities from Prairie Pothole Lake near Jamestown, North Dakota, USA - PPLs Lake P7 Core (1) Depth... | ecosystem: Environmental > Aquatic > Freshwater >... | reverse complement strand
GGGGCCGGTACTGGGCGCGGCTCAGTCGCTCGGCAGATGGTGGGACAGACCGCGCTCCTCCTGCGCCACGCGCTGAATATAGGCCTGGAACTGCGGATCCTCGCCGCGCAGCAGCTGCGGCAGCAGATTGTAGAAATCGTCGCGCCGGCACCATTCGCGCATGTAGTCGTCCCAGGAATTCCAGCGGCGCTGCTCGGTCGGCGTCATGTCCGGCTTCCAGGCCACCAGATAGGCGCGCTCGAACAGCGAGATCAGCATGTCGAAGATGACGCGCATGCGCTCGCGCTGCTCGAGCGTGGCGTCGGCCAGCGCCGAGGCACTGCGCAGCTGCAGGTCGGAATTGGCCAGCACCACCGACAGGAACTGGTGGTAGGCGTCGCTCAGGCGCTGGTAGGCCTCTTCCTCCTCGTTCTCGCGCTCCTTGCGCTGCTGTGCCAGGAACACCCAGACCGCAAAGGGCAGGCCGATGGTCGTGACCACCTGGCTGGCGACCTCGCCGATCTCGAGCAGCGTCATGCGGTCCGCAGCGCCGCACCCCGGGCCGCCGCGGGGTGCCGGCGAAGACCGGCGCCGCGAGTCAGGCGGATGGTGGGCATCCCGTCATTCGCCGTCGTCGGACAGCGCCCCGCGCGGGTAGCGCTTGAGCGCAGCGGCATAGACCTGGACCACCGTCTCGGGCCGGTCCATCGTCACCTCGAGGTTCTTCAGCAGCCCGTCCCTCAGGCCGTAGACCCAACCATGCACCGCAAGCACCTGGCCGCGCTCCCAGGCGTCCTGCACCACCGTGGACAGCGCGACGTTGCCGACCTGCTCGATGACGTTCATCTCGCACAGCGCATCCTCCTGCTGCGGCAGCGGAAGGTGCTCCAGGCGCTTGCGGTGGCGCAGGCGCACGTCCTGGATGTGACGCAGCCAGTTGTCGGCCAGGCCGACACGCGTGCCGTGCAGCGCGGCGCGCACGCCCGCGCAGCCGTGGTGGCCGACGACGATGATGTGCCGGACCTTCAGGTGCTCGACCGCGAACTGGATCGTCGACAGCGCGTTCAGGTCCGAATGCACCACCACGTTGGCCACGTTGCGGTGCACGAAGACCTCGCCCGGGTCGAGCCCGGTGATCTCGTTGGCCGGCACGCGGCTGTCGGCGCAGCCGATCCACATGTAGCGCGGCTTCTGCTGGCCCGCCAGGCGGGTGAAGAAGCCGGGCTGCCGCTGCTGCATCTCCTGCGCCCAGCGACGGTTGTTCTGGAAGAGGGCGTCGATGTCCGGGTTCATGGCCCAAGTGTATGCAACGAGACCCGGGGCCGGCGACGCGAGCGCGGTGGCCAGGGTCGGTTGACCCTAGACTCCACACTGCTTCAACGCCGCGCCATGGCCAACTCCCACGAGAGCGAACTGCACTATCCCTTCGGCCACAGCCTGCCGGCATCCGGCGGCAGCTTCGAGGTGGCGCCGGGCATCCGCTGGGTGCGCATGCGGCTGCCCTTCGCGCTCGACCACATCAACCTCTGGCTGCTGCGCGACCACGACGACGGCCCGCGCGGGCGCCGCGACGGCTGGGCGCTGGTGGACTGCGGCATCGACGACGCCGGCACGCGCGCAGACTGGGAAGAGGTCTTCGCCACGCAACTGCAGGGGCTGCCGGTGCTGCGCGTGATCTGCACCCACATGCACCCCGACCACATCGGCCTGGCGCACTGGCTCACCGAACGCTGGCAGTGCCGGCTGTGGATCAGCGCCACCGACTGGAATGCCGCCCGGGTGGCCAGCGCAGCCATCGGCGACGCGCACAGCGGCCATGGCGCCGCCGACTTCTACGCGCTGCACGGGCTCGACGACCCGGAGGCGCTGGCCAAGGTGCGGTCACGCTCCAACCTGTACGCGAGCATGGTGCGGCAGGTGCCGGAGCGCTTCCGCAGGCTGCTGCACGGCATGCGGCTGCGCATCAGCGCGCACGAGTGGCAGTGCATCGCTGGCTACGGGCATGCGCCCGAGCACATCGCGCTGTTCTGCCCGGCGCTGGGCGTGCTGATCTCCGGCGACATGGTGCTGCCGCGCATCTCCACCAACATCAGCGTCTACGACACCGAACCCGAGGCGAACCCGCTGCCGCTGTACCTGCAGTCGATCGGCGCGATGCGCAGCCTGCCCGGCGATGCACTGGTCCTGCCGTCCCACGGAAAACCCTTCGTCGGGCTGCACCCGCGCATCGCGCAGCTGCAGGCGCACCACGCTGCGCGCTTCGCCGACGTGCTGCAGGCCTGTGCCGACGCGCCCCGCAGCGCCGCCGAACTGCTGCCGGCGCTGTTCAAGCGCGATCTGGACCCGCACCAGACCACCTTCGCGCTCGGCGAGGCGGTGGCCCATGTGCATGCGCTGCTGTCCGAGGGCCGCCTGCGCGAGGTGCCCGGCGACGACGGCGTGCTGCGCTACGTGCGGCGCTGACGGCGGCCGCCGCGCCGCGCTGCCAAGCCGCGGCTCAGTCGAACACCGGCACCGTGCCGTCGCGCAGCGCCAGCCGCGATGCCTGGTACTCGGGCAGCACCGAGCGCACCACGTCCCAGAAGGCGGGGCTGTGGTTCATCTCGCGCAGGTGGGCCAGCTCATGGGCCACCACGTAGTCGATGATCGGCAGCCCGAAGTGCACCAGCCGCCAGTTCAGCCGGATCGAGCCGTCGGCATTGGCGCTGCCCCAGCGCGTGGCGGCCGAGCTCAGCACGATGCGGCGCACGCGCACCTGCAGGCGCTGCGCGAACTGTTCCACGCGTTCCTCGAAGATGCGCCGCGCCTGGCGCTGCAGCCAGGCCTGCACCGCGTCGCGGATCTGCTCGCCGCTGGCGGTGTGCGGCAGGCCCACGCGCAACAGCCGGCTGGGCACGCCGGGCAGCACCTCGGCGGCGGCATCGAGCACGGCGCCGGCGGTGCGCGGGTCGAGCACGACGATCACCGTCTCGCCCAGGAAGGGCAGCCCCGTGCCGTCGCACCAGGCGATGCGCGACGACTGCAGCCGCGCCGCGCGCTCGCGCTGCTCGCGCAGCTTGCGCAGGATCCAGCCGCGCTTGTCGTGCAGCGCGGCGTCGAGCTCGCGATGGCCGATCCAGCGCGGCACGCTCACCGTCAGCCCGTCGGGGCCGACCACGAAGCCGATGCTGCGCCGGCGCGCGCGGCGCATCTCGTAGGCCACCAGATGGCCGTCCAGCCGCACCTCGCGCTGCGCGCGCGGGTGCCGGAAGACCTCGCCGGCCAGCGCTTCCCGCGGCACGGCAGCGTCGGTCGCCGGCGGGGCGGAGGCCCGGGGTCGTGCCACGGCCGGCGGCAGCGGCTGCGCCGCATCGTCGGGCTCGTCGAACAGCGAGCGCTGCAGCATGTTCCAGGGGCCGGGCCAGCGCGACATGGGGCGCGATTCTAGGAGGCCGCGCCAGGCGCTGCGGCGGGGTAGGCCTCGGGGTCGATGCGACGCATCTCGGCCTCGATCCAGGCCTCGACCTGGCGCATCAGTTCGTCGGGCGCTCGGCCCTCGACCGGGATAGGCGCGCCGATGGAGATGTCGATCATGCCCGGCCGCAGCAGGAAGCTCTTGCGTGGCCAGCAGCGCGCCGAAGCCACGGCAATGGGGACGATCGGCGTGGCGGTCTCGATCGCCAGCCGCGCCGCGCCGAGCTTGTAGCTGCCCTGTCGCCCGCGCTCGATGCGCGTGCCTTCGGGGAACATGATCACCCAGTTGCCCTGCGCCATGAAGCGCCGGCCCTGTTCGGCCACCTTGGACCAGGCCTCGGTACGCCGGCTGCGGTCGATGTGGATCATGTCCAGCCGGCCCATGGCCCAGCCGAAGAACGGGATCAGCAGCAGCTCCTTCTTGAACACGTAGCACAGCGGGTGCGGCATCAGCACGGTGTAGGCGAAGGTCTCCCAGGTGGACTGGTGCTTCGACGCCAGCACCACCGCGCGCCTGCCCTCGGCTGCCGTCGGCACGTGATGCATGCCCTGCACGCGGTAGCGCACGCCGCAGATGACCCTGGCGCCCCAGATCACCAGGCGCACCCAGAAGATGCACATCCAGTACAGCGGTGTGCCCTTGGTGAACAGCGAGGCCACCAGCACGGCGGTGGCCACCGGCACCACGGTGACCAGCATCCACACGATGAGCAACGCCGAGCGCAGGGCGGCCAGCAGCATCATGCGCCAGCCCTGGCGGCGCAGCGACTGCGCCGCAAGCCGTTCATTGCAGCCCGCCCGTCTGCGAGTCGCGCAGGTGCTCGCGCTCGAGCAGATGCGTGGCCAGCTCGCCGAGGTCGCTGTGCACGAAGGTGCCGGGCACCTGCTCCAGCAGGCTGGCCAGCTGGGCGGCGTCGAGCGCCTTGGCGCGCCCGCTGCGCACCAGGTGCGGCTCGCAGCCGGCGGCCCGGGCCGCCTGCAGGTCGCGCAGCGTCTCGCCGACCATCGGCACCTGGCGCAGGTCGACGCCGTAGCGCCGGCCGATCTCGCGGGCCATCCCCGGCAGCGGCTTGCGGCAGTCGCAGCCGTCGTCGGGCGTGTGCGGGCAGAAGAACACCGCGTCGATGCGTCCGCCGAAGCCCTGCAGGCTGCGCATCATCTGCGCGTGCACGGCATTCACCGTCGCCATGTCGATCATGCCGCGGCCGATGCCCGACTGGTTGGTCGCCACCACCACGTGCCAGCCCGCGTGGTTCAGGCGCGCCACGGCCTCCAGCGCGCCGGGCACGGGCACCCATTCGTCGGGCGACTTGATGTGGTCCTCGCGGAATTCGTTGAGGATGCCGTCGCGACCCAGGATGATGAGCTTGGGTATAGGCTGCATGACGCTTCCCGCAGAGGTCCGTCGCAGGCTCAGGAGGCCAGGCGCGACAGGTCGGCGACGCGGTTCATCGCCGCGTGCAGCCGCGCCAGCAATGCCAGCCGGTTGGCGCGCAGCGCCGGGTCGTCGGCGTTGACCATCACCTGGTCGAAGAAGGCGTCGACCGGCGCCTTCAGCGCCGCCAGCGACTGCAGCGAGCCGGCCAGGTCGCCGGCCTCGAACGCGGCATCGGCACGCGCCGCCACCGTGCCCAGCGCCTGGTACAACGCCGCCTCGGCCGGGTCGGTCAGCAACTCCGCCTGCACGGCGCCATCGAGCGCCAGCTCCGACTTCTTCAGGATGTTGCCGACGCGCTTGTTGGCGGCGGCCAGCGCCGGCGCCTCGGGCAGCGCGGCGAAGCGCTTCAGCGCTGCCAGCCGCGCCGGCAGCTCGGCCCAGCGCTCGGGGCGCAGCTCGAGCACGGCGTCGACCTCCTGCGCGCCGTGGCCCTGCTCGCGCAGCCAGCCGACCAGCCGCTCGCGCAGGAAAAGCGCCAGCTCGGCCTGTGCCTGGCCGTGGCCCGGACCGAAGGCCTTGAAGGCCTGCAGCACCAGGGCTTCGGTGTCCAGCGGCAGCGCCCGCTCGACGAGCATGCGGATCACGCCCAGCGCATGGCGGCGCAGCGCGAACGGATCCTTGTCGCCGCTGGGCAGCTGGCCGATGCCGAACAGCCCGGCCAGGGTCTCCAGCTTGTCGGCCAGCGCCAGCGCCACGCCGCAGGCGTCGCGCGGCAGCTCGTCGCCGGCGAAGCGCGGCTTGTAGTGGTCTTCGATGGCGCAGGCGACCTGCTCGGTCTCGCCGTCGTGGCGCGCGTAGTAGCCGCCCATGATGCCCTGCAGCTCCGGGAACTCGCCGACCATGTCGCTCAGCAGGTCGGCCTTGGCCAGCAGCGCGGCGCGGTCGGCGGCCTGCGCCAGCTGGGCGCCGCCCAGCTGCTGGCCGATGGCGCGGGCCAGCGTGCGTACGCGCTCGACGCGCTCGCCCTGCGAGCCGAGCCTGCCGTGGTAGACCACCTTGGCCAGCGCGGGCACGCGCGACTCGAGCGTCCTCTTGCGGTCCTGGTCGAAGAAGAACTTGGCGTCGGCCAGCCGCGGCCGCACGACCCGTTGGTTGCCCTCGACGACGCGGCTGGCATCGGCCGGCCGGATGTTGCTGACGACCAGGAAGTGCTTCGTCAGCCGGCCCTGCGCGTCGAGCAGCGGGAAGTACTTCTGGTTGGCCTTCATCGTCAGGATCAGGCACTCGCCGGGGACCTCCAGGAACTGCGCATCGAACTCGCAGGCCAGCACGTTCGGCCGCTCGACCAGGCCGGTGACCTCGTCGAGCAGCGCATCGTCTTCGATCGGCCGCAGGCCCAGGCCGGCGCCGGCGGCCTGCAGCTGGCGCAAGATCTCGGCGCGGCGCTCGGCGAAGCCGGCGATGACCGCGCCCTCGTCGCGCAACTGCTCGGCGTAGCGGTCGGCGTGGCGCAGGTCGATCGTCGGCTGCACGGCCTCGAAACGGTGGCCCTGCGTGATCCGGCCCGCCGTCAGTCCCAGCGCCTGCACCGGCACCACCGCATCGCCATGCAGCGCGACCAGGGCATGCGCGGGCCGCACGAAATGCACGCTGTGCCAGCCGTCGGCGAGCTGGTAGCTCATCACCTTGGGGATCGGCAGCTTGGCCAGGGTCTCGTCCAGCGCCTTCTGCAATCCGTCGGCCAGCAGGGCGCCGGGTACGCGGCTGTCCAGGAAGAGCGTCTCGGTCTTGCCGTCCGCCTGGCGGCGCAACTGCGCCACCGGCGTGTCGGCGGCGCCCAGCGCGGCGAGCTTCTTGCGAAGCGCCGGCGTCGGCTGGCCTGCGGCGTCCAGTGCCACCGCCACCGGCATCAGCTTCTGCTGCAGCTGGCGTTCGGGCGCCTGCGACGCCACGCCCTGCACCTGCACGGCCAGCCGCCGCGGCGTGGCATAGGCGGCGACCGCCGCATCGGGCGCGGCCAGGCCCTGAGCCTTCAGGGCATCGGACAACAGCGTGGCGAAAGCCTCGCCCAGCTTCTTCAGCGCCTTCGGCGGCAGCTCCTCGACGAAGAGCTCGACCAGCAGGTTGTTCACGTCCATGGTGCTCACGCCGCCCTCTTCGCCAGCTGCGCGGCAACTTCGCCGGCCCATTCCGGCGGCGCCATCGGGAAACCCAGCCGCGCGCGGCTGTCCAGGTAGCTCTGTGCGACGGCGCGCGCCAGGTTGCGGATGCGGCCGATGTAGGCGGCGCGCTCGGTGACGCTGATTGCGCCGCGCGCATCCAGCAGGTTGAAGGTGTGCGCCGCCTTCAGCAGCTGCTCGTAGGCCGGCAGCGCCAGCTGGTTTGCCATCAGGTGCTGGCTCTGGCGCTCGTGCGCGCCGAAGGCCTGCAGCAGGAACTCGACGTCGCTGTGCTCGAAGTTGTAGGCGCTCTGCTCCACCTCGTTCTGGTGGTAGACGTCGCGGTAGGTGATGCCTTCGGACCACTGCAGGTCGAACAGGCTCTCCACGCCCTGGATGTACATCGCCAGGCGCTCCAGGCCGTAGGTGATCTCGCCGGTGATCGGCCGGCAGTCGATGCCGCCCACCTGCTGGAAGTAGGTGAACTGCGTGACTTCCATGCCGTTCAGCCAGACCTCCCAGCCGAGGCCCCAGCAGCCGAGCGTGGGGTTCTCCCAGTCGTCCTCGACGAAGCGCACGTCGTTGCGCTTCAGGTCGAAGCCCAGCGCCTCCAGGCTGCCCAGGTACAGCTCCAGGATGTTGGCCGGTGCCGGCTTGAGCACCACCTGGTACTGGTAGTAGTGCTGCAGGCGGTTCGGGTTCTCGCCGTAGCGGCCGTCCTTCGGCCGGCGGCTGGGCTGCACGTAGGCCGCCTTCCACGGCTCCGGGCCGATGGCGCGCAGGAAGGTCGCGGTATGGCTGGTGCCTGCGCCGACCTCCATGTCGTAGGGCTGCAGCAGCGCGCAGCCCTGGCGGTCCCAGTAGTCCTGGAGCGTGAGGATGATCTGCTGGAAGCTCAACATCGAAGCGGGCCCGTGAAGCGGCGGGAGGAGGCGCGGACCGGCAATTCTACGAAGCACCCCTGGCGCCGGCGGCACGCGGCAGGCCCCAGGCCAGCGCCAGCACCGTGCCCGCCAGCACCAGCCATGGCCACAGGCCGAAGCGCGCGCTCCAGCGCGCAAAGGGCGTCAAGCCCTCGCGGCCCTGCACCCGGCCTTCGAGCACGCCCTGGGTGAAGGGCTGCAGGCTGGCCTGCACCCGGCCGCGGTGGTCGACGATGGCGGTGGCGCCGGTGTTCGTGGCGCGCAGCATCGGCCGCTGGAATTCGAGCGTGCGCAGGCGCGAGATGTTCAGGTGCTGGTGCACGGCGATGGTGTTGCCGAACCAGCCGATGTTGCTGACGTTGACCATGACCGTCGGCGCATTGGCCGGATCGGCAAAGCGCTGCGCCAGCTCGTGGCCGAAAAGGTCCTCGTAGCAGATGTTCGGCGCCACGCGCTGGCCGCGCACGGCGAAGGACGGCGCGTTCAGAGGCCCGCGCGCGAAGTCGCCGAGCGGGATGTCCATCAGCTGAGTAAACCAGCGAAAGCCGGTGGGGATGAATTCGCCGAAGGGCACCAGGTGCACCTTGTCGTAGCGGTAGGGCTCGCGCCCGGCCGTGGCCGCCGAGAGACCGAGCACCGAGTTGGTGTAGCCGCTGCGGAAGTCGCCCAGCGGCACGCCGATCAGCGCCGCCTGGCCCGAAGACTCGAAGCGCGCGCGGATCGCGGGCCAGTAGTCGGGCACCAGCTCGACCAGCTGCTCGGGCAGCAGCGGCACCGCGGTCTCGGGGGCCACCACCAGCTCGCCGCGCGCCTGCTGCAGCGCCTGCGCCATCCAGGCCATGGCCTGCGGCACGTGTTCCATGGCGAACTTCTGCTCCTGCGGCACGTTGCCCTGCAGCAGGCTGACGCCAAGCTCGCCGGCAGGGCTGCTGAACTCGCGCGGCCCCATCGCCGCCGACAGCAGCGGAACGAGTGCGGCCAGGCTCATCGCCGCCCGCGAGCGCCATGGGCGGCTGCGCTCGTGCCAGGCGAGCGCCAGCAGCGCGGAGACGGCGGCACCGAGCATGCCGATGCCGGTCACGCCGACCCAGGGCGCCCAGGACGCCAGCGGGCCGTCGACCTGGGCATAGCCGCTGGCCAGCCAGGGGAAGCCCGTGAAGACGACGGTGCGCGCCAACTCGGCGAGCATCCAGACGGTGGCGAAGAGCGCCACGTCGACCGCGGCACTGCCGCAGCGCAGCCGGGCGAAGACCGCCATGGCCAGTGCCAGGTACAGCGAAAGGCCCATGCAGAGCAGGGCCACGGCAAGTACGGCCATCCAGGCCGGCAGGCCGCCGTAGTGGTGCAGGCTGATGAAGAGCCACCAGGTGCCGGCGCCGAGCCAGGCGCTGCCGTAGAGCCAGCCAAGCCACGCCGCACGGGACGGCGTGGCCCGCCATACGAGCGCCGCCAGCACCGCCGCCCCAAGCAGCGGCAGCCACCAGGCGGTGGTGTGCACGAAAGCCAGCGTCTGCAGCGCGCCCAGCGCAGCCACGGCCAGCGAGCGCAGCGCTCGCCCTGCGTGCAAGCCTGCGGCGGCTGCGGTCAAGCGGCTTCGCGCGACGCGTCGCCGACAGTCGCGCGCGCCACGCGGAACCAGCGCACCGCACCGCCCCGGGCCAGCATCACCGAGAAGCGCAGCCCGCCGATGTCGACGGATTCGCCGCGACGCGGCACGCGGCCGAGCTCGTGCGCCACCAGACCGCCGATGGTGTCGAATTCTTCCTCGGGCAGCGCCAGGCCGAAGAAGCGGTTCACCGCCTCGATCGAGGCGTCGCCGGCCACGCGGTGCGTGCCGTCGGCCAGCGTGTAGACGCCGCTTTCCTCGTCCCCCTCGTCGAACTCGTCCTCGATCTCGCCGACGATCTCCTCGAGCACGTCCTCGATGGTGATCAGGCCGGCGGTCTGGCCGAATTCGTCGATGACGATGGCCAGGTGGTTGCGGTTGGAGCGAAAATCACGCAACAGCTCGTTCAGGCGCTTCGATTCGGGCACGAAGACCGCCGGCCGCAGCAGCGTGCGCAGGTTCAGCTCCGGCGCGCGCTGCAGTTTCAGCAGATCCTTGGCCATCAGGATGCCGATGACGTTGTCGCGCCGTTCTTCGTACACGGGAAACCGCGAATGCGCCGTCTGAATGACCACCCCGAGCAGCTCTTCATAGGGCGCATCGATGTCCAGCAGGTCCATGCGCGGTGCGGCGACCATCACGTCGCCGGCGCTCAGGTCGGCCATGCGCAGCACGCCCTCGAGCATCTGCCGAGATTCGGGTTCGATCAGTTCGCGATGCTCGGCGTCGGCCAGCGTGGCGATGAGCTCGGCCCGCGAATCGGGGCCGGGGGAGAGAAACTCCACCAGGCGGTCGAAAAGGGAGCGCTTGTCCTCGGCAGGACGGGAGCGCCGCGTAGGCTGGGGGTCTGGCAACGCGGGTGCAGGTAGTGGCGTTGACCGAAGAATAGCGCAGCCGCTGCGGGGGGGCTTGAAATGCGTCGCATGGCACGCATCTTTCTTGGTTATGCTCCCGCCTCCTCGCAGCTAGGCAGCCCAAGATGTCACAAGGCCTGATTTCCGCCACCATCCTCACGGGCTTTCTCGGCTCGGGCAAGACCACGCTGCTCAAGCGCGTGCTCACCGAGTCGCACGGCCAGAAGATCGCCGTCATCGAGAACGAGTTCGGCGCCGAGAACATCGACAACGACATCCTGGTGCAGGACAGCAGCGAGCAGATCATCCAGCTGAGCAACGGCTGCGTGTGCTGTTCGATCCGGGAGGACCTGCGCAGCACGCTGTCCGAGCTGGCCGAGAAGAAGCGCAAGGGCGAGCTCGATTTCGAGCGCGTGGTCATCGAGACCACCGGCCTGGCCGACCCGGGCCCGGTGGCGCAGACCTTCTTCATGGACGACGAGATCGCCGAGACCTACCTGCTCGACTCGATCCTCACGCTGGTCGACGCCAAGCACGCGGACAGCCAGCTCGACACGCGACAGGAAGCCCGGCGGCAGGTGGGCTTTGCCGACCAGATCTTCATCAGCAAGACCGACCTGGTGCCGGACGAGGCCGTCGAAGCACTGGTGCACCGGCTGAAGCACATGAACCCGCGCGCGCCGCAGCGCCGGGTGCACTTCGGCGAGGTGCCGATCGGCGAGGTGTTCGACCTGCGCGGCTTCAACCTGAATGCCAAGCTGGACATCGATCCGGAGTTCCTGGAAGCCGATGGCCATGCCCCCCACGAGCATGACCACGACCACGATCACGAGCACGGCGAACACTGCGACCACCCGCACCACCATCACCACGACGACGACGTCAAGTCCTTCGTCTTCCGCACCGAACGGCCGCTGAACCCGGCCAAGCTGGAAGACTTCCTCGGCGCGATCGTGCAGGTCTACGGGCCGAAGATGCTGCGCTACAAGGGGGTGCTGAACATGAAGGGCAGCGACCGGAAGGTCATCTTCCAGGGCGTGCACCAGCTGATGGGAAGCGACCTGGGCCCGAAGTGGGCGCCGGGCGAGACGAAGCTCAGCAAGATGGTGTTCATCGGCATCGACCTGCCGCGCGAGATCCTGTTGCAGGGCTTGGAGCAATGCGCCAGCTGAGCAGCATTTCACGGGGCCGGAACGGCAGCCGCTTCGAAGGTGCCGGAAAGCGCGCCGGCTGAGCCGGCATGGTGGCTACAATCCGCGCGCTCGAAACCGGCCCAGGGAATGTTTCGCAGCGTTTGCGGGGTCGGTTTTCCTGGCTCATTCCCCTGAAGAATCCTGGCAAGGAGACCCTAGTGACCAAGACGCTGGCCAAGAGCGCCGCGACCCCCGCAAAGAAGGCTCCTGTTGCTGCCGCGGCGGTCAAGCGCGCGGCGGTGCCGGCTGCGCCGAAGGCTGCGGCGCGCCCCGTGGCCCGTGCCGCGGCCAAGGCGGAGCCGGTGCCCGCGATTCCTGCCGCCAACCGTTTCACCGACCGCTTCGGCCCGGCCAAGACGCCGGCGCGGGCGCAGGGCGAACCGGCCGAGGTCGTGCGCGCGCAACCGAAGCCCGACCCGAAGCTCGCCAACGCCTGGAAGAGCAAGTCGGCGCGCGACCTGACCGAAGCCGAGCTGCTGGCGATGCCGGACAGCGAGTACATGAACGACAAGCAGCGCGAGTTCTTCCGCTTGCGGCTGCAGTCGCAGAAGGACGACCTGCTGTCCAATGCCGGCGAAACCACCGAGCACCTGCGCGAGGACACCTCGATCGTTCCCGATCCAGCCGATCGCGCCACGATCGAGGAAGAGCATGCGCTGGAGCTGCGCACTCGCGACCGGGAGCGCAAGCTGCTGAAGAAGATCGCGCAGTCGCTGGCCCGAGTGGAGTCGGGTGACTACGGCTACTGCGACGAAACCGGCGAGCCCATCGGGCTGGCCCGGCTGCTGGCCCGCCCGACCGCGACGCTCTCTCTCGAGGCGCAGCAGCGCCGCGAGATGAAGCAGAAGATGTTCGGCGACTGAGACCCTCGGCGGGCACCTCGATGGCCGACGGCAAGGACGGCGAAAGCTTCTTCCGCAAGATGGTGCGCTTCGTGGCCAACCCGGCCACGGACTGGGCCGACGTCGGCACCCGCCAGGACGATTCGCGGGAGCTGGACCTCGAGAAGTCCGAACTCAAGGCGATGGTCGAACGCAAGCGGCGCAACGATTTCGTGCGCAAGCGCGAGTTCGACATGCTGCGCAAGGTGCGGCGCGAGGGCCTGTCGCCGGAGCAGCTGGCCGCGCTGGGAAGTTCGTCCAGGCTCGACGACTCCGAGGCCCGTGCGGGCGACGACGCCGGCGCCCGGGCCGAAGGCGGCGTGAAGGCGAAGATCGACGAAATCGAGCAGCAGATGGTCGGCGGCAGCGGCTTCTCTTCCTCGGGCCGCCGCAGCACCGGTTTCTTCAACGCGCCGACCGAGCCGGCGGTGCTGGCGCGCACCGGACTTCCGCCCCCGTCGGGCAGCGCGATGCCGGACGCGCCGGCCGAGGAACTGCCGGCGCTGCCGCCTTTGCCCGACCTCGATGTCTCGGATTCACCCGGTGTGGCGCCGGCACCTGTTTTCGCGGCGCCCGGCTTGCCGCCGCTGGCGCCGCTGTCCATGGCGAGCAGCGCCGACAAGACCGGCAGCCTCGGCCAGCGTTTTGGTGTCGAGGTCAGCGAGGTCGTGCACGACCCGGAACTGGACGAGGCGGTGATCGCTTTCGCGAATGCCGACTTCAACCAGTGCGAGCATGCGCTGACGCAGCTCACGGGCCCGGTGGGCGCACGTGCCCAGCATGCCGAGACCTGGCTGGTGCTGTTCGATCTCTACCGCGCCACCGGGCAGCAGGATCTGTTCGAAGCCCTGGCTGCGGAGTACGCGCACCAGTTCGGCTGGTCGGCGCCGCAATGGTTCTCGCTTCCCAAGTTGGTGTCCGACGCCGTGGCGGACGCAGCCCAGCACAAGCGCAGTGCCAGCTTCGATGGCGATGTCGGCTGGATATGCCCGGAGGTGCTGGATATCGACGCCGTGGCGCAGCTGCGCTCGCAGACGCTGCAGATGCCGCTGCCCTGGATCTTCGACTGGTCGGCGCTGCGGCATGTCGAGGCCGAGGCCGCCACGCAACTGTCTTCGCTGTTCCGGCACTGGAGCCGCCAGCAGCTCGACATGCGCTGGATGTCCGGGGAGAACCTCTTTGCGACGCTGCAGGAGGCGGCGCCCACCGGCGTCCGGGACGCCGACCCGGCATACTGGCAGGTGCGTCTGGACGCGCTGCGCCTGGCGAACCGGGCCGATCAGTTCGACGAAGTCGCCATCGACTACTGCGTGACCTACGAGGTGTCGCCGCCGTCGTGGGAGCGCCCGCGCTGCAACGTGCGCGTCAGCGGCTCGGGCATGCACACCCACACGCCGCCGCTGTCGATGGTGGGCGACGTGTCCACCGGCTTCACGGAAACGGGACCGATCGACGAAACCCACGGCCGCACCCAGACGGCAAGCATCGAACTGTCGGGCCAGCTGGTCGGCGACATCGGCGAGACGCTGAAAAAGCTGGATGCGCAGATCGGCCAGGCGATGCTGGTCAATGTGTCCTGTGCCAGACTGATCCGCGTGGACTTCATCGCCGCCGGCGATCTGCTGAACTGGGTGCTTGCCAAGCGCGGCGAGCAGCGGGCGGTGCAGTTCGTCGATGCGCACCGGCTGGTCGCGCTGTTCTTCGGCGCGATGGGCATCAACGAACACGCCCGGGTGCAGGTGCGCAAGGTCTGAGCCTGGAGCGGCGCGGTGGCCGCGGGGCCACAATCGCTTATCACGACCTGCCGGCCCTGCCGCCACGCCACGATCATGTCCAGCCCGCAAGCGCCCGTGTTCCACGGCACCACCATCGTCAGCGTCCGTCGCGGCCGCAGCGTGGCCCTCGGCGGTGACGGCCAGGTGACGCTGGGCAACATCGTCGTCAAGTCCAGCGCGCGCAAGGTGCGCAAGCTGTACCGAGACCAGGTGCTGGCCGGCTTCGCCGGCGCCACGGCCGATGCCTTCACGCTCTTCGAGCGTTTCGAGGCCAAGCTGGAGAAGCACCAGGGCCACCTGGTGCGCGCCGCGATCGAACTGACCAAGGACTGGCGCACCGACCGCGTGCTGCGCCGGCTGGAGGCGATGCTGGCCGTGGCCGACCGGGAGGCCTCGCTGATCATCACCGGCAACGGCGACGTGCTGGAGCCGGAGCACGGCATCATCGCGATCGGCTCGGGCGGCGCCTATGCCCAGGCTGCAGCGCGGGCGCTGCTGGCGCATACCGAGTTGACGCCGGCCGAGATGGTGAAGTCTGCGCTGGGCATCGCCGGCGACATCTGCATCTACACCAACCAGAGCCACACCATCGAGACGCTGGAATGAGCCAGATGACGCCGCAGGAGATCGTCTCCGAACTCGACCGCCACATCGTCGGCCAGCAGGCGGCCAAGCGCGCGGTGGCCATCGCGCTGCGCAACCGCTGGCGGCGCCAGCAGGTGGACGAGCCGATGCGCAGCGAGATCACGCCGAAGAACATCCTGATGATCGGGCCCACCGGCGTGGGCAAGACCGAGATCGCGCGGCGGCTGGCCCGGCTGGCCGACGCCCCGTTCATCAAGGTCGAGGCGACCAAGTTCACCGAGGTGGGCTATGTGGGCAAGGACGTGGACAGCATCGTGCGCGACCTGATGGAGGTGGCCGTCAAGCAGGAGCGCGAGCTGCAGATGAAGCGCAAGCGCGCGCAGGCCGAGGACGCCGCCGAGGAGCGTGTGCTCGACATCCTGGTGCCTCCGCCGCGTGCCGAGTTCGGCATCGCCAGCCCCCCGAGCACCGAGAACACGGCACGCCAGGTCATGCGCAAGCGGCTGCGCGAGGGACAACTGGCCGACCGGGAGATCGAGGTCGACCTGGCCGAGCCCAGACCCTCTCTGGAGATCATGGGCCCGCAGGGCATGGAGGAGATGGCCGAACAACTGAAAGGCCTGTTCTCCAACCTCGGCCAGGGCAAGCGCAAGACGCGCAAGATGAAGATCGGCGAAGCCCTGAAGCTGCTGGTGGACGAAGAAGCCGGCAAGCTGGTGAACGAGGACGAGATCAAGGCCGCGGCGCTGGCGCAGGCCGAGAGCAACGGCATCGTCTTCATCGACGAGATCGACAAGGTGGCCTCGCGCAGCGAGCACGGGGGTGCCGAGGTGTCGCGCCAGGGTGTCCAGCGCGACCTGCTGCCGCTGGTGGAGGGCACTTCGGTGCACACCAAGTACGGCATGGTGAAGACCGACCATATCCTGTTCATCGCCTCGGGCGCGTTCCATCTGGCCAAGCCGAGTGACCTGATTCCGGAACTGCAAGGGCGCTTTCCCATCCGCGTGGAGCTGGGCTCGCTGAGCGTGGGCGATTTCGAGGCCATCCTCACCAGCACCCACGCCAGCCTGGTGAAGCAATATCAGGCGCTGCTGGCCACCGAGGGCGTGACGCTGGAGATCACCCCCGAAGGCGTGCGCCGGCTGGCGCAGATCGCCTTCGACGTCAACGAGCGCACCGAGAACATCGGCGCCCGCCGCCTGGCCACGGTGATGGAGCGGTTGCTCGACGAAGTCAGCTTCGAGGCGCCGAACCGGCAGGGGCAGACCGTTCGGGTCGACCGGGACCTGGTCGACGCTCGGCTTTCTGACCTGTCGAAGAACGAGGATCTTTCGCGCTACATCCTCTAGCGGCGAGTGCCCCTAGCGCGCCTGGCGCTCCGCCTCGATCTGCAGCAGCCCGTCGAAGATCAGCGTGTCGACGGTCTCGAACGCCAGATCGGTGATCGGCGCCAGCTTGACCGCGGCCCCGCCGGTCATGAACAGCGCCGGCTGTTGGCCGGTACGCTGCAACAACTTGCGGTGCTGCCGCTCGACGGCTCCGGCGATGGCATTCGCGCCGCCGCTCATCAGCGCGTCGCTGGTGTTGGTCGGGAAATCGACCACCTCCCCCGTGGGGAACTTGAGCCCCGCGGTGCCCATTTCCAGCGCCTTGAGCATCAGCCCGAAGCCGGGCAGGATCAGCCCGCCCAAGAAGCGGCCATCGGCATCGATCGCATCGACGGTGGCCGCGGTGCCGATCATCACCACCAGCGCCGGCCGCGGCGGGCCGGACGCCAGCAAGCGCGCGCGCGCACCGATCAGCGACACCCAGCGATCGGCGCCGAGCCGGTTCGGATGGTCGTAGCCGTTGACCAGGCCGGCCTCGCGAACGCCGGGCACCACCCAGTGCGGGTCGATGTCCCACAGCTCCAGCTGTTCCTCGACGCGACGGCGCACGGCGTCTCCGGCCACCACGCAGCCCAGCATGGCACTCGGCGGGGTCAGCTTCTTCCAGTCGGTCTCTTCCAGCTCGTCGATGGTCTCGAGGAACACCGCCCCATGTGCCAGCATCGCTGCGCCGGGCCTGGCCTCGGCATACTGAGCCCACTTGAGTCGTGTGTTGCCGATGTCGATGGCGAGGAAACTCATGCTTGGCGCCGGGCCTTGCTGCGGAGGCGCGAGGCTATCAGGCAGAAGGCGCCACGGAAGTCGCCCTGGGGTAAACCATGATCCCGCGGTCGCCAGGCGTCGGCCGCAGGCTGCCCGGCAATGCCATGATTGACCTTTGATTCCCCGCGATGGCGCCGGCCCATCGCAGGCCTGCCACGCTACTGCGCCCTTACAAGCCATGACCGACCTGTCCGCCGAATTCAAGGCCCTCGCCGAGTACCGCCCGCAGCACAAGCTGCGCTTCGTCACCGCCGCGTCGTTGTTCGACGGCCACGACGCCGCCATCAACATCATGCGGCGCATCCTGCAGGGCATGGGCGCCGAGGTCATCCACCTGGGACACAACCGCTCGGTGGACGAGGTGGTGACCGCCGCGCTGCAGGAGGACGCGCAGGGCATCGCCATCAGCAGCTACCAGGGCGGCCACGTCGAGTACTTCAAGTACATGATCGAGCTGCTGCGCCAGCGCGGCGGCACGCACATCAAGGTCTTCGGCGGCGGCGGGGGCGTGATCGTGCCGGCCGAGATCCGCGAGCTGCAGGCCAGCGGCGTGGCCCGCATCTACAGCCCCGAGGATGGCCAGCGCATGGGCCTGGCCGGAATGATCGGCGAGATGCTGATGATCAGCGACCAGGACCTGTCGGCCTATGCGCCGGATTCGCTGGACGCGGTGCGTGGTTCTGGAGCGATGCCGCGCCGGGCGCTGGCGCAGCTGATCACGGCGCTGGAGAACGGCCGTGCCGACCCGAGGCTGCTGCCGGCCATGCGCAGCGCCGCCCAGCAGGTGCGCACGCCGGTGCTGGGCATCACCGGCACCGGCGGCGCGGGCAAGAGCAGTCTCACCGACGAGCTGATCCGCCGCCTGCGCCTGGACCAGCGCGACGCGTTGCAGATCGCCGTGGTGAGCATCGATCCGAGCCGGCGCAAGAGCGGTGGCGCCTTGCTGGGCGACCGCATCCGCATGAACGCGATTGGCCCCTGGAAGGTGCAGCAGCCCGATGACGACGGCATGCGCGTGTTCATGCGCAGCCTGGCCACCCGCGATTTCGGCAGCGAGATCAGCCAGGCGCTGCCGGATGTACTGTGCGCCTGCAAGGTGGCCGGCTTCGACCTGATCGTGGTCGAGACCTCGGGCATCGGCCAGGGCGACGCCGCCATCGTGCCGCTGGTGGACGTGCCGATTTACGTGATGACGCCGGAGTTCGGCGCGGCCAGCCAGCTGGAGAAGATCGACATGCTCGACTTCGCCGAATTCGTGGCCATCAACAAGTTCGACCGCAAGGGCGCGGCCGACGCGCTGCGCGACGTGGCCAAGCAGGTGCAGCGCAACCGCGAGGCCTTCAAGCAGCCGCCCGAGGCGATGCCGGTGTTCGGCACCATGGCCAGCCGCTTCAACGACGACGGCGTGACCGCGCTGTACCAGGCGCTGAGGCCCCGGCTGGCCGCGCTGGGCCTGGCGCTGTCGGAGGGCGCGCTGCCCGCCGTCAACACCCGCCACAGCACGCACCAGGTGCCGATCGTGCCTGGCGCGCGCGTGCGCTACCTGGCCGACATCGCCGACACGGTGCGCGACTACAAGCGCCATGCGCGTGAGCAGGCGAAGCTGGCGCGTGAGGTGCAGCAATTACGCGCCAGCGCCGCGATGCTGCAGACCGACAAGCCCGAGCGCCATCGCGCGGTCGAGGCCGTGCTCGATCTGGCGAAGGCGCGCGAGGACGGGCTGGACGCGCATTCGAGGAAGCTGCTGGCGATGTGGCCGGACATGGTCAAGGCCTATGCCGGCGACGAATACGTGGTGAAGATCCGCGACAAGGAAATCCGCACCGGCCTCGTGCACACCACGCTGTCGGGCAACAAGATCCGCAAGGTGGCGCTGCCGCAGTACGAATGCCATGGCGAGCTGCTGAAGTGGCTGCTGCTGGACAACGTGCCGGGCAGCTTCCCCTACACCGCAGGCACATTCGCCTTCAAGCGCGAGAACGAGGACCCGACGCGAATGTTCGCCGGCGAGGGCGACGCCTTCCGCACCAACCGGCGCTTCAAGCTGCTGAGCGAGGGCATGCCCGCCAAGCGCCTGTCCACCGCCTTCGACTCGGTGACGCTGTACGGCAACGACCCCGATCTGCGGCCCGACATCTACGGCAAGGTGGGCAACAGCGGCGTCAGCATCGCCACGCTGGACGACATGAAGGTGCTGTACGGCGGCTTCGACCTGACGCACCCGGCCACCAGTGTCAGCATGACCATCAACGGCCCGGCGCCGACGATCCTGGCGATGTTCATGAACACCGCCATCGACCAGAAACTGGACAAGTTCCGCACCGACAACGGCCGCGAGCCGACCGACGACGAGGCGCAGAAGATCCGCGCCTGGGTGCTGGAGAACGTGCGCGGCACGGTGCAGGCCGACATCCTGAAGGAGGACCAGGGCCAGAACACCTGCATCTTCTCCACCGAGTTCTCGCTCAAGGTGATGGGAGACATCGCCGAGTACTTCGTGCACCACAAGGTGCGCAATTTCTACTCCGTCAGCATCTCGGGCTATCACATTGCCGAAGCTGGCGCCAACCCGATCAGCCAGCTGGCCTTCACGCTGAGCAACGGCTTCACCTTCGTCGAGGCGTACCTGGCGCGGGGCATGCACATCGACGACTTCGCGCCGAACCTGAGCTTCTTTTTCAGCAACGGCATGGACCCGGAGTACACGGTGATGGGCCGCGTGGCGCGGCGCATCTGGGCCACGGCGATGCGCGACCGATACGGCGCCAACGAACGCAGCCAGAAGCTGAAGTATCACGTGCAGACGAGCGGGCGCTCACTTCATGCGCAGGAAATCCAGTTCAACGACATCCGCACCACGCTGCAGGCGCTGATCGCCATCTACGACAACTGCAACAGCCTGCACACCAACGCCTTCGACGAGGCCATCACCACGCCCACCGAGGACAGCGTGCGCCGCGCGATGGCGATCCAGCTGATCATCAACCGCGAATGGGGGCTGGCGAAGAACGAGAACCCGAATCAGGGCGCGTTCGTCATCGACGAGCTGACCGAGCTGGTCGAGGAAGCGGTGCTGGGCGAATTCGAGAAGATCGCCGAGCGCGGCGGCGTGCTCGGCGCGATGGAGACCGGCTACCAGCGCGGCAAGATCCAGGAAGAGAGCATGCACTACGAGATGCTGAAGCACACTGGCGAGTACCCGATCGTCGGCGTCAACACGTTCCGCAATCCGCACGGCGACCCTGTGCCGCAGAGCCTGGAGCTTGCACGTTCGACCGAGGAAGAAAAGCAGTCTCAGCTGGCGCGCTTGAATGACTTCCATGCCCGCCATGCTGCCGAGGCGCCGGCGATGCAGCAGCGGCTGAAGCAGGCGGTCATCGAGAATGGCAATGTGTTCGAGGTACTGATGGACGCGGTACGCTGCTGCAGCCTGGGGCAGATCACGAACGCACTTTTCGAAGTAGGCGGGCAGTATCGGCGCAGCATGTGAATTTGCCGGGGGCAACCTCTGCACGGGTATTTGCGTAGGCAGCGTCAGAAAGCAAAAGGCCCGGTTCAGAAATGAACCGGGCCTTTGCCTATTATTAGCCTGACAATGTCCTACTTTCACACGGGAATCCGCACTATCATCGGCGCTGAGGCGTTTCACTATCCTGTTCGGGATGGGAAGGAGTGGGACCACCTCGCTATGGTCATCAGGCTTGACTTGTCGCTGCTCCGATTGCGTGAAGCAGCAAATTCATAGAATCAAATCAGCTGATTGCGTACAACTGGCATAACCACTATTGACATATATCGTCAAAGTTATAGGGTCAAGCCTCACGAGCAATTAGTATCGGTTAGCTTAACGCATTACTGCGCTTCCACACCCGACCTATCAACGTCCTGGTCTCGAACGACTCTTCAGGGGGCTCGAGGCCCCGGCAAGACTAATCTTGAGACGAGTTTCCCGCTTAGATGCTTTCAGCGGTTATCTCTTCCGCACTTAGCTACTCGGCAATGCCACTGGCGTGACAACCGATACACCAGAGGTGCGTCCACTCCGGTCCTCTCGT
>Ga0105090_10000405_pt1 | contig 20994 bp, 26 predicted proteins | sample PPLLak3March2015_FD_79110 | JGI IMG/M metagenome (GOLD analysis project Ga0105090, IMG submission 79110) | Freshwater sediment microbial communities from Prairie Pothole Lake near Jamestown, North Dakota, USA - PPLs Lake P7 Core (1) Depth... | ecosystem: Environmental > Aquatic > Freshwater >... | reverse complement strand
GGCCCGTCGGTGGCGAAGAACCCGTTCCTGCAGTTCAACGTCAAGGGCGCGAAGGCCGGCGACAAGATCACCATCAACTGGGTCGACAACAAGGGCGACAAGCGCACCGACGAAGCCACGGTGAGTTGATACTCGCGGCGCCGGGCGGGCTGGCCTACCTCGCCCGGCTTCACGAAGTGCAACACCTACAGGAGACACCCATGCGATTGCGTTCCTTCTTTGCCGGCGTCCTGATCGCCGCCACGGCCTTCGCCGCCCAGGCGCAGGACACGGTGGTCTACCACATCGACAACGCCGCCGTGCAGGCCCTGAAAGGCTTGCGCAATATCCGCAACCACCTCGACGTCGACCCGGCGGCCAAGATCACCGTGGTCACGCATGCCGAAGGCGTGGACTTTTTGATGGACGGCGCCAAGGACACCAATGGCAGCGCCTACGCCGGCCCCGTGGCAGCACTGGCTGGGCGGGGCGTCAAGTTCGAGATCTGTGAGATCACGCTGCGCAACCGCAATCTCAAGAAGGAGCAGTTCATCCAGGAAGCGGAATTCACGCCCTCGGGCGTGGTGCGCATCGCCAAGCTGCAGCACGCCGGCAGCGCCTACATCAAGCCCTGAGGTTGCTGCCTGCCGCTGCCTGGACTGGTCAAGTTGAATCTTGCCGAGCGCAATATGCGCATACACGAATAAAGCGAGTGCGGGGCCGAAGCGGCCCCGCCGGTCAGCGGAACCTCCGGCATGGGCCTCGAACCCCTCATCGAACGGATCGGCGAAGACTGGACGCTGACAGCGGCCGGCGCACCAACTCGACCAGGCCATGCCCGGCTCTGCCGCGGTGCACCTGTCTTCTGCATCGAGGTGATGCAGCGCCATCGTCCACGCCCACGAAAGCCTTCGACCATGAAACGCCTGCTCACTTTGTCCACCGCGGTCCTCGTCGTCGCTCAGGCACCGGCGTTGGCTGCCGACCTGGCGCGCGCCGAGGAGATCGTCAAGGGCCAATGCGCCATGTGCCATGGCGAGCGGGGCGAGAGTTCGAGCCCGGTATTCCCGCGCCTGGCCGGCCAGCATGCCACCTACGTCGCGCGCCAGCTGGCCGACTACAAGAGCGGCCGGCGCCTGAGCACGACCATGCAGCCCATGGTGCAGGACCTGGTGCCGGCCGACTTTCCCGCGCTGGGTGCCTATTTCGAGAAGCAGCCGACGATCGCGCATGCGGTGGCGGATCTGGATCTGGCGCAGGTGGGCCGCTACATCTACCTGCGCGGCAACCCCGACTCCGGGGTGCCGGCCTGCGCTTCCTGCCACGGCGAGACGGCCCAGGGCACCGAGACGCTGCCGCGGCTCGCCGGGCAGCATGCGCGCTATACCGAAACGCAGCTGAGGCTCTTCGGCAAGCGCGAGCGCACCAACGACAACGCCGTCATGCACACGGTGGCCTCCAAGCTGACCGAGCTGGAAACGAAGGCGGTCGCCAGCTACGTGAGCGGATTGAAGTGAATCCCCCCGGTAGCGCCTTCGGCGGCCTTGCAGGCCGCGCCATGAGCATCATCCCGCTATACCGGGTCGATTCGCCGCACCCGCAGGCACAGGCTTGCGCGGCCTGCAGCGTGCGCGAGCACTCGCTGTTCAGCGCGCTCGACCAGGCTGGTCTGGACTATATCCACGCTCACATCGACAGCATCAGGCTGCAGCCCGGCAAGGCGCTGTTCGAGGCCGGTGCGCACGGCGCCGTGCTTTACACGCTGCGCGAGGGCATCGTGCGTTTCGAGCGCGTCACGGAGCGCGGCGACCGCCGTATCGTGCGCCTGGCCGGCCGTGGCGACCTCATCGGCCAGGAGGTGCTGTTGCGCCGTCCCTATGCCACCGACGCCGTCGCCTGCACGCCGGTGCAGCTGTGCCGCATCCCGGCGCACCTGGTGGACGGCCTGGCCAGCCAGCACCCGGCCCTGGTGCGCGAGCTGATGGTGCGCTGGCAGCGCGCCCTCGAGGACAGCGCCGTCTGGCTGGCCGAGCTCGCCACCGGCCCGGTGCGGCGGCGCATGCTGCGCTTGCTGCACAAGCTCGCCGGGCATGCCGGGCCGGACGCCGTGGTCTGGCTGCCGCAGCGCGACGAGATCGGCGCCATGCTCGACCTCACCGTCGAGACCGCCAGCCGCCTCGTCAGCCGCCTGCGGCGCGAGGGCGTGCTGGAGCTGCTGGGCGCACGCCAGGCGCGCATCGACGTCGCGGCCCTGCAGCAGGCGCTGCGGCTCGAGGACGCGCGATAGCTGCGCCCCACCACCGCTGCGCCGGGGACGCCGGCTGCACAGGCCGCAGAATCCCGTCATGACGCGCACGCACCCGGTGTTGCGGTGGCTGCTCGGCGCAATCCTCGCGCAGTGCGGCCCCGGCGCCCTCGCCGCCGACGGCTGGCTTTGGTTCGACGGCGCGCGGCCCGGCGCGCAGGCGCTGCAGGCCATCGACCGGCTGGCGGCCGCGGGCAGCCACGGGCTCGACCCGCGCGACTACGACGTCGCTTTCCTGCGCCAGGCTGTCAGCGCTGCACTGCAGGGCCCGGCGCCCGATCCCGCGGCCGCCGAGCGCCTGGAGCAGGCGCTGACGGCGGCGATGGAACGCTTCCTGCTGCACCTGAACCGCGGTCGCGTCGACCCGCGCCAGGTGCACCACGAATTTGCGCCGCCGCAGCGGGACGACTTCGACGCCGCCGCCGTGCTGCGGGCGGCGCTGGCGGCGCACCGGCTCGACCAGGCCGAGCAGGTGGCCGCGCCGCGCCTGCCCTTGTACGACCGCCTGCGCGGCGCGCTGGCGCAGCAGCGCGCGCTGACCGGCCATGCCGCGTGGCGGCAGCCGCTGCCGCCGCTGCCTCGCGCGCCACGCAGCGGGGTCGGCAAGCTCGAGCCGGGCCAGCCCTACGACGGACTGGCGCGGCTGGCCGAGCGGCTGCTGGCGCTGGGCGATCTCGGGGCCGCGGCATGGCCTGCGCCGCTCGTGGCAGCCTTGCCCGCCGCGTCGGCCCCGCCGGGCCGGCCCGCCGCGCTGCCGGTGCCGGTCTACGAAGGCGCACTGGTCGACGCCGTCAAGTCGTTCCAGCAGCGCCACGGCCTGGCCGAGGACGGGATCGTCGGCGCAGCGACGCTGAAGCAGTTGCAGGTGACGCCGGAAGCCCGCGTGCGGCAGATCGAGCTGACGCTGGAACGGCTGCGCTGGACACCGCTGCTGCACGGGCCGCGCATGATCGTCATCAATGTCCCCGAATTCGTGCTGCGCGCCTACGAGGTGCAGGACGGCCGCATCAGCGTGCGGCAGACGATGAAGGTCATCGTCGGCAAGGCGATGGACACGCGCACGCCGCTGTTCGACGAGGACATGCGCTTCATCGAATTCAGCCCCTACTGGAACGTGCCGCCGTCGATCGCGCGCAACGAAATCGTGCCGCGGCTGCGGCGCGATCTCGGCTACTTCACGCGCCAGGGATTCGAGTTCGTCGGCGCCGGCGGGCGTGTGGACAGGGCGCTGTCGGCGGGCGCACTCGACGCCGTGCTGGCCGGCCGGCAGCGCATCCGGCAGCGGCCGGGACCGCAGAATGCGCTGGGCGACATCAAATTCGTCTTCCCGAACCGCAGCGCCATCTACCTGCACCACACCCCGGCGACGCAGCTGTTCGAACGCGACCGGCGCGACTTCAGCCATGGCTGCATCCGCGTCGAGCAGCCGGTGGCGCTGGCCGGTTTTGTTTTGCAGGGCATGCCAGAATGGACCGAGGATCGCATCCGCCAGGCCATGGGCACCGGGGTTTCGTCGACGCTGCAACTGACCGAGCCGGTGCGGGTGCTCATCGCCTACGGAACCGTGCTCGTCAAGGGCGGTCGTACCTATTTCTTCGAAGATATCTACGGGCACGACCGTGTGCTCGACGCCGCGTTGCGGCGCCGCGCCACGCAGCCCGAAACACCCACGCCCCGACCATGAACAAGCCCGCCACGCCGCCGCGCCGGCACTTTCTTCGTCACGGTGTCAGCCTTGCCGCCGCCGCCCTGCCCGTGCTGGCGACACCGGCACGAGCGGCCATGCCCGGCGCCCGCGGCCTGGCCATGGCGCACACCCACACCCGCGAGCACATCGACCTCGTCTATGCCGTGCGCGAAGGTTACGTGCCGGAATCGCTGGGCCTGCTGAACCGATTCCTGCGCGACCACTATTCGGGCGAGGTCGGCGTCATCGACCCGGCCCTGTTCGACCTGCTCCACCGCGTGCGACAGGCGCTCGGCACGTCGGCGTCCTTCGAGGTCATCTCGGGCTACCGCGGTGCGGCCACCAACAGCCACCTGCGCGCCACGCGCGGCGGCGGGGTGGCGACGAAGAGCCTGCACATGGAGGGCCGCGCCATCGACGTGCGCCTGCCCGGCGTGGCGCTGGCCGACCTGCGCGACGCGGCGCTGTCGCTGCGCGCCGGCGGTGTCGGTTACTACCCGCGGCAGAGCTTCGTGCACATCGATACCGGGCGCGTGCGCCACTGGTGATCCCGGGAGGGCGCGGGGTGCGGGCGGGCTAGCATCGGGGTACTGCGCACTCCCGGTCGACACCGCCATGATCGCCAACCACACCATCGCGCTGCACCGCCTGCACGAGGCCATGTGCCTCGTCGTGCGCGGCTTCGGCAGCCACGAGGACGAAGTGCAGGCCGTTGCCGGCAACCTGATCGACGCCAACCTCACCGGCCACGATTCGCACGGCATCGGCATGTTGCCGCGTTATGCCGATGCATTCCTCGAAGGCGGGCTGAAGCCCAATACCCATGTGCGGACGCTGGCCGATGCCGGCGCGATGCTGCGGCTGGATGGCCAGGCCGGTTTCGGTCAGGTCATCGGCCGCGAGGCGACGGCGCTGGGCATCGAACGTGCGCGTGAGCATGGCAGCTGCATCGTCGCACTGGGCAACGCGCACCACCTCGGCCGCATCGGTGCCTGGGCCGAGCAGGCGGCGGCGGCCGGGCTGGTGTCGATGCACTTCGTCAATGTCGTGGCGCGGAATATCGTCGCACCCCATGGTGGCGCCGATGCGCGATTCGGCACCAATCCGTTCTGCGCCGGCGTGCCGCTGACCGGGCGGCCGCCGGTGATCCTGGACTTCGCCACCAGCATGATCGCGCAAGGCAAGACCCGCGTCGCGCACAACAAGGGCGAACCGGTGCCGCCCGGCTGCATGCTCGACAACCACGGCCAGCCCACCACCGATCCGCGCTATGCCGTGGTGCCGCCCTTCGGCGCGCTGCTGACCTTCGGCGCGCACAAGGGCTACGGCATGGCGCTGATGTGCGAACTGCTGGGGGGCGCACTCGCCGCCGGCATGACGCAGCGCGACGACGACGCCAGCCGGCGCCGCATCCTCAACGGCATGTTCAGCGTGCTCGTCGACCCGTCAGTCCTGTCCGAGCGCACGGCCTTCGAGCGCGAGGCGCTGGCCTTCATCGACTGGGTGCAGGCCTCGCCGCAGCGCGAAGGCCATGGCCCGGTGCAGGTGGCCGGTGATGCCGAACGCGCCTCGCGCGCGCGACGCAGAGCCGAAGGGGTGCCGGTGGACGCCATCACCTGGCAGGAGATCCTGGATGCCGCGGCCAAGCTGGGCGTGCCGCCGGCCAGGGTCAACGCGGCCGCCGGGCTGGCTTGATGAATTTCTCCCTTTCCCGCCAGCAGCGGGAGAGGGGGCAAGACGGGCCAGCCTACAGTGCCAGCATATCGGCCCAGATGTTGTGGGCCCAGCTCAGCGCGTAGCGGCCTTCGACCTGGTTGGCCGCTGCCGAGACACCGCCCGAGCCGGGAACCGTCTTGAAGGTCTTGTCGGTGGCGTCGAACTGGTGCACCGAAGCCACGTGCACGGCGTCGCGCGCGGTGACGAAGCTGTAGCAGGTATTCATGACCACCGGCGTGGCGTTCACGGCCTCGCCCTTGAGCAGCTGGATGATCGCCGCCGCCGCCACCTTGGCGTGCTGGTTGGCCATGTGGCCGCTCTTGGGCATCGCCGGCGCCGGGAAGGTGGCGTCTCCGAGCACGTGGATGCCCGCTGCCGCGGTCGATTCCATGGTCAGCCAGTTCACGCCGACCCAGCGGTTGTTCATATTCAGCAGACCGGCGCTGCGCGCCAGGTCGCCGGCCCGCTGCGGCGGGATCACATTCAGCACGTCGGCCTTGACGTCGTCGAATTCGAGCTTGGCGGTGTTGCCGTCGACCGCCTTCAGCTCGTTGTTGGGTCGGTATTCGATGATGCCGGCGTAATGGTCCTTGAAGGCCTTCTCGAACAGGCCCTTCTTGCTCGTGATCTCGGGGTTGCCGTCGAGCACCAGCACCTTGGCGCGCGGTTTGGCGACCTTGAAATAGCTGGCCACCATGCACGCGCGCTCGTAGGGCCCCGGCGGGCAGCGGTAGGGCGCCTTGGGGATGGCCATCGCGAAGACGCCACCGTCGGGCATGGCCTCGAGTTGGCGGCGCAGGGCCACCGTCTGCGGCCCGGCCTTCCAGCCGTGGGCGATGCGGCCGCTGTCGATGGCGGCGGCCAGGCCGCCAATGCCGTCGAGCATGAAGTCGATCCCCGGCGACAGGACCAGCCGGTCGTAGGCGAGTTCGCCGCCGCCGGCCATGCGCACCTTCTTCGCCGCGGCGTCGATGGCCGTGACCTCGCCCTGCACCACCTTCACCCCGACCGCCCTGAGGCCGTCGTAGCCGCGCGTGATGTCGGCCATCTGCTTGTGGCCGCCGAGCACGAGGTTGGAGATCGGGCACGAGACGAAGCTGGCACTGCGCTCGACCAGCGTGACGTCGATATTGCCGCCCCACAACTTCAGATAGCGTGCCGCGGTGCTGCCGCCGAAGCCGCCACCGACGACGACGACGTGGCCGATCGAGGGGCCGCTGCCCGCGGTGCTGGCGCAGCCGGCCAGCGCCAGGCCGCCGAGGGCCATGCCGGCGCCCAGCAGGCGACGGCGGGAGAGGTCGGTGTGCGATTCGAAGCTCATGTCGCGGCTCCTCACTTCCTGGGCTGCTGGGCAGCGAAGTAGCCGGCGACGAGCCGGATCTGCTCGTCGGTATAGCCCTTGGAAATCTGGTGCATGATCGTCGCCGGCATATTGCCGCTTTTGTAGTCGTCGATCATGGCGATGATCTTGTCGGCAGCCACGCCGGCCAGCGGCTTCATGTCGCCGCGCGCGGCGCCATCGGTGCCGTGGCAGTTGGCGCAGGTGGCGGCCAGGTTGCGCGCCAGATGGGCGTCCTGCGCCATCGCCAGTGGGGCCACGAAGGCCATCGCAGCTGCAGCGGCCACGCCAAGTCGCTTCATCGGGTTCTCCTCGGTTTCCGGTCAGGGTGATTTTCGGCCCATCGGCGTGCTCGCGCCGCCGGGTTGTCCATCTCGTTGCCATGCTTGCCTGCGATGCCGGTCGCGGGCTAATATCAATCTATGCGAATGTATGGCTGGATTGCCCGGAGCCCGATGGTAGATACCCTGGCCGGCGGATTGCGGAGGATCATGCGCGAGCGGGCTGCGATGTGCTTGGGGCTTGCCGCGTTGGTGCTCGCCGCCGACCCTGCGCTGGCGCAGCCCCTGCAACCGGAGGAAGTGGCGCCCGGGGTGTGGATGGTGCAGGGGGCGTCGGCGCTGGGAACGCCCGCCAATCGCAACTTCATCTCCAATGCCGCCTTCGTGGTCACACCCGCCGGTGTCGTGGTCGTCGATGCGCTGGGCTCGCCGGCGCTGGCCGAGGAGCTGATCCGGGCCATCGGTCGCATCACCACACAGCCGATCAAGCGGCTCATCGTCACCCACTACCACGCCGACCACGTCTACGGCCTGCAGGCCTTCCAGGCCGCAGGCGCCACCGTCATCGCCCATCGCAGCGGCCAGGACTACCTGCACTCGGACACCGCCGCGCTGCGCCTGCAGGCCAGCCGCGAGGAACTCGCGCCGTGGATCGACGACAAGACGCGGCTGGTGGCGGCCGACCAGTGGATCGACGGTCCGACACGCTTCACCCTCGGCGGCGTGGAATTCCTGCTGCAGCCGGCGGGGCCGGCGCACACGCGCGAGGATCTGGTGGTCTTCCTGCCGGCCAGCCGGGTGCTGATCGCCGGCGACATCGTCTTCCGCGGTCGCATCCCCTTCGTCGGCCAGGCCGACAGCGGGCGCTGGATCGAGGCCCTGGACCGCCTGCTGACCTTCGACGCCCGGCTCATCGTGCCCGGTCACGGGCCGGTGTCCACCAGCGCACAATCCGACCTCGCGCTCACGCGCGACTACCTCAAGCACCTGCGGCAGACCATGGGCGAGGCGGCGCGCAATCTCGAGCCCTTCGAAGAGGCCTATGCCCAGGCCGACTGGTCGCGCTTCGCGCACCTGCCGCTGTTCAAGGCGGCCAACCGCATCAACGCCTACAACACCTACCTGCTGATGGAGCAGAGCGCCCGATGAAACGCCGCCACGCGATCGGCACCCTGGCCGCTGCGGCGGCGGCCCCCGCGTGGTGGGCCGAAGCCACTGCCGCCCCGGCCGCCCCCGGGCAGGCCGTGGTCTGGCCCGAGGTCGCCCTGCTCGACGGCGGCCGTTTCGGTGCCGCGCAGGCTGCCGGGCGCGCGCTGGTGGTGGTGTTCTGGTCCACCACCTGCCCCTACTGCCGGCGCCACAACCAGCACGTGGAAAAGCTCCACCGCGCCGCCGCCGGGCACCGCCTGGCGGTGCTGGGCGTGGCGAGCGAGCGCGACGCGGCGGCAGTGCGCCGCCACGCCGAGCAGCAGGGCTACACCTTTCCGATCACCACCGACCATGCGCCACTGGCCGCCGCGCTGTCGGCCAGGCGCATGATCCCGCTCACCGTGACGATCGACCGCGCCGGCCGCTTGCACCAGGTGATTCCGGGCGAGATGTTCGAGGACGATGTGCTCGGGCTGCAGCAATGGGCCGAAAAGGAGGTATGACCATGAGATTCCCGACCGCCGCCGGCCTGTGGCTGGCCCTGGCCACGACGCTCGTGCCGGCGCAGGCGCAGACCGCGCTGCACCGGTACGCCGACGCCGACCTGGCGCTGGGCGAAAAGCTGATCCGCGACCACCAGTGCAGTGCCTGCCACGTCAAGAAGGTGGGCGGCGACGGCTCGGCGATCTACCGCCCCGCCGGCCGCATCAACACCCCCGGTGCGCTGCGCGGCATGGTCGACTACTGCAGCACCGAGCTCAACCTGGGCCTGTTCCCGGAAGAGGTCACTTCCGTCGCCGCGGTGCTGCAGCGCGACCACTACCGTTTTCCGGCGCAAGGCAAGGCGCCGAAATGACCGCCGCCAGGGCGCAGAACGCCGCCGCAGCGGACCCCGCCGACGATGGGAGCCTGGACGAGTCGGACGAGGTCTTCTCCTCCGCCGCCGAGTTGTTCCGGCTGCTCGCCACGCCGATCCGCCTGAAGATCATCAGCTCGCTGTGCGGGCACGAGAAGAATGTCTCGCAGCTGCTGGCAGAAATCGAGACCACGCAGCCCAACATGAGCCAGCACCTGGCCACGCTGTACCGCGCCGGTGTGCTGGCGCGGCGGCGCGACGCGACGCAGATCTATTACCGCATCGGCAGCGAGCGCGCGGCCACGCTGTGCCGCGCCGTCTGCACGCAGATCGCGGTGGAGATGGACGGCGGCGACGAGATCCCGGCCACCGAGCGCCTGGCGCCGTTTCCCACGGTGAAGGGCTGACGCCGGCCACCGGACAGCGGCCCCGTTGTCCGGTGTCAGATGCGCCCGGCGCGCGCGAAACCGAACAGCCGCACCAGCAGGCGCGTCGGAAACTGCTCCAGCGCCGCGTTGTAGGTGAACGCGGCCTCGTTGAACGACTGGCGCCGGAAGGCCAGCCGCGGCTCCAGCGCGCGCCAGGCCGCCACCAGCGACGACACCGGTTCCTGCGCGCGCAGCGCAGCGTGCTGGTCGAGCAGGGCGAAGAGGCGGCTGGCTGCCGCCGTCAGCGCGCCCTCCGCGGCCACCCATTCCGCCGCCGCGCCCGCGGTCACCGCGCCGGCGGCCAGCGCGTTGGTGGCCTGCAGGCTCTGCTGCTGCGCGGCCAGCAGGGCGTCGAGCGCACCGTGTTCGGCGGCCAGCGGCTCGCGCAGCGCCGTGACCAGAGGCGCCACGGTCTCGCCGCGCTCGCGCAGCGCCTGCTCGACCTTGCTCCAGGCCAGGCCGATGGCGCTGCGCAGCGCGACCAGCCGGTTGTAGGCGCCCAGCATCCAGAACACCACCACCGCGGCCACCACCAGGGCGGCGACCTGCCTGCTGTCCATCGCTCAGCGGCGCAACTCGCCCTGGCCGAGCACGATCCACTTCAGCGATGTCAGGCCCTCCAGCCCGACCGGCCCGCGGGCGTGGAACTTGTCGGTGCTGATGCCGATCTCGGCGCCCAGGCCGTATTCGAAGCCGTCGGCAAAGCGGGTGCTGGCGTTGACCATCACGCTGGCCGAGTCGACCTCGCGCAGGAAGCGCATCGCATGCGGGTGGTGGGTCGTCAGGATGGCGTCGGTGTGGTGCGAGCCGTGGCGGTTGATGTGCGCGATGGCTTCGTCCAGGTCGTCGACGACCTTGATGCTGATGATCGGCGCCAGGTACTCCTCGGCCCAGTCGGCTTCACTCGCCGGCACCACACCCGCCAGGCCGGCCAGCGCCGCGGCGGCACGCGGGCAGCAGCGCATCTGCACGCCCTTGGCCGCGAAGACGGCGCCGATGCGCGGCAGGAAGGCCGCCGCCTGTGCGGCATGGACGAGCAGCGATTCGGCGGCGTTGCAGGGGCTGTATTTCTGCGTCTTGGCGTTGTCGGTGACGGCCACCGCGAGCTCGAGGTCGACCTCGGCGTCGACATAGACATGGCAGTTGCCGTCGAGGTGCTTGATCACCGGCACCCGGGCTTCGGCGGCGATGCGCTCGATGAGGCCCTTGCCGCCGCGCGGGATGATCACGTCCACGAACTGCGGCATCGTGATCAGCCGGCCGACCGCGGCGCGGTCGGTGGTCTCCACCAGCTGCACCGCGTCGGCCGGCAGGCCCGCCGCCGCCAGGGCCGCCTGCACCTCGCGCCACAGCGCCAGGTTGGAGTGCAGCGCCTCCGAGCCGCCGCGCAGGATGCAGGCGTTGCCGCTCTTGATGGCCAGCGACGCGGCCTCGATGGTGACATTGGGGCGGCTCTCGTAGATCATGCCGAAGACGCCGAGCGGCACGCGCATCTGGCCGACGCTGATGCCGCTGGGCCGGCGCCTGACGCCGCTGATCTCGCCCACCGGGTCGGCCATGGCGGCGATCTGCTCGCAGCCCTCGGCCACGGTGTCGATGATCTTCGGCGTCAGCGCCAGGCGGTCGAGCAGCGGCGCGGCGAGGCCGGCGGCGCGCGCGGCGTCCAGGTCCTTCTGATTGGCGGCCAGCAAATCGGTGCCGTTCGCGTGCAGCCGCGCCGCCAGCGCGCGCAGCGCCGCGTCCTTGGCCGCCGTCGATGCCGCCGCCATGGCCGTGGCCGCGGCGCGGGCGGCCGCGCCCAGATGGGCCATGTAGGCGGGGATGTCGATCGGATTCATTGCCCGCATTGTCGCAAAGCGGTGCTGTGCTCGAGCGGCCGAAGCCGCGGCGGTGACAGGCAATCGCGCGGTGGCCGGCATCGGCGCTGGCCATCGCCTGCTTCCCGATGTCGTGATCAGCCGTTTCCGCGCCAGGCAGCCGGGTTGCGTTTGCTCGCGCGGCGTACCGGCCCGGCGGGTGACGGCGGCTGGCGGCGAGCGTTGGCTTCACCCTTCGAGGTCGTGGCCGGCGGCAGGGGAGGCGCATCGTCTGCCGGAAGCAACGGGGCGGCGTCGGCCACATGGCCCGGCGGCGGCGAGCCCTCGGCGGTGAAGTCGGATTTCTCCTGTGCCAGCGTGCGCGCCGGCTCGGCGGCTGTCTTCGCCGGTCGCGCCGGCGGGGTTTTCGATGGACGAACCAACATGTCTTCTCCAGAGGGGTGGTTGGGGCTCAGCGTCGCGCGCTGTCGCGCCAGGTCGAAATACGGGGCAGCGAAAGCCCCACGGTGCGCGGTGCCGGCAGGCCAGTCTGTGCGCCAGCGCTCACAGCCAGTACTCCCATGCCCGACCGAACAACTCCTTCAGGCGCAGGTGCAAGGCGCGACGCTCCCACGCCTCGAGGGTGATGGCGTCGGACGCGGCGAGGTCCTGGTCGAACATCGCCTGCAGCCGGCTGCCGAACTGTGTCCCCAGGACCACGACGTTCAACTCGTGGTTGTGCAGGAAACTGCGCCAGTCGAGGTTGGTCGACCCGACGGTGGCCCACACGCCGTCGATCAGCGCCGTCTTCGAATGCAGGATGGCGCCGCGCCGCTCGTAAATCTTCACGCCCGCCCGCAGCAATTGGTCGTAGTAGGCGCGGCCGGCGTGGAACACCAGCCACGAATCGGTCTGGCTCGGCAGGATCATCGTCACTTCGACGCCACGCCGGACCGCGGCCTCGAGCGCGGCGAGCAACTGTGGGTCGGGGGCGAAATAGGCATTCGTGATGCGCACGCTGGTTTCTGCGCTGCCGATGGCGGAGAGCAGCGTCGCGTAGATCAGGCTGAACGGTTCGTCGGGAGAGCTGCCGATGGCGCGCACCACCTCGCTGCCGGCCGTCTCGAGCTGCGGAAAATAGTTCTTCGGCGCCAGCGCATCGCCCTGCTGGCTTTGCCAGGTGGCCAGGAACAACTTCTGCAACTCGGCCACCACCGGGCCCTGCAGCTGCAGGTCGGTGTCGCGCCAGGCCGGCCCGGCACCCAGCCGCGTCTGCGCGCCCTGGCCCGACGAGCCGCTCGAGTACACGCTGCTGATGTTGATGCCGCCCATGAATGCGGTGCGCCCGTCGACGATCAGCAGCTTGCGGTGGTCGCGCTGGTTCAATTCCCAGTCCTTGCGCGCCACCAGGGGATTCATCGGGTTGAACTCGAGCACCCGGATGCCGCTGTCGGCCAGGCGCTCGAAGAAGGCCTTCGGCGTGCCGAGGGTGCCGACACTGTCGTGGATCAGGTTGACCTGCACACCCTGGCGCTGCTTGTCGATCAGCGCCTGGGCAAAGCGCTGCCCGACCTCGTCGTCGTCGAGGATGTAGGTTTCCATGTTGACGTGGTCCCGGGCCGCCCCGATGGCCGCCAGCATCGCCTGGTAGGTGGCCGGACCGTCCTGCAGCAACAGCACGCGGTTGCCGATGGTCAGCGGGCTGTCGACGATGGCTTCCTCGCGCGCCAGGTGGCGGTCGAAGATGCCGGTGTCCGGACCGAGGCTGCTCAGGCGTTCGAGGATCGCCTGGCTTTGCGCGGGCGACAGTGCGCCGCGCGACCCCTCGAGCTGAACGGGCGGCCCCGGGCGCCGCGCCAGATCCGGCACCAGCACGGGCAGGCGGCTGCAGGCGACCAGGCAGAGAAGGCCGAGGCATCCGAGCAGGATCCAGGCCGACCAACGACGCATGAGTGACCGTCTGCCCGCCGCTGTCATTCAGAACCCCTGTCGCTCGGCAACTATCGACGAGTGGAAACACCTTCATGGACCATAAGCGCACGGCAGCCCGATGTCCTTGCCTCAGCGCAAGACGGCACCAGCTGTCGTTGTATTGAAGTGCCTGGCACTGGCCAGCCAGCAGACGGTGGTTCATCGATGCCGCGACGGCCGGGCAGAGTGCGCTCGCTGTGTGCGACAGCGTACAGACCCTGTGGCGCCGGGCGAGTAGCGTGAAAACAGTGGAAACTGCTGTCCGGGTTCGCCTCAGTTGGGTGCAGATGCGCGTGGTTTGCCACGGGCAGGCAGCAGTTCCGGGCCACATGCGCAGGTGTGTGGAATCTCAACGGGCAGGTGCCTCACCCAGCACTTGCCCAGGAGTATTGACATGCTGCACTACGCCGTCGTCTTTCTGGTCATTGCGTTGATCGCCGCCGTGCTGGGCTTCAGCGGTATCGCGGCTGGCGCCGCGGGCATCGCGAAGATCCTCTTCATCGTCTTCCTGATCCTGGCCGTGGTCAGCTTCGTATTCGGCCGCAGCCGCGGGACATGACTCCGGCGGTGCGACGGGGCCTGCCCTGCGCATCGTCAACGCAGAATTGATGCCGACGGGGCGTCCGCAGGCATCGGTGCAGGCGCGCCACGCTCTCGCGACCCCTGACCGGGCGATGAACGGGGCTCGCCTGCGGCCTTGTGCTTGGCCAGCATTGCAGGAATAGGAGACCGGCATGGCGCAGGCAAATCATGTCAATCGCAGCGACCTTGTCCGCATCGCCGCCGAGGTGATGGCCGAGCGCGGGCTGGAGCCGGAGTTTCCGGCCGCCGCCCAGGCACAGCTCGCCACGATCACGGGCCCCGGCCGTGACGATGATCCGCGCATCCGCGATCTCACCGCGTTGCCGTGGTGTTCGATCGACAACGACGATTCGCTCGATCTCGACCAGCTCACGGCTTGCGAGCCAGGGGCCGCCGGCGCGGTAACGGTCTTCGTGGCGGTGGCGGATGTCGATGCCCTGGTCACGAAGGGTTCGCCCATCGACAGCCACGCCTGGACCAACACCACGTCCGTCTACACGTCGGCGCGCGTATTCGCGATGCTGCCCGAGCGCCTTTCGACCGACCTGACCTCGCTCAATCCCGGCCAGGACCGGCTCGCGATCGTGACCGAGATGGTCGTCGCGCCCGACGCGTCGATCACGCAGGCCACGCTCTACCGGGCGACCGTGCGCAACCACGCGAAGCTGGCCTACGACGAGCTGTCGGCATGGATCGACGGCAAGGGTCCATTGCCCGACGCGGCGCGTGCTGTCGCCGGGCTCGACGAGCAGCTGCGAACGCAGGACGCAGTCGCCCAGCAACTGCGCGTGCGGCGGCACGCCCAGGGCTCGCTCGAGCTCGAGACCTTCCAGCCCCGGGCCGTGTTCGACGGCGAACGTGTGGTCGACATCCGGCAGCAGGTCCAGAACCGCGCCCGCCAGCTGATCGAGGAGTTCATGATCGCAACCAACGAGTGCAGCGCCCGCTTCCTGGCCGCCGCCGGTGGCGCTTCGCTGCGCCGGGTGGTGCGCTCGCCCGAACGTTGGCTGCGCATCGTGGAGGTGGCACGCAGATACGGCGAGAGCCTGCCGAAAGCTCCCGACTCGGTTGCGCTCGCCGCCTTCCTGGCCAGGCGCCATCGGGCCGACCCGCTGCGGTTTCCCGACCTGTCGCTGGTGATCGTCAAGTTGATGGGCTCGGGAGAATATGTCGTGGAGCGTCCGGGCGGCCCACCGATCGGCCACTTCGGCCTGGCGGTACGCGACTACACACACTCCACTGCACCGAACCGGCGCTTTCCCGACCTGATCACGCTGCGCATGGTCAAGGCCGTGCTCACCGGGCGCCAGCCGCCATACAGCATGGCCGAACTGCAGGCACTCGCCGACCACTGCACCGCACAGGAGGACGCCGCCCAGAAAGTGGAGCGGCGCATGCGCAAGTCAGAGGCTGCGCTGCTGCTGGAATCGCATGTCGGCCAGCAATACGACGCCATCGTGACCGGCAGTTCGGAGACCGACATGTGGGTGCGCATCTTCGCGCCGCCCGCCGAGGGCCGGCTCGAGGCGGGTCCGCGCGGGCTCGAGGTGGGTCAGCAGGTTCGCGTCAGGCTGGTGTCGACGAACGTGGAACGCGGCTACATCGACTTCGTGCTCATCGACTGAGCTGGTCTACTCCGTCGCCTCGCCATCGAACTGCTCGTTGTCTGCCTCGGCGTCGCCGCGCGTACGATGGACGACACCGTCGCGATGATTCGGCGGCGCATAGAGCGTATACAGCTTCAGCGGTACCGCACCCGTATTGATGATGTTGTGGTTGGCGCCCGCCGGCACGAGCACTGCGAAGCCCGCCCTGATCTTCGTCCGAACGCCATCAAGAATCGCTTCGCCGGTTCCTTCTTCCACGCGGAAGAACTGATCGAGCTGGTGGACTTCGGCTCCGATCTCTTCCGCGGGCTTCAACGCCATCAGGACGAGCTGGCAGTGTCTGGCCGTGTACAGCACGCGGCGAAAGTCATCATTCTCGACGGTGCGTGCCTCGATATCCTGCACAAAGCCCTTCATGACGGCTCCTCGTTCCATGTGCCCTTGACCGGGCATTCAGCACCAATTCACAACCGGTTCGTTGCCACGGGGCGTGCAGCCCCCGCACAACGAACCCCGGTTGCGCGAACCTGCAGGCACATCAGCGCCTAGCGCGGGCATCGGCCAATGCTTCCTTCGCATCGCCGACCTTCTTCTGTGCCTTGCCCTGGAGCTTCTTCGTCAGGCCCTTGGCCTCCTGCTCCGAACTGCCGACCATCTTGCCGGCTTTCTGCTGCACTTTGCCTGCGGCTTCCTTGACGGCGCCCTTGACTTGATCCTTGTTCATGACATTGCCTTGTAGGAGTGTTGGAAGGCACGGGCGAGGCCTCATGTGTGCCCCATGCCCGGGCCGGCGAGAAGTCTGGGTGCAGCACGATGGCCGGACACCCCGACTTCAGGCCGCTCGCGCGTCGTGCAAGACAGCGCAGCGAGCGGCTCGCCGGGTTCAATCGGCCTGGAACGGGGTGCCGTAGAACTTGTGCACGCCGCTGGCCCAGGTCTTGTCCGACATCGACGGCCAGCGCTTCTTGTCGAAGCCCGGGGCGTCCTTCAAGACGTCCTTCGGCACGCCCAGGATGAAGCGCTTGTTCGCGGTGTCCAGTTTCATGGCCGCCCAAGGCACGGCGAACAGCTTGTCCCCCATGCCGAGCAGGCCGCCGAAGGACAGCACCGCGTAGGCGATCTTGCCGGAGGCCATGTCGATCATGAACTCCTTGATATCGCCCAGGCTCTCGCCGTCCCGGTTGTAGACGTCGTTGCCCAGCAGCGTGTCGGCCCCCATCAGCGCCGGGCCCGGCCCTTCGCTGGCGTTGGCGTACATGCCGAAATTGTCGCGTGTGACGTAGTTCGTGGTCATCGTGTCTTCCTTTTCAATCGTGTTGCTGCCAGACGGTCCGCGCACCCGCGAGGACCGTGCGTTCGACTTACCTCTTCACGAACCAGGAGTCGTCCGCCTTGCTCTCCCAATGGCTGAGCTGCTTCTCGACGTCGTCCTTGGCCGTGCCATAACGTTCCTGGATCTTGCCCGCGAGCTGGTCGCGCCGGCCGGCAATGACGTCGAGATCGTCGTCGGTCAGCTTGCCCCACTGCTCCTTGACGCGGCCCGTGACCTGTTTCCAGTTGCCTTGAATTCGATCCCAGTTCATGTGAACCTCCTGTGATGGCGTGCGAGCGGCTTGTTGCACCTGTTCTCAAGCCTCCGCTTGTCGCTGCTGCCCGCAGGGCAGCAGACGTCAATTTGCACTCCCTGACCCAAGACTTCCGTGCGTCACCGAACACAACATGCATCCGCGATTGATCAGACTCAATGCATCAGCGCAAGGAACGTCTGAAAGTCGACTTCGTGAGTCACGTCCGCCCCGCGAGCGCCCGGATGGCGCAGCATGAAGACCCGAAAGGCAATCGTCTGCTCGCAGCGCTGACGGATGCCGACTGGCAGCGCTGGCGCTCCCAGCTGGAGTGTGTCGAGCTGACACGGGGGCAGGTGCTGTACGAGCCGGGCCAACCTCGGCGCCATGCATACTTTCCCACCAGCGCAGTCGTCTCGCGGCTACATACGCTTGCCAGTGGCGCGTCGACCGAGATCGCCGTCGTGGGCAACGAAGGCGTCGTCGGCATCTCGCTCCTCCTGGGTGCCGGCAGCGCGACCAACGGCAGCGCGGTGCTGATCGCGGGTCGAGGGTTTCGCATCGGGGCGCAGGCGATCCAGGACGAGTTTGGCCGATCCGGCGCCGTGAGGCAGCTGCTGCTGCGCTACATCCAGGCGCTGGCGACGCAGATTGCGCAGACCGCCATCTGCAACCGCCACCACACCATCGAGCAGCAGCTGTGTGGCCTCCTGCTGCACAGCCTGGACCGGCTGCCGGGCGACGAGGTCGTGGTGACGCAGGAACTCATCGCCACCATGCTGGGCGTACGCCGCGAGAGCGTCACCAAGGCCGCCGGTCAGCTGCAGGAGGCCGGGCTGATCCACTGCACGCGCGGCCATGTCGAAGTGCTCGACCGTGCGGAACTGGAGCAGCGATCCTGCGAGTGCCACGCGGTGGTGAAGAAGGAATACGAACGCCTGTTGCCCCAGAAGCCAGAGGCCCGGCCGGCCGACCCGGGCCACCGGACAGGGCCGGCATGGAAGGAAGCCGCCCGGGGCCGATGCACGCCGCAGCGCGAGGTCGAAGCAGTGAGCGCGCTCTGAAAGGACGATTCCACTGACCGACGCGGGTGTCGAACCAGAAGCCAGCCACGGGCATGTTCTTGACGTTCAGGGTGTGCGGTGTGTCCCCGGCGTTTCACTCGGTTCCACTGTGTTGCGGCAGCGCTCCGGGCCGGACCGCGGCAGTAGACTGACTGTCATGGAAAGTGCCAATCGCCCACGCGTGCTGGTCGTGGACGATGATCCCGATCTGCGCGAGTTGCTGGCCGACTATCTGGGGGCGAGTGGCTTTGCCGTCGAAGCCGCCGGTGACGGCACGCAGATGCGCGAGCGCCTGGCGGCGGGCGCGCCCGACGTCCTGGTGCTCGACCTCATGCTGCCCGGCGAAGACGGCCTGAGCCTGGCGCGCGACTTGCGGCGCACCTCCGACATTCCGATCCTGATGCTGTCGGCTCGCGGCGAAGAAATCGACCGCGTCATCGGCCTCGAGGTCGGCGCCGACGATTACCTGGCCAAGCCCTTCGGTCCGCGCGAGTTGCTGGCCCGCCTGCGTGCCCTGCTGCGCCGCACGGGCAGCAGCACGTCGCATGCCGTTGCCGCAGCGAAGCCCGCCTCCCGCCTGGACTTCGGCCCCTACACCATCGACGACGCGACCCGTCGGCTGGTGCGCGATGGCAAGGAGATACCGATCAACGGCGCCGAGTTCGACCTGCTGCTGGCATTCGCGCAGCATCCCAACCGCGTGCTCTCGCGCGACGACCTGATCGGCTGGCTCAAGGGCTATGAACGCGATGCCTTCGACCGCAGCGTCGACGTGCGCGTGACACGGCTGCGGCGTCGCATCGAACCCGATCCGGCGCACCCGGTGTACATCCGCACCGTGCGCGGCGAGGGCTACCTCTTCAATCCGCAGGCCGAGACCGGATGACGGCCGGGCGCCGCCAACGGCTCTCCCGGACAGGCCGATCCTCTTGGCTCAGGCCAAGGCGTCGAGTTCCACCCAGGCCTCGAGCCCACCGCCTTCCCGCCGCGCGAGGCTGACGCGCCAGCCGTTCGCCTTGGCGAGCTGGCGCACCACCGCCAGGCCGAGGCCGAAGCCGCCCGTGACCGGGCTGCGCGAACCCTCCACGCGATGGAAGGGCCGGAACACCGCCTCGAGCTGATCCGGTGGAATCGATGGTCCGCGGTCCAGCACGCCGATGCGCACCATCGGCCTTCCATCGGGCGGGTGGTCGGCACGCTCCGCAACGACCTCCACGGCCCCGGGTGCATAGCGCAGCGCGTTGTCGATCAGGTTGTCCAGCACCCGCGCGAGCATGCCTTGCGCCACGCGCACGCGCAGCGCATCGTCGCAACGCACCGCCAGCGCACTGCCTGCGGCCTCCGCCTGCGCGGTGTGCAGTTGCGCCCGCGCCTCGAGCCAGTTGCAGAGCCGAATCTCTTCCACGGGCTCCGTGGCCAGGCCGCGCGCGATGTCGAGCAGCTGCGCGATCAGGCGGTTCATGACCTCGATGTCGTTGTCCATGCGCGCGATCAACCTGGGATCGGGCGTCGTGGCGAGCATCTCCAGGGCCAGCCGCATGCGCGCGAGCGGCGTTCGCAGGTCATGCGAGATGCCTGCGAACAGCGTCGTCCGCGCCTCGCCCAGCTCTCGCAACTGTGTGGCCATCTGATTGAAGTGCCGTGCCAGGCTCGACAGCTCACGCGGACCGGTCTCCTCCAGCAAGGCCGGGTTGAGCCCCTGGGCCAACTGCGCGGCGGCCCGCTCCAGCCGTGCGATCGGCCGCGCGGTCCAGCGCGCCAGGCGCTGGGCTAGCACAGCAACGAATACGGCGCCGATGAGGGCGGCCAAGGTCAGGGCCACCAGGGGATGGGTCTGCAGGCGCGAGGCTGCGAATCCGACGCCGATCGAACGCCCGCCGGACGGCAGGGCGGTCCACAGCCAGCGCTCGCCGTCGGACCCGGTCTCGTCGCTGAAGAACACCTCGCTGCCGAGCCGGGCGGCCAGCGCACGCTCCAGAAAGTAGACATAGAAGCCGTGCCGCAGCCCGCTGTCCGCCGGTGGTTCCATGTCGGGCCGTACCGCCACCCGGTAGGTGAGTGCGAGTTCCTCCTCGAACGCCGGCCGCGTCTGCGGCGGCAGCTCCGCCCAGGTCTGGGCGGACAGCATGAGCAGTCCGACGAAGTCGTCGGCCGCACGGCGCGACAAGGGCCACAGCACGAAGACCAGCGTCACGACGATGGTGACCAACTCGATCGCGATGAAGAGCGTCGCGAACCAGCGCGCATTCTGCGCGGCCAGCGAGTGTGGCCTGCCGCGACTCACGCTGCCTCTGCTCTCGTCGAGTCCATTGCTTGGCAGTCTAAGCCCGTGCCGACTTGCCGCGGCCGACCCGAAACAGTGTGAAACCCGCCGACACCGGCTGGTACGGCCGCGACATCGGCAGGTAGCCGAGTCGTCGCAGCATGGGCCTCAAGCCTCACGACCCCCCACGAATCATGGCGTCCGTACCCAAGCTCAGCGCACTCGCAGTTGGAGTCGTCTTGTGCGTCGTCGCCCTGCACAACGCGACAGCTGCGACCGCCGCTGCTTCCAGCCCCGCGCCCGCCGCTTCCGCGCCCGCCGCTTCCGCGGCCTCGGCGGGCTCGGCGGCCAGGGTGCCCGAGACCCCACGCACAGGCGCGGCGCCCACGTATCGGCCGCATCTGCG
>Ga0105090_10000404_pt1 | contig 21007 bp, 19 predicted proteins | sample PPLLak3March2015_FD_79110 | JGI IMG/M metagenome (GOLD analysis project Ga0105090, IMG submission 79110) | Freshwater sediment microbial communities from Prairie Pothole Lake near Jamestown, North Dakota, USA - PPLs Lake P7 Core (1) Depth... | ecosystem: Environmental > Aquatic > Freshwater >... | reverse complement strand
TGCCCGTCCACCAGCGGCGGCAGGCGCAGGCTGAGCTTGAACGCGGTGTAGGGGCGCAGCACGTTGCCGGCGTTGCCCAGCGCCGGCAAGCCGTCGACGCCGGTGACGCTCAGCGTCGGCCGCCAGGTGCGGTTCAGCAGCACCTGCACCGGGTCGGTGGTGGTGGGCAGCACCGGCCCGCCGTCGGCGCCGCAGGCCCAGGGGAAGCGCTTGTAGACCTCCTGCTTCAGGATCGCCGCAGTGGCGCGGGCCTGCTCGACGCGCAGCGCCGGGATCTCGCAGTGGAACCAGCGCGGCAGCAACTCGCCGCTGGCCGAATCCTCGAGCCGGTCGAGCACGTGGCGCAGCACGCGGAAGCTGGACGGCACCACGCCGCTGGCGTCGCCCGAATGGATGCCCTCGTCGAGCACCTCCACCTTGAGCACGCCCGAGACCATGCCGCGCAGGCTGGTCGTCAGCCACAGCTGCTCGTAGCTGCCGGCGCCGCTGTCCAGGCACACCACCAGGCCCACGTTGCCCAGCCGCGCGCGCAGCGCATCCAGGTAGGCCGGAAGGTCGGGCGAGCCGCTTTCCTCGCTGGCCTCGATGAGGCCCACGCAGCGCGGCCGCGCGATGCCCTGCGCGTCGAGCGCCTCGATGGCGCTGATGGCGGCGTAGACCGCATACCCGTCGTCGGCGCCGCCGCGGCCGTAGAGCCTGCCGTTCTCCAGCTTCGGCGTCCACGGCCCGAGGTCGTTGCGCCAGCCGTTGAACTCGGGCTGCTTGTCCAGGTGGCCGTAGAACACCACCGTGTGCGTGCTCTGCGCGCGCGTGGCCGGCACGTCGAAGAAGATCAGCGGCGTGCGCCCCGGCAGGCGCAGCAGCTCGAGCTGCAGCCCGGCGACGCGGCGCGACTCGACCCAGCGCGCGGCATCCTGCACCACGCGCTCCAGATGGCCGTGCGCCTGCCAGTCGGCGTCGAACATCGGGCTCTTCGCCGGCACGCCGATGTAGTCGGTCAGCGCCGGCAGGATGCGCCGCTCCCAGGCCTCGTCGGCATAGGCGGCCAGCGCGGCGGCCTCGTCGGCGGGCAGCGGCAGGTTCGGGTCGCGGGCGTTCATCGGGATGCTCCGGCGTGGGCGAATGCATTCAGTCTAGCCCGGGGCGAGCGCTGCCGCAATTGTCCTATTGACAGGACATTGAGACTGCGCCACCCTTGCCGGCGTGAATCGCGCCCTGCCGCTGCCCAAGTACCACCAGATCTATCTGCTGTTGCGCGAGCAGCTGAGCGAAGGCCGTCCCGGCGCCGCGCTGCCCGGCGAGATCGCGCTGGCCGCGCGCTTCGGCGTCGCGCGCGTCACGGTGCGCAAGGCGCTGGAGCAGCTGGTGGCCGAAGGCCTGGTCGAGCGCATGCCCGGGCGCGGCACGGTCGCCTGCCGCCCGCCGCTGCCGCCCCGCAGTGCCGCATCGGTGCGGGCACCGTTGTCCGGCTTGCTCGAGAACCTGGTTTCGCACGGCCTGGCCACGCGGGTGCGCGTGCTCGAGTGCGGCCTGGCCGGCGCCTCCGAGGCCGCCGCGCAGGTGCTGAAGCTGGCGCCTGGCGCGCCGGTGCACAAGGCCGTGCGCGTGCGCTCCACCCGCGAGGGCCCGCTGTCGCTGATCACGACCTACGTGCCGGCACCGCTGGCCGCCGGAATCGACCGCCGCGCGTTGGCGAGCGCGCCTCTGCTGGTGCTGCTGGAGCGTGCCGGTGTGCGCATCGGCCACGCGCAGCAGGCAATCTCGGCCCGGCTGGCCGACGACCGGAGCGCCGCGGCGCTGGACGTCGCGGTCGGCTCGGCGCTGCTGGCCGTCAACCGGCTCGTGCACGACGAAGACGGTGCGCCGGTGCAATGGCTGCAGGGCCTGTACCGGCCCGACCGCTACGAATACCGCATGGACCTGTCGCGTGTCGGCGGCATCGACGCCCGCGTCTGGGTCAGCGACCCGTTTCCCCGCCCCGCCTCCACAGCCCCTACCCCTCTGGGAGTTCCAGCATGAGCAACCGCCGCCAGTTCCTGTCGCAATCCGCCGCCACGGCTTCCGCGCTCGCGTTCCCGATGATTGCCACGGCGCAAGGCGCGCCGGTGAAGATCGGCGTGCTGCATCCGGTCACCGGTGCGTTGGCCTTCTCCGGCCAGCAGTGCCGCGAGGGCGCGCTGATGGCCATCGAGGACCTGAACAAGGCCGGCGGCCTGAAGGGCCTTCGCGGCGCGAAGCTCGAACCAATGCTGGGCGATGCGCAGTCGCAGCCGCAGGTCGGTGCCGCCGAGATCGAGAAGATGAACGAGGCCGGCGTCGCCGCCGTCGTCGGCGCCTTCGCCTCGGCCATCTGTCTGGCCACCACGCAGGCCGCCGCCAAGCACAACCTGCCGCACGTGGTGGACGTGGGCGTGGCAGACCAGATCGTGCAGCGCGGGCTGAAGAACACCTTCCGCTTCGGGCCCGGCTACGGCAAGTGCGCCGAGGTGGCGATGGCCAACCTGTTCGTGCTGAACCGCACCGCCGGCAACCCGGCCAAGACGGCGATGATCATCCACGAGGAGAGCCTGTTCGGCACCGGCACCGCCAACCTGCTGGCGCGCGAGTTGCCCGGCTACGGCTTCGAGGTGAAGGAGGTGATCAAGCACGCCAACCCGACGCGCGACTTCAACAACATCGTGCTGCGCATGAAGGCGCTGAACCCGGACATCGTCATCCCGGCCAACTACTACAACGAGTACGCGCTGCTGCTGCGCACGATGCAGCAGCAGAAGGTGCAGCCGAAGGCGGTGTACTCGGTGCTGGGCGGCGCGGCCTCGAGCTTCAAGTTCCTGAAGGAGTTCCCCGACGCGGCCAACGGCATCATCGACTGCAACCACTGGTTCAACCCGAAGGACAAGCGCGCGCTGGACCTGCGCAGGCGCGTCGAGGCCAAGGGCCTGTTCTTCACCTACGAGATCTTCAACACCTACACGGCCACGATGTACCTGGCCGACGCCATCCACCGCGCCGGCAGCACCGACCGCGCGGCCATCACCGCCGCGCTGGCCAATTCCACCTTCGCCGACCACTTCATGCCCTATGGACCGACGAAGATGATCGACGGCCAGAACCAGGGTGCGCAGCCGCTGATGACGCAGGTGCTGGGCGGCGACATCAAGGTCATCATCCCGCGCGACTATCGCCAGGCCGAGCCGGTCTTCCCGATGAAGGCTTGACCTGGACATGAGACAAGACCTGCGTCTTGACGAATGCCTGGTCGAGAGCCGGTGCGTCCCGCGCCGGTCCGTTCTGGAAGTCTGAGCGGGCCACCGCGGCGGCCGATGTTCGACCTGGCGATCCTCTACCCGGCCGTGCTCAACGGCCTGACCACTGGCGCCGTGTATGCGCTGATCGCGCTCGGCCTGACGCTGATCTACGGCGTGCTGCACATCATCAACTTCGCGCACGGCGCGGCGCTGATGGTGGCGATGTACGCGGTGTACCTGCTGCACCAGCGCTTCGGCCTGGATCCGTACGCGGTGCTGCCGCTGGTGGTCGCGGGCATGTTCGCACTGGGCTATGCGCTGCAGCGCGGCGTGATCAACCGGGCCAGCCACGGCAAGGACGAGAACATCCTGCTCGTCACGCTGGGCCTGGCGATCGTGATGGAGAACCTGGCGCTGCTGGCGTTCCGCTCCGACACGCGGACCATCGAGACGGCCTACACGCTCAGCACCGTGGCCGTGCCCGGGCCCTTCGGCGTCGGCGCGATGATCTCGCTGCCCAAGCTGTTGGCCTTCGGCGGCGCGCTGGCCACGGCTGCCGCGCTGCTGCTGCTGATGCGCGGCACCGACCTCGGCCGCGCGATCCGCGCCGTGGCCAAGGAGAAGCAGGGCGCGCGGCTGATGGGCATCGACGTCGAGCACGTCTATGCCGTCAGCTACGGCATCGGCCTGGCCTGCCTGGGCGCGGCGGCCTGCTTTCTGCTGCCGGCCTACTACGTGAACCCGCAGGTCGGCTCGGGCTTCGTGCTGGTGGCCTTCACCATCGTCGTGCTTGGTGGCATGGGCAGCTTCGGCGGGGCGCTGCTGGGCGGGCTGCTGATCGGCGTCGTCGAGTCGCTGGGTGGGCTGTTCTTTGGTGATTCGCTGGGCCAGGTGAGCATCTACCTGATCTTCATCGCGGTGCTGCTGGTGCGGCCGCAGGGCCTCTTCGGCGAGCGTTCCTGACATGGACCACGCCCTACGGCCTTCGGCCGCCCGCCCGAGGGGGCACCGTCAGCGGACCGGCGGAGCCGGATCCGCCACGGTCGCCGGGCTTGGCTGCGCCATGGCCCCCACGGCGGCGCTCTGGCGGCGCTGGCCACCCGAATGAGAGACCTCGCCGCGATCGCCGTCTTCGTCGCCGTGGTGGCCGCTCTGCTGGCCAGCGCCGGTTCGGGCGTGGTGCTGAACTTCGTCACCATGGCGCTCTACGCCACACTGCTGGCGCAGGCCTGGAACCTGCTGGGCGGCTATGGCGGCCAGTTCTCCTTCGGCCACGCGCTGTTCTTCGGCACCGGCGCCTATGCCCAGGCGATCGCGCAACTGCACACCGGCCTGCCGGCCTGGCTGGCCCTGCCGCTGGCCGTGCTGGCGGCAGCCGTCGTGGCATTGTTCGTGGGTGCGCTCACCTTCCGCTACGGCTTGAAGGGCTCGTACTTCGCGCTGGTCACGCTGGCCTTTGCCGAGGTGTTCCGCATCGTCGCGCTGCAGCTTCCCATCACGGGCGCGGGCGTCGGGCTGATGTTGCCGTTGCGCGAATCGCTGGCGGCACTGCAGTTCGCGTCGCCGCGCGGCTACGGCTGGATGGCGCTGGTGCTGGTGGCGCTGGCGTTGCTGACCACCGCATGGCTGCGCCATTCGCGCTTCGGCGCGCGGCTGCAGGCGGTGCGCGACAACGAGGATGCCGCCCGCGCACTCGGCATCGACCCCTTCGCCACCAAGCTCGCGTCCTGCGTGCTGTCCGGCACCTTCATGGGCGCGGCCGGCGCCTTCTACGTGCAGATGTTCCACTACATCGACCCGGCCATCGCCTTCGGCCCGACGACCTCGGTCGAGGCCCTGCTCGGTGCGATCGTCGGCGGCATGGGCACGCTTTGGGGTCCGGTGCTGGGCGCATTGGCGCTGCATGCACTGTCGGACCTGACGCGCAACCTGTTCGGCGACCTGCCCGGGCTGAACATGGTCATCTACGGCTTGGTGCTGGTGCTGATCGTCACCTTCATGTCGCGGGGCATCGCCGGGATCGGACAGTCGGTGCGGCACTGGCGGCAGCGAGGCGGCCGTGGCTGAGCCTTTGCTCGAGCTGCGCGGCGTGGCCATCGCCTTCGGCGGGCTGCGCGCGGTGGACGACGTGAGCCTGGTCGTGGCGCCGGGCAGCCTGAGCGCGCTGATCGGCCCGAACGGCGCCGGCAAGACCACGCTCTTCGCCATCGCCTCGGGCTTCCTGCGCCCCGACCGCGGCACGGTACGCTTCGACGGCCGCGACATCACCGGCCGGCCGCCGCACCTGAACGCACGTGCAGGCATGACGCGCACCTTCCAGATCGTGCAGCCCTTCGCCGGGCAGACGGTGCGCGACAACATCGCCGTCGGCGCGCATCTGCACCTGGCTGCACGCCGGGCTGCGCTGGCCGAAGCGGAACGCGTGGCCGCGCGCGTGGGCCTGGACGCGCAGCTCGACAAGCCGGCGGCCGATCTGACGGTGGCGGGCCGCAAGCGGCTGGAGCTGGCGCGCGCGCTGGCCACGGCGCCGAAGCTGCTGCTGCTGGACGAAGTGCTGGCCGGCCTGAACCCGCAGGAGATCGGCGAGATGCTGCCGGTGGTGCGCGGCATCGTTGCCGACGGTGTCACGGTGCTGATGATCGAGCACGTGATGCAGGCGGTGATGAACCTGGCCCAGCAGGTGTGGGTGCTGTCCCAGGGCCGGCTGATCGCCCAGGGCACGCCGGCCGAAGTGACGCGTGACGAGGCCGTGGTCGAGGCCTACCTCGGCCATGGCACCGCGCGCCGGCTGCTGCAGGAGACCGCGCCGTGAACGCCGCGGCACCGCTGCTCGACATCCGCGGCCTGCGCGGCGGCTACGGCCCGGTGGAGGTGCTCCACGGTGTGGACCTGCAGGTGCATGCCGGCGAGACCGTGGCGCTGCTGGGCAGCAACGGCGCCGGCAAGTCCACGCTGAACAACACCGTCTGCGGGCTGGTGCCGGCCTGGGGCGGCACCGTGCACTTCGACGGCGCGGAGCTGACCCGTGCGCGCAGCCGCGACGTGGTGCGGGCCGGCCTGATCCAGGTGCCCGAGGGGCGGCGGGTGTTTCCGAACCTGAATGTGCGCGAGAACCTTGAGCTCGGCTCCTATGCGCGCGCCCGCGAGCGCCGGGCGGCGAACCTCGAGCGCGTGTTCCGGATCTTCCCGCGGTTGCGCGAGCGCCAGCCGCAGCGTGCCGGCACGCTCAGCGGCGGCGAGCAGCAGATGCTGGCCATCGGCCGCGGGTTGATGGCCGAGCCCAAGCTGCTGATCCTGGACGAGCCTTCGCTAGGCCTGTCGCCCCGTCTGGTGGAGGAGCTGTTCGCGCTGATCGGCCGGCTGCACGCCGACGGCCTGGCGGTGCTGCTGGTGGAGCAGAACGTCGGCCTGTCGCTGGACGTCGCCGATCGCGCCTACGTGCTCGAGAACGGCGCTGTGCGCTTCGCAGGCACACCGGCAGCGCTGCTGCAAAGCGCCGAACTGAAGCGCGCTTACCTGGGGCTCTGAGCGATGGCCGGCGCGCGCTTCCCGACCACGCTGGCGCAGAAGCTGGTGGCACGCGCCGCCGGCCGCGAGCAGGTGACGCCGGGCGAGATCGTCAACTGCAGCGTGGACCTGGCGATGTTCCACGACTCCAGCGGCCCGCGGCGCCTGGCGCCGATGCTGGCCGAGCTGGGCGCGCCCATCTGGGACAAGCAGCGCGTGGTGTTGGTCATCGACCACTACGTGCCCGAGGCCGACGACGAATCGCGCCGCATCGTGCGCATCGCGCGCGAGTTCGCGCGACGCGAGCGGCTGCCGCATGTCTACGACAGCCAGGGCATCTGCCACGTGGTGGTGCCGCAGCACGGCCACATCCGGCCGGGCCTGTTCTGCGTCGGCGGTGATTCGCATTCGCCCACCGGCGGCGCCTTTGGCGCCTACATGTTCGGCATCGGCGCCACCGAGATGCTGGGCGTGCTGGTAAGTGGCGAGATCTGGCTGAAGGTGCCGCAGACGATCTTCCTGCGCTTCAGCGGTCGGCTGGCCGACGGCGTCAGTGCCAAGGACATGATGCTGCACCTGATCGGCCGGCTGGGGCTTAACGGCGGGCAGTACCAGGCGGTGGAGTACTGCGGCGAGGCGGTGTCCGCGCTCCCGATGGCCGAGCGCATGACCCTGTGCAACATGAGTGCCGAACTCGGCGCCCAGGTGGGCCTGGTGGCCCCCGACGCGGTGACGCGCGCCTGGCTGGCCGCGCACGGCGCACCTGGCGTGGAGACCGCGCCGTGGCGCAGCGACGAGGACGCGCCGGGTCCGCGTCACCACTTCGATGCCTCAGTGCTGGCGCCGCAGGTGGCACTGCCGCACAGCCCGTCCAACGTGCGCGCGGTCGACGACCTGGAGCCCACACCCATCGACGTGGCGTACATCGGCGCCTGCACCGGCGCCAAGCTGGACGACCTGCGCGCCGCCGCGCGCGTGCTGGCCGGCTACCGCATCGCGCCGGGCGTGCGCCTGCTGGTGGCACCGGCCAGCGTCGCCGAGCGCGACGCGGCCGAGCGCGACGGCGTGATGCAGCGCCTGCGCGAGGCCGGCGCCGAGCTGCTGCCCAGCGCCTGCGGCGCCTGCGCCGGCTACGGTGACGCCATCGGCGACGGGCTGCGCGTCATCTCGTCCACCGCCCGCAACTTCCGCGGCCGCATGGGATCGGCCTCGACCGAGGTCTACCTGGGCTCGCCCTACACCGTGGCTGCATCGGCGCTGCGCGGACGCATCAGCGATGCGCGGGAGGTACTGGGGTGATGGGGCGCTTGGCGCGAGCAAAGGCCCGGGCGGGCAGCCGGCGGCACTTAGCCTCGGCGGTCGGTGCCTGCGGCACCGACTTCCCTGTGCTCCTCGGTCGCATGGCCTGCCGCATAACTCACTCCGCGCGCTTCGCGCGCTGCGTTCGGACAGATGCGGCAAGTCAGAGCTTGAAGCGCGCTGCGCGCGCGGCCACGCGCCCTGCGGTGCGCGGCGCCTCCGATGCGCGCCGCCGGCCGCCCGCCCGGGCCTTTGCGGCACCGCCGGGGGTGGGCGGAGCACGGCCATGAGAACCTGGAAGCTCCCCGCCGAGATCGACACCGATCAGCTGGCCCCCGGCCACGCGATGAAGCATGGCATCGAGGTCATCGCGCGCCACTGCCTGGAGACCGTGCGGCCCGAGTTTGCGGCGCAGGTGCAGCGCGGCGATGTCATCGTCGCCGGGCCGCACTTCGGCATCGGCAGCTCGCGCGAGCAGGCCGCGGCGGCGCTGGTGCACCTGGGCGTGGCGGCGGTGATTGCGCCGTCCTTTGCTGGGCTGTTCTTCCGCAATGCCTTCAACGTGGGCCTGCTGCTGCTGACCTGCCCGAAGGCCGCCACCATCGACGACGGCAGTGCGCTGGCCTTCGACCTGCCCACGTGCACGATCACGCTGGCCGACGGCCGGCAGCTGCCCTTCGAACCGATCCCCGACTTCCTGCTCGACATGGTCCGCGCCGGCGGGCTGCTGCCGATGCTCAAGCAACGCTTCCAGGAGACGCGATGAACAGCACCCCCGAGTTCGACCTGCTGATCAAGAACCTGCGCGTCGTGCGCCCGCACGGCAACACCGTGCACGAGGCCGACATCGCCGTGCGCGACGAGAAGGTGGCGCTGGTGGCACCGGGCATCGCGCCTGAGCGCGCGAAGCAGGTGCACGACGGCCGCGGCCGGCTGGCCTTCCCCGGCGTGGTGGACGCGCACATGCATGCCGGCATCTACGCGCCGCTGCAGGAAGACGCCATCAGCGAATCGAAGGCCGCGGCGATGGGCGGCGTGACCAGCTCGCTCAACTACTTCCGCACCGGGCAGTACTACCTGAACAAGGGCGGTGCGTATGCCAAGTTCTTCCCCGAGGTGCTGACGCTGGCGAAGAACCGCTTCCACGTCGACTACGGCTTCCACCTGGCGCCGATGGACCGCAAGCACATCGACGAGATCCCGATGCTCGTCGACAAGCACGGCGTGGCCAGCTTCAAGATCTTCATGTTCTACGGCAGCCACGGCCTGCACGGTGCCAGCGATTCGCAGCGCGACTTCCTGATGATCGGCGAGGGCGAGCGCTACGACGTCGCCCACTTCGAGTTCGTGATGCGCGGCGTGCAGAAGGCGCGCGAGCTGCTGGGTGCCAAGGCCGACCAGATCTCGCTGTCGCTGCACTGCGAGACGGCCGAGATCATGACCGCCTACACCAAGCTGGTGGAGAAGGACAAGTCGAAGGATGCGCTCAGGGGCCTGGCGGCCTACCACGCCAGCCGCCCGCCGCACAGCGAAGGCCTGGCCGTCTTCACCGCCGCCTACCTGGCGAACGAGACCGCGCTGCCCAACATCAACCTGCTGCACCTGAGCAGCCGCAAGGCGGTGCAGGCCGCGCTGATGATGGCCGAGGTCTTTCCGCACATCGACTTCCGGCGCGAGGTGACCATCGGCCACCTGATGCTCGACGTCAACAGCCCGGCGGCCGAGCTGGCCAAGGTGAACCCGCCGATCCGCCCGCGCGAGGACGTCGAGTTCCTCTGGAAGGCGCTGCTGGCCGAGGAGCTGGACTGGGTCTGCAGCGACCACGCCTGCTGCCGGCACGAGACCAAGATCCCCAAGCGCTACTTCGGCAACATCTGGATGGCCAAGAGCGGCTTCGGCGGCACCGAGTACCTGCTGCCCGCCCTCGTCAGCGAAGGCACCAAGCGCGGCATGGACTACAACCACATGGCCCGCGTCACCAGCTGGAACCCGGCGCGGCGCTTCGGCCTCAATTCGAAGGGCGACCTGGCGCCGGGCTACGACGCCGACATTGCGCTGGTGGACCCGGCGCACACCTGGACCATCCGCGCCGCCGAATCGCCCAGCACTCAGGGCTACACGCCCTTCGAAGGCCTGGAGCTGTCGGCGCGCGTCACCACCACCTACCTGCGCGGGCAGAAGATTTACGAAGACGGCAACGTGCTGGGCAAACCCAGTGGCCGCTACCTGCATCGGCCGACAACGTGACCCACCCCCTACGGCCTTCGGCCGCCCCCTCGAGGGGGCACCGACAGCGGCCCGGCAGAGCCGGTTCCGAGTCGGCCGCTCGACGCATGCCGTTTGCGCACGGAGTCGCCCCTATGGGCGCAGTGGCTTGCTGAGGCAACTGTGCACGGAGCACGCATCGAACGCGCCGCGGCGATGCCGGCGGGCTCGCCACAGGTGCCGGTGGCCATCGTCGGCGCCGGCGCCTGCGGGTTGACGGCCGCCATCTTCCTCCGCGAGGCCGGCATCGACTGCGTGCTGCTGGAACGCGCGCCGCAGGCCTCGGGCAGCACGGCGCTGTCCTCGGGCTTCATCCCCGCGCCAGGCACGCGCGTGCAGCGCGCGGCCGGTGTGCCGGACGACAGCCCGGCGCGCTTTGCCGCCGACATCCAGGCCAAGGCCCACGGCCGCGCCGCGCCGCACCTGGTGCAGGCCTATGCCGAGGCCGTCGGCCCGGCGCTCGATGCGCTGGCCGAGCGGCATGGCCTGGGCTTCGAGCTGCTGGGCGGCTTCCTTTACCCGGGCCACACGGTGGCGCGAATGCACACGCTGCCGGCGCGCACCGGCGCGGCGCTGGTGGCGGCGCTGGAGGCCGCGGCCATGGCGGCCGGCGCGATGCTGCTGACCGATGCGCGTGTGCACACGCTGTGGGCCGACGACGAGGGCCGCATCGGCGGCGTGTCCTACGAGCGGCCTGATGGCGCGACCGAACACCTGGGCTGCGACACGCTGCTGCTGGCCTGCAACGGCTTCGGCGGCAATGCCGAGATGGTGCGCGAGTGGCTGCCCGAGATGCGCAGCGCGGTGTTCGCCGGCCATGCCGGCAACGACGGCAGCGCCATCGCATGGGGCCAGGTTCTGGGCGCCGCGCTGGCCGACCTGGGCGGTTACCAGGGGCACGGCTCGTGGGCGGTGCCGCAGGGCGCGCTGATCACCTGGGCGCTGATGATGGAAGGCGGCATCCAGGTCAATGCGCAGGGGCAGCGCTTCCACGCCGAGACCGCCGGCTACTCCGAAGCCGCGGTGCAGGTGCTGACGCAGCCCGGCAGCATCGCCTGGAACGTGTTCGACGAACGGCTGCTGGCGCTGGGCCGCGGCTTCCCCGACTTCCACGAGGCCGAGGCCGCCGGCGCGCTGCGCGGGCCCGTCGACGTGGCGGCGCTGGCCGAGCTGATCGGCTGCGACGCCGCGCTGCTGCAGGCCACGCTGGCCGGCACGCGGCTGCGCGCGCCGCTGTATGCGATCAAGGTCACCGGCGCGCTGTTCCACACCCAGGGCGGGCTGGACATCGACGCGCAGTGCCGCGTGCGCCGCACCGACGGCGGCGTGTTCCCCAACCTGCTGGCGGCCGGCGGCGCGGCGCGCGGCGTGTCCGGCGATGCGGTGTGGGGCTACCTGTCGGGCAACGGGCTGCTCAGCGCTGTGGCCGGCGGGTACATCGCGGCACGCACCATCCGGGAGGCGAGGGCATGACCCCACTGAAACAACGGCTGGCCGATGGCCGCGTGCTGCTCGCGCCCGGCGTCTACGACGCGTTGAGCGCGCTGCTGGCCGAGCAGGCCGGCTTCGAGGCGCTGTACTTCAGCGGCGCATCGTTGGCCTACACGCGGCTGGGGCTGGGGGACATCGGCCTGGTGTCCTATGCCGAGGCGGCCGATGCGCTGGCGCGCATCACCGAGCGCGTGCGCGTGCCGGTCATCGCCGATGCCGACACCGGCTTCGGCAACGCGCTGAACGTGCAGCGCACGGTGCGCGGCTTCGAGCGCGCCGGCGCGGCGATGGTGCAACTGGAAGACCAGGTCTTCCCCAAGCGCTGCGGCCACCTGGCCGGCAAGGCGGTGGTGCCGGCGGCCGAGATGTGCGGCAAGCTGCGCGCCGCGCTCGATGCGCGCGCCAGCGCCGACACGCTGATCCTGGCGCGCACCGACGCGCTGGCGGTGGAAGGCCTGCAGGCCGCGCTCGACCGCGCCGAGGCGTATCTCGCCTGCGGCGTCGACGCGCTGTTCATCGAGGCGCTGCGCAGCAGCGCGCAGATGGACGCCGCCTGTGCGCGCTTCGCGCAGCGCGTGCCGCTGCTGGCCAACATGGTGGAAGGCGGGCAGACGCCGGTGCAGTCGGCGGCCGACCTGGGGGCGCGCGGCTTTCGCATCGTCGTCTTCCCCGGTGGCACCACGCGTGCGGTGGCGCATGCGCTGCAGGGCTACTTCGGCAGCTTGGCCGCGCATGGCAGCACCACGCCGTGGCGCGAGCGCATGCTCGATTTCGACGGGTTGAATGCGCTGCTGGGTACGCCGGAGCTGCTGGCGCGCGGGCGCGGCTTCGAGGGCCGATGAAGACCGGCGCCTGAACGACGGCCGTCGAGCGGCATGGCCCGACCTGTCGCCCACTTGCATCGCCTCGCTACGCGTGCCCGATGGCCATGACCAGGCCGGCGTGGCGGTAGCAGCGAGCGATGGCATGTGCTGCCTGCGGGTCTTCGGTCGGGCCGATCGCCGACAGGCTCTTCGCGAACCAAGGCGCCAGGTCGCGGCAAAGGGATTCGTGAGCAGCGTCAGTCGGCGGGTCCCACCGAGAATCACCGGTCCACCTTGCGGGCGATGTAGTACCCGTAGCCGATGAAGGCTCGGTAGCGCTCGTAGAGCGAGATCTCGCGCTCTTCGGCGGCCACGATCGCTCGTGCAGCTTCCGAGCCGCGGTGCCGATCCAGAAAGGCAGGGAAGCGCTGCCGCATCGGCCGATAGTAGTTGTCCAGCCAGCAATGTTCGGGCAGCGGGAAATACCCGATCGGCGAGAAACCGAGGCGTTCAAGGACGGCCATCTTGGCAGACGCGGTATCGACCTCGGGGTATTCGCTCTCCCAGTGCGCCTGCAACTCCTCGGCGCGATGATCGGTCAACCAGGTCAGTTCCGACACGGCGAGAACGCCGCCTGGCTTCAGATGCCTGCGCCACGCGGCGACCCCCGCCGCAAAGCCCATGTTGTAGATCGCGCCTTCCGACCAGATCGCGTCGTAGGCCCTGTCCGCGAAGGGAAGCGCCTCCATGGAGGCCGCATGCGCAGTGATGCGCTCGGCCAGCCCGGCACGCGCGGCGGCGTCTTCGAGCCTGGACAGGAACTCGGGGAGCAAATCGACCGCCGTGACGCGCGCGTCGAGTTCGCGGGCCAGCACCAGCGTCGAGGCGCCTGTCCCGCAACCGATGTCTGCGATCACCAAGTTTGCCTTCCCCTTCAGTCCCGAAAGCGCAACGGCGAGACACGTTTCGCAGTCTCCCCCCGGACCCTGCCGCGGACCGTCCTGGTGCAGGTCGATCAAGAGATGAAGATCAGCCATGGCCCTGAGCCTCGATGACGCGATGGCCCGCGGTGGGTCGAGCTTCCCGTCCGGGCCTCCACCGCAGTTCGTCGATGAAGGGCCGCGGCAGGCGGCCCTGGCAAGGCTGTGCGGTCGCCTGCCGCCGGGCCCCCAGCGGCTGGCGGGGTCGCGAGCCGGCACGGGGCATGCATCGCCGACCGTCGCGCAGGCAGCGTCCGCGGCCCATGCCGCGTCAAACCCGTGATGCCGAGCCGGTGGCGCTCAGCCCCTGCAGCCACGCGCCGAGCACGCTGAACACCTCGGCCTGCTCCGGCTCGTTGAAGATCTCGTGGGACAGCGTGCGGAATTCGTGTGCCGCCACCACCGCCTGCGGCGCGGCCGCGGCAAAGCCGGCGCTGCCGGACGGGTCGACGCAGCGGTCGGCGCCGGCCCACATCAGCAGTGTGGGCAGCGACCAGCGCTCGGCGCGCTCGCGCACCACCATGCCGCCGTCGACGAGGAAGCGCGCCAGCCGCGGCGCGATGCGGTCGTGCACCAGCGGGTCGTCGACGTAGCGCCGCACGACCTGTGCGTCGCGCGAGATCCAGTTGGGGTCGAGACCGTTGCCTGCACCCAGGTTCGGCGCCAGCCGGCCCGCCACGGCCAGCAGCAGCCGTTGCCCGGCGCTCATCTCCACGGCCAGCGCCGGCGACGTCAGCACCAGCGCGTCCACCGGGCGCGACCAAGGTGCCGGTGCCTGGCCCAGCGCTTCGGCCACGAAACGCGCGGCGACCAGCCCGCCCATGCTGTGGCCCAGCAGCAGCAGCGGTCCGGGCCGGTTCGCGCGCGCGGCGTCGATCACACGCGACAGGTCGTCGAGCAGTGCGTCGGCGGCGGGCAGCCGGCCGCGCGCGCCCTGGCTGCGGCCGTGGCCGCGCTGGTCGTAGCCGGCCACGCGCCAGCCCCAGGCATTGAGATGCGCCGCCACGTGTTCGTAGCGGCCGATGTGCTCGCCCAGGCCGTGCACCAGCAGCACCGTGCCGCGCGCGGCCCCGTCGTGCGGCCAATGGCGCAGGACCAGCTGCACGCCATCGGCGGCAGACAGGGCCTGGGGCGGGCCGCCGGTCATCGGCTCGGGCCCGGCGACTCGGCGCAGGGCATCGCGCGAACGGAATCCAGGATCGGCATCATGTGGTCGCCTTGCCGGCCGCCCGAAGTTGCGGTCGCGCGCGCAGCATGTGCGCAGCGCAGGCGGGCCGCAAGCGGGTTTGTCTGGTGGCGCCCCGTCAGCCGAAGCAGAAGACGTTGAGCTTGTTGCCGTCGAGGTCGCGGAAGTAGGCGGCGTAGAAGCCTTCGCCGCGCGGGCCGGCCGCGCCCTCGTCGGCCGCGCCCAGCGCCATGGCCAGCTGGTGGATCTGGTCCACCTGTTCGCGGCTGCCGGCCGCCAGCGCCACCATCGTGCCGTTGCCCCGCGTGGCCGGCTGGCCGTCGAAGGGCTTCATCACCCCCAGGCTGGGCTGGCCGTCGCGGCCCCAGGCGACGCCGCGTTCGCTGTCCCAGGTGCGCTTGACGCCCAGCGGCGCGAGCAGCCGCTCATAGAAGGCGACCGCGCGGGGCAGGTCGTTGGTGCCGACGGTGACGTAGCCGATCATGGGGTGCTCCTCCGGTGGTTGCGTTGCGGCGGTGCCGGGCCGTCGTCGAGGTACTCGGCGACGAGGTCCACCGTGCCGTGGCGGCCAAGGTGGGTGTAGTTTGCCTGCAACCACTCCTCCGCCGCCGCATGACCGGCGCGGTGCAGGTCCAGCAGGTGGTGCCAGGGCGTCTGCAGCGGGCCCGGGGTGGTCAGCGGGTCGAGCTGCTCGCCGCCTTCGATGCGGTGCACGCGCAGCCCGTGCGCCTTGCGCAGCAGCGGCGTGCGGCAGCGCTCGCCGTCCAGGCCCTCGTCGCGCATCAGCTGCTGCAGGATGGCGAGCGAGCGCAGTTCCTTGACCAGGCTGCCGTGGAAGCCGATCTCGTTGATGCGGTCGACGATCGCCGAGGGGCTGACCGGAAGCGCCTGGCGCTGGCTCGGATGCACCTGCACCAGCAGCAGGTCGCGCGCCGCCGACTCGTTCAGCAGCGGCACCAGCGACGGGTTGCCCATGTAGCCGCCGTCCCAGTAGGCCTCGCCGTCGATGACCACGGCCGGAAAGAGCAGCGGCAGGCAGGCCGAGGCGAGCACCGCGTCGACGTCGATCTCCTCGCGGCGGAAGACGCGCAGCCGGCCGCTGCGCACGTGCGTGGCGCCGATGAACAGCTGGATCGACTCGCAGCGGCGCACCGCGTCGAAGTCCACCTCCTCCTGCAGCACGGTGCGCAAGGGGTTGCCGCTGCCGTTGGCCAGCCACGAACTGGCCATGTCCAGCGCCATGCTCAGCGGCGATGCCGGCAGCATCGACGTGCTGCCGAGCCAGGGCCCGGCCCACTGCGCCAGCTGCAGGCGGTCGGCCACGCGCGACCAGAAGCGGCCCAGCCCCTCGCGGGCCCCGCTGCGGCCGCCGTCGGCCCAGCCGGCGGCCAGCGCCACTGCGTTCATCGCACCGGCGCTGCTGCCGCTGATGGCGTCGAACTGCAGCCGCTCGTCCTGCAGCAGCCGGTCCAGCACGCCCCAGGTGAAGGCGCCATGCGTGCCGCCGCCCTGCAGGGCCAGGTCGATGTGCCGCCGCTTCATGGCCCGTTGGCGCTGCCGGCGGCGTGGGCGTCGATGGCCTTCACCCGCGCCCTCTAGGCGTGCTCGAAGCGGAACACCGCCACGCTGGCCAGCAGGTTGGGCCAGCGGCGCACGACTCGGCCATGCTGCAGGCCGAAGCTGTCCGTCAGGCGCAAGCCGATCTTGTGCGCCAGCAGCTCGAAGTCGGCATGCGTGCCGACGCGGATGTTCGGCGTGTCGTACCACTGGTAGGGCAGCGCCTTGGTCACCGGCATGCGCCCGCCCAGCACGCGCAGCCGGTTCGGCCAGTGCGCGAAGTTCGGGAAGCTGACGATGCCGATGCGGCCGACGCGGGCCGTCTCGCGCAGCATGCGCTCGGTGTGGCGCAGGTTCTGCAGCGTCTCCAGCTGCAGCACCACGTCGAAGCTGGCGTCCTCGAACAGCGCCAGCCCGTCCTCCAGGTTCAGCTGGATGACGTTGACGCCACGCTGGGCGCAGGCCAGGACGTTGGCGTCGGCGATCTCGATGCCGTAGCCGCTGCAGCCACGGTGCTGCTGCAGGTGGGCCAGCAGCTCGCCACCGCCACAGCCCAGGTCGAGCACGCGCGAGCCCGGCGGCACCAGGCTGGCGATGGTCTCCAGGTCGGCGCGCTCGCTCATCTCAGCTCCTCATCCGACACGAACGTCAGCCGATCCCCCGGAGGCCTGAGCGCGGCCTCCGCCGCCACGCGCTCGAAGTAGGCGCGCAGCAGGCCGTGGTAGCGGGCATCGTCGAGCAGGAAGGCATCGTGGCCGTGCGGCGCGTCGATCTCGGCGTAGCTGACCTCGATGCGGTTGTCGACCAGCGCCTTGACGATCTCGCGCGAGCGCTCGGGCGCGAAGCGCCAGTCGGTCGTGAAGCTGACCACCAGGAAGCGGTTGTGGCGCGCCGGCGCGAAGGCCCGCGCCAGGTCGTCGCCGGCCGCGCGCGCCGGGTCGAAGTAATCCAGCGCGCGCGTGATCAGCAGGTAGGTGTTGGCGTCGAAGTACTCGCTGAACTTGTCGGCCTGGTGGCGCAGGTAGCTCTCGATCTGGAACTCGATCTCCTGCGTGCTGTACACCGGCTCGGCCTGGCGCAGCGAGCGGCCGAACTTGGCGTCCATCGAGTCGTCCGACAGGTAGGTGATGTGCCCCAGCATGCGCGCCACGCGCAGCCCGCGGCGCGGCAGCACGCCGTGGCGCTGGTAGTGGCCGCCGTGGAAGTCGGGATCGGTGACGATGGCGCGCCGCGCCACCTCGTTGAAGGCGATGTTCTGCGCCGACAGGCTGGGTGCGGTGGCGATGGCGATGCAGTGGCGCAGGCGCGCCGGATGGCGCAGCGTCCAGGCCAGCGCCTGCATGCCGCCCAGGCTGCCGCCGATCACCGCGGCCAGCTGATCGATGCCCAGGCGCTGCACCAGCCGCGCCTGCGCGTCGACCCAGTCCTCCACCGTCACCACGGGGAAATCGGCACCGTAGGCCTGGCCCGGCGCGTCCGGGTTCGGGCTCATCGGGCCGGTGCTGCCGAAGCAGGAGCCGGGGTTGTTGACGCCGATGACGAAGAGCCGGTCGGTGTCCAGCGGCTTGCCCGGGCCGACCAGGTTGTCCCACCAGCCGGTGTGGTGCTCCTCGCCGGCGTGGTGACCGGCCACGTGGTGGCTGGCGTTCAGCGCGTGGCACACCAGCACGGCGTTGCTGCGCGCGGCGTTCAGCGTGCCGTAGGTCTCGTAGGCGAGCGTGTAGTCGCGCAGTGCCGCCCCGCTTCGCAGCGGCAGCGGCTCGGCGAAGTGCATCGATTGCGCGGTGACGAGTCCGACAGAAGCCATGGGCCAGAAGGCAAAACACCCGGGGCTGCCACGTCGAGGCGCACACCGGGTGAGCCCTCTTTAGCGGCATTTGTAGAGCGCCCGCAATCCGGAACAAATCGGCGCTTCGGGCGCGGAGTATAGCGAGCCGGCGATCCGGCCTGGCAGCCCGCTCGGGGCGCGCGGCGCGTGCGGCCGCGTCGCGGCTTCAGCCTGCGTTGGCCGCCGTGCCGGCGAGCGCGGGTGCTTGCGCCGCTTCGTCGCCGCCCTCGGCGGCGGGCGATGCCGGCGCAGGGTCGCGCCGTCCATGGAAGTCGGGACGGGTGACGTTCGTCGCGCGGTTCGGCCCGCGGCGCTCGGCCCGCGCCGGGGCCGCCACCTCTTCCGGCAAGGCCTCGTGCGGCAAGCCCGCGGCCTGCAGCAGGTGCCGCGCCTGCTGTTGCAGGCTGCCGGCCGCCAGCCGCCCCTGGTCGAGCAGCGCACCGGTGCGGCGTGTGGCCTGGTCCATGCGGCCGACCGTCTCGCCGAGCTGCGTGAAGCCGGCGCTCTGCGCCACGCCGGCGGTGCTGATCTCGCCCATGATGCCGGCCACGCGCTGGATCGACTGCACGATCTCGGCCATCGTCGTGCCGGCCTGGTCGACGAGTTCGGTGCCGAGGGCCACGCGCTCGACGCTGGCGCCGATCAGCTGCTTGATCTCCTTGGCCGCCTCGGCGCTGCGCTGCGCCAGCATGCGCACCTCGTGGGCCACCACCGCGAAGCCGCGGCCCTGCTCGCCGGCACGCGCCGCCTCCACCGCGGCATTCAGCGCCAGGATGTTGGTCTGGAAGGCGATGCCGTCGATCACGCCGATGATGTCGGCGATCTTGTTCGACGAATCGCTGATGCCGCGCATCGTGTCGACCACCTGGTCCACCACCTGTCCACCGCGGGCGGCCACGCTGCTCGCGCCCTGCGCCAGCTGGTTGGCCTGGTGGGCGCGCTCGGCGTTCTGGCGCACCGTGCGGCCCAGTTCGTCCATCGACGCGGCCGCCTGCTGCAGCGCTTCGGCCTGCGCCGCGATGCGCTGCGACAACTCGGTCTGGCCGGCGGCGATGCGGCCGGCGGCCGACTGCAGGGCGCGCCCCTGTTCGTGCAGGCAGGCGTGCAACGCACCCTGCGCCGCCTGCAGGCGGCCGAGCTGCAGCAGCAGGCTGCCGGCGTCGCCTTCGCGCGGCACGACCGGCTCGGTGGCGGCGCCGTCGGCCAGGGCCCGCGCCAGCGCCAGCAGGCGCCGCGGCTCGGTGCCGAGCTGGCGGTCCAGCGTGCGCCGCAGCCGCAGCCCGGCGCCGATGGCGCAGCCGATCGCGAACAGCATCGCCACGGCGCCGACGGCGGGCAGCCAGCGGCCCGAGACGGCCGACGGCAGCGCCAGCAGCCCCAGGCCGAGCAGGAACAGCAGGGCCGACGGCAGGCCGACGGCGACGGCGGCCTGGCGGACCAGGCTGCCGCCGGGGTCGGCGGGTCCGGTGGCGTGCGGGCTCATTGCAGGCGGTCCGCGCGCGGCGCGAGCAGGCCCATCTCGGGGCTGGACATGAGCTTGTCAACGTCCAGCAGGATCAGCAGCCGTTCGTCGAGCACGCCCAGGCCCAGCAGGTGCTCGTCGGACAGCGCCGTGGGCACGGCCGGCGCGGGGCGCAACTGCGAGGCGCCCAGGCTGATCACGTCGGACACCGCGTCGACCACCATGCCGACGATGCGGTGGCCGAGCTGCAGCACGATGACCACGGTGAAGGCGTCGTAGACCGGCTCGCCCAACTGCAGCTTCATGCGCAGATCGACGACCGGGACGATCACGCCGCGCAGGTTGACCACGCCCTTGACGAACTCGGGTGCGCCGGCGATGCGCGTCGGCTTCTCGTAGGAGCGGATCTCCTGCACGCGCAGTACGTCCACGCCGTATTCCTCGGCGCCGAGCCGGAAGGCCAGGAACTCGCGCGCCGGCGGCTGCGGCTGCGGCAGCGGCTGCGGGGCATTGTCGGCACTCAGCGGAGTCGGGTCCATGCGGGCCTCCTTGGGTGGGGATGGGCGACGGCCGGGCCTCGCGGCCGGCCTGCGCGATCTCTTCGAGACGGGTTTATCGGCCGCCGCGCCCGCGGCTTGAAGGTGTCCGGTCGGGCCGCCGTGCATGCGCGGCTCAGGCGGCCGGCTCGAGCGCGAGCTGCGGCGCGTCCGCGGCAACGGCGCCGGCGCCACGCACCAGTGCGTCGACGTCCAGGATCAGGGCCACGCGCCCGTCGCCGAGGATGGTGGCGCCGCTGAGCCGGTCCACGCGCATGAAGTGCGTCTCCAGGTTCTTCACCACCACCTGCTGCTGGCCCAGCAGCTCGTGCACGCGCAGCGCCACGCGCCGGTCCTCGGACTTGACGATGACCAGGATCGGGCCCCCGGCCGCCCCCGCCACGCCGAACTGCGTGGCCAGGCACAGCACCGGCAGCACTTCGTCGCGCAGCGCCAGCACCTCGGCGCGGCCGCCGATGGTGCGCAGCCTCGCGGCGTCGCGGTGCAGGCTCTCGACCACCGCGGCCAGCGGCAGCACGTAGCACTCGTCGCCCACGCGCAGCGTCATCGCGTCCATGATGGCCAGCGTCAACGGCAGGCGCACGCGCACCGTGGTGCCGCGGCCGGCGGCAGACTCGATCTCGACGCGGCCGCCGAGCGCGGCGATCGTCCGCTTCACCACGTCCATGCCGACGCCGCGGCCCGAGACCTCGGTCACCCACTCGGCGGTGGAGAAGCCGGGCTCGAAGATCAGCGCCCAGACCTGTTCGTCGGGCAGTCCGCCTTCGGCCGGCAGGCCGCGCTCGCGCGCCTTGCGCAGGATGGCCTCGCGCGACAGTCCGCGG
>Ga0105090_10000402_pt1 | contig 21032 bp, 20 predicted proteins | sample PPLLak3March2015_FD_79110 | JGI IMG/M metagenome (GOLD analysis project Ga0105090, IMG submission 79110) | Freshwater sediment microbial communities from Prairie Pothole Lake near Jamestown, North Dakota, USA - PPLs Lake P7 Core (1) Depth... | ecosystem: Environmental > Aquatic > Freshwater >... | reverse complement strand
ATGGGGATGAAGCTCGTCGTTAATGAACAGCCCGCTTAATTCCGCTTTTTAAAATCAGTTGGTTGGGAGGTGTTTCTTAAGAGAGTGAGCGCGACAAAATCATGGCGCTGATAATGGAAGCAATGGCTGCGGGTGCGCGCCAGAACCGCGCCTGCGCAGCGATTTCCCTTAATAAACGCACTTTGCAACGCTGGCAGTCCGGCAAATCGACTGGTGATGCACGCCCCTTGCGCGTGCAATTGCCCAAAAACAAGCTTAGTTTTCTGGAGCGCAAGCACCTACTGACCATCGTAAATCAGACGAATTTGGTCAGCTTCCACCCAGTCAGATTGTTCCCAGGCTAGCCGACTGCGGACAATACATTGCTTCCGAATCAACTTTCTATCGCGTACTGAGAACGGAAAATCAGCTCAAGCAGCGCAGAGCGGAACGACCAGCAAAACAGCGTCACAAGCCGCGCGCGCTATCGGCAACGGCACCCAATCAGTTGGTCAGTTGGGATATTACTTACCTGCCCACGTTGGTATTGGGAGTCTATTTTTACCTATATTTCTTCATCGATATTTTTAGCCGCAAAATCGTTGGCTGGCAAGTTTATGATACATCATGGACGCATTTCGGACTAAAAGCTTCAGTCTGTTCAGTCATCCTGTAACCATCTGATAGTTAGCGGAATATAGTGCTGATGCTGCTGCTACAGCAATAAAGGGGATGATTCCTTCTTTATTCCTTATATTGAATTCAGGTATTCGCAATGATAATTCGTTTGTAGAATTTTGGAGCTTATCATGGCTGAAGACAGTGATTTAGAACGTACCGAAGAGGCCACGCCGAAGCGCTTGGAAAAAGCGCGAGAGGAAGGGCAGGTTGCACGTTCTCAAGAACTTACCACATTTACCTTATTGATGGCAGCCGCAGCCGGAATATTGTTTATGGGTGCTGGCTTGGTGGATAAGCTCATGAGAATCATGAAGGAAGGTATGCAAATGGAACGTGATCTGGCGTTTCAAACGGATCTAATGCTCAATCGTTTGTATGAACTTGCTCTTGAAGGTTTGATATCGATGGCGCCATTATTATTTCTGCTCCTGGTTGTGGCATTTCTCGCACCAATGCTGTTAAGCGGTTGGATGTTTAGCGCCAAGGCTTTTATGCCTAAATTTGATCGTGTTAATCCCATTAAAGGTTTAGGTCGTATTTTCTCCGTGAACAGCCTGATCGAGCTGGTGAAAGCTATCCTCAAGACAGTTGTGATTGGCAGTGTCGCAGCACTGGTCATTTGGCACAACAAAGAGGCTGTGATGGCGTTGTTGACTGTACCGGTTCATGTAGGCATCAGTCATACCGGTGATTTTCTGGTGATGAGTTTTTTGTTGACCATTGGTGCAATGATACTGATTGTTGTGATCGATGTGCCTTATCAAATCTGGGAACATGCGAAACAATTGCGGATGACTAAGGAAGAAATTCGTAAAGAGAGTAAAGACAGCGAAGGCGATCCATTTGTTAAAGCCCGTATTCGTGGCTTACAACGTGAAGCTGCACGTCGTCGCATGATGTCTGAGATACCTAAAGCGGATGTGATAGTGACTAATCCGACGCATTATGCCGTGGCACTTCGCTATAAAAGTGAAACTATGCGCGCAGCTACGGTAGTTGCGAAAGGGGTGCATTTGCTGGCTGCGCGTATCCGTGAATTAGCCGAAGAGCATCGCATACCTATTCTTGAGGCACCACCGCTTGCTCGGGCTTTGTATCACCATGCAGAGCTGGAAAGTGAAATACCTGAAAAACTCTACACCGCTGTTGCTGAGGTATTGGCCTATGTCTTTCAGTTAAGACGCTATAACGAATATGGAGGAGCAGCGCCAAAACCACCGGTTGATGTCCCCGTACCTGCTGAACTGGATCCGGCGCAACTGGCGGTTTAAAAGATTCATGCATAGTTTCTATTTTGAACAGATTTATTATAGGTTTTTATTACACATACTATGAATAACGCGGCCACATTGTCAGCCTTAACAGATGTCAATAATCTCAAGACCCTTGCCGGTCCAATATTGATTATTATGATTCTGGCTATGATGGTGCTGCCATTGCCGCCATTCATACTGGATTTTTTATTTACCTTCAATATTGCAATATCCATTATCGTGCTCATGGTGAGTCTTTACACCAAGAATCCGCTTGATTTTGCAGTTTTCCCTACAATACTTCTAATCACAACCTTATTAAGGTTATCACTCAATATTGCTTCAACCCGAGTGGTGTTGTTGGAAGGACATACGGGGCCTGATGCCGCCGGCAAAGTGATCGAAGCTTTCGGGCATTTTCTGGTTGGGGGTAATTATACCGTTGGATTGATTGTATTTATTATTCTGGTCATTATCAATTTTGTTGTGATTACCAAGGGTGCCGGGCGTATTGCTGAAGTCAGTGCGCGCTTTACACTCGATGCGATGCCGGGTAAGCAAATGGCTATTGATGCCGATTTGAATGCAGGATTGATTGGATAAGATGAGGCTCGCAAGCGTCGATCTGATATTTCTCAAGAAGCTGATTTTTATGGATCGATGGATGGTGCCAGTAAGTTTGTGCGAGGTGATGCCATCGCGGGCATATTGATTATGCTCATTACCATTATCGGTGGATTGCTTGTAGGTGTACTGCAGCATGATTTGGAATTGGGTGCAGCAGCCAAGCAGTATACGATGTTGACCATTGGTGATGGTTTGGTTGGACAAATTCCTGCGCTGATTATTTCAACAGCAGCTGGTTTGGTTGTGAGTCGTGTGACCACCGATGAAGATCTGGGTGAGCAAGTCTTAAGTCAATTATTTAATCAACCACAAGTATTAGTGATAACGGCCTGCATTATGGGCATCATGGGCTTGGTGCCGGGCATGCCGAATTTTGTATTCTTGTTCATTGCTTCTATTTTAGGGACGATAGCTTATTTAAAAATAAAAAACACAGCTAATCCATCCACTGAAGCGATTGCTCCAGAAATACCTTCCATAGAAAAAGCAGATGCGAGCTGGGATGATGTGACGCCCATCGATACTTTGGGTTTAGAAGTCGGCTACCGGTTAATTCCGCTGGTAGACAAAGCGCAGCAAGGGGATTTGTTGAAAAGAATTAATGGCATCCGTAGAAAATTCGCGCAAGAAATCGGCTTCTTGCCACCGGTGATACACATTCGGGATAATCTGGAGCTGCGGCCAAATGCCTATCGCATCACACTAAAAGGCTCGGTAATTGGCCAGGGGGAATCTTATTCTGGTATGTATCTGGCGATTAATCCGGGGCGCGTTACTATGCAGTTACCTGGCACTGTGACCAGTGATCCGGCGTTTGGACTTCCAGCTGTATGGATTGAGGCTACTCTGCGTGAACAAGCACAAATCAATGGTTACACTGTTGTTGACGCGAGTACTGTCGTAACTACGCATATCAACCATTTGATTCATTCACATGCTGCCGAATTATTGGGCAGGCAGGAATTACAAAAACTCCTTGATCATCTCAATGCGCAATTTCCAAAACTTATTGAAGATCTTGTTCCGAAATTATTGCCGCTATCGACGGTACAGAAAGTTTTGCAACATTTACTTGAGGAGAATGTGCATATCCGGGATATGCGCACTATCATCGATGTACTGACCGAGCATGCAGGGCAAACACAAGATGCTGTCGAATTAACTGCGATTATTAGAGCGGCTTTAGGTCGCGCAATCGTGGATCAATATTTTCCTGCGGGCGTAGAGGTGCAAGTGATGGGCTTACACCATGAATTGGAAAATATACTTATCCAGGTGATGCAGTCTGGCGGTGTTCAAGGTGCCGGAATTGAACCCGGGCTTGCCGATACTCTGTTAAAAGAAGCCCGCAGCGCAGCACTTCAACAAGAAAAACTTGGACTACCTATTGTATTGCTGGTACCAGGGGCTATCCGTTTCTTACTGGCGAGATTTTTACGCCGTGCATTACCTCAATTAAGAGTGCTTTCTCATACAGAAATTCCGGATTCACGAAAAATCAAAATCACTTCCATTGTTGGAGGTAACAAATGAAAGTAAAGCGATATCTCGCTTCTACATCCCGTGAGGCATTACGTCAAGTTAAAGAAGAACTTGGTGTTGATGCAGTCATATTATCGAACAGAAAAACAAGAGATGGAGTTGAAATCATGGCGTTGGCGGATTCTGAGATGTCAGATCTGGCGCATATCCAGACACCGTCAACTTTGCCATCGAATACTATTGCTCACTACGAACAAAACAAAGAGCTGAACGCGGCTGAATCATATTCAAAAATACTATCTTTAGTCAATGAGCCAGCAGAATCCCAGAGAGCATCGAGTGATGTGATGTCCGCATCATTAGCCCGAGACATTATTGCTGAGATTCAGGCGATGAAAAATACACTTGAAGATCAGCTGGCGACTGTTGCATGGGGAAACTTTACACAGCGCAGGCCAGAAAAAGTAAAACTGTTACGTACCCTGTTGGATACAGGCTTTAGCCCGTTGCTATCACGCCGGTTAGTCGACAAATTACCTGTAGATCTTGATTATGAACAAGGCCTGAAACAAGCAATGTCTGCATTGGCTTTTAATCTACGCACGGTTGCCAATGATGACATAGTTGAAAAAGGTGGTGTTTATGCGCTAATCGGTCCTACAGGCGTCGGCAAGACCACAACCACTGCAAAACTGGCAGCACGTTGTGTAATGAGACATGGTGCAGACAGAGTTGCGTTGCTGACTACAGATAGTTACCGTATCGGCGGCCATGAGCAGCTAAGAATCTATGGGCAATTATTGGGTATTCCTGTACGTAACATCAAAGATACCGAAGATTTGCAGTTAACGCTGTCGGAACTGAAAAACAAACATATGGTGTTGATCGATACGGTGGGTATGAGTCAGCGTGATCAAATGGTTGCGGAGCAGATTGCTATGCTGAGTAACTGTGGCGCAGATGTAAAACGCATGCTCATTTTGAGCGCTGCATCGAATGGAAAAACTCTGGATGAGGTAATTTCTGCCCACCAGAAGAACGGTATTTACGGCTGCATTATTACAAAAGTCGATGAGGCTGCCAGTTTAGGCGTGGTTTTGGATGTCGTCATACGCAGAAAATTGCCATTGCATTATGTCGCAAACGGACAAAAGGTCCCTGAAGATATTCATGCCGCAAATCCACGATATTTATTGCACCGTATTTTTAAAGCGACTCCGGGTGAATCTGCTTTTACTTTGCGGGATGCTGAGTTTGCTTTAATTATGGCAACTAAGAATAGTGTAGAGCCATCACGATCAGAGGAAAAATCTTTGGCAGGATTTACCTATGACTAGATTGATTTTACAAGATCAAGCGGCAGGTTTACGTAATCTGACATCATTCCAGGCACCTGATTCAGCGCGTGTTTTCACAATTGCAGGCGGAACAGCACGGATAGGAAAAACTAGCGTTGTGGTGAATCTAGCTACTGCATTAGCCCAAAAAGGGCAACGTGTGTTATTGATTGATGAGAATCCCTGTCATAACAGTATTTGTACGAATTTAGGCCTGCGGGCACGCTTTGATTTGCTTCACGTGATCCATAAAGATAAAAGACTGGATCAAGTGCTTTTACAAGGCCCGGAAAATATCGTCATATTATCCGCCATGCGCGGTATTCATGCATTAAACAAGCTGAATCCACTTGAGCAAGATTGGCTTATTAAGAGTTTTGCCGAGCTTACCGAATCTGTTGATATTGTGCTGATTGATACCGCAATGACCGGTACAACTCATGTCCTGCCTTTAAGTTTAGCTTCAGAGCAAGTCATGATCGTGGTTTCTGGATCAGCGGCATCCCTTACGGGAGCGTATGCGCTGATTAAAATCATGAGCCAGGAATATACCAAACAGCATTTCCTCATTCTCGTGAATAAAGTTGATTCGGAGACAGAATCACTATCCATTTACCAGAATCTATATAAAGTGGCCCATCAATATCTGTCTGTAACACTTGAATATATTGGTTATATCCAAAGTGATGAAAAATTACGTAATTCAACGCAACTATGTAGGCCGGTGATTGATGCATTTCCGGCCTCGCAAGCGGCACTATGTTTTAAACATCTGGCTCAGAATGTTTTTCGCTCTTCATGCCCGGATAAATATAACGGGGGAATTAATAATTTCATGCAGAGATTGATTCGGACAAGTCATCTTAGTATGGCAAATTTTATGGTGTGATTGAATATGTATACTGCGACTGGAACTAAAGCAATTGATAAAGAACAGTTTATAACTGAATTTACGCCATTGGTAAAACGTATTGCCTATCACATGATGACTCGATTGCCAGCAAGTGTGCAGGTCGATGATCTTATTCAAGTGGGCATGATTGGTTTGCTCGATGCAATCAATCGCTATGAAGGCTCATATGGCCGACAATTTGAGAGTTATGCGGCGCAGCGCATACGCGGTTCTATCTTGGATGAATTGCGTGAAGCAGACTGGCTACCTCGCAGCATACGAAAAAAAATGCGGCGTATTGAAGCGGCAGTTAATTTGTTAGAGCAACGCAAAGGCTGCGCACCCAGTGAACAGGATCTGGCTGAAGAGTTGGATATGTCTCTTGATGAATATCATGAGACTTTGCAAAGCGCACGAGGCGCTCAATTAATTTATTATGAAGATTTTCAACAGGATGATGAAGAGCCATTTTTGGATCGCTTATTTATCGATTCTGAAGGCGATCCACTAAATATACTGCTGGATGAGAATTTTCGGAGTCTGCTGATTACTGCTATAGATAATCTCCCCCCCCGGGAAAAACAGGTAATGGGGATGCATTACGAACAAGAAATGAATTTAAGGGAAATTGGTGAAGTGCTTGGTGTCAGTGAATCCCGGGTTTGTCAGTTGCATACCCAAGCTGTCGCACGTTTGCGCAGCCGTTTAAGAAATCTTTGAGATGTCATGCGAATTATCCAGTTTAATTAAATGGATTATGCAATGAATAAAAAATCAAAGATGGATTTAAATAGTGTTATCGGTATTCTGTTGGCTTTTATTGCAATAATTGGCGGGCAGATCCTCGAAGGCGGTCATGTTGGTTCCTTGCTGCAAGTCGCAGCTTTTTTGATTGTTATGGGTGGTACGGTTGGAGCGGTTTTGCTGCAAAGTCCAGTGAAAGTTTTTCTCAATGGTATCAAAATGAGCGCATGGGTATTTTACCCGCCAATCAATTCCCCGCAAACTCTGATAAAACAGATTATCAATTGGGCTCATATATCACGGAAAGAAGGATTGTTGGCGCTTGAAACGCAAGTGCCGATTGTAAAGGATCCATTAACAAGGAAGGGATTGCAGCTACTTGCTGATGGAAGTACTTCGGAAAAATTACGTGAAGTTTTGGAAATTGATATTTTGGCTTTAGAGGCGCACCAACGTCAATCTGCCCGGATCTGGGAAGCAGCTGGCGGTTATGCGCCAACAATTGGCATATTAGGTGCTGTGCTTGGTTTGATTCATGTTATGGAGAACTTGTCTGATCCTGAACTATTGGGGAATGGCATTGCGGTCGCATTTGTCGCAACCATATACGGTGTTGGATTAGCCAATCTGATTTTTCTGCCAATAGCAAATAAGTTAAAAAGTATTATTAATGAGCATGTGGTAATGCAAGAAATACTGGTTGATGGGTTTGTTGCTATCGCCAATGGTGAAAATCCCCGGCTAATAGAAAACCGTTTGAAAGGTTATTTTGTTTAAACTGAGCATGCAGTAATCTGGTTATCAAATGATCTATCTGAATATTCCATGTTAAAGAAAAGAAAGCAAAAAATTGATGAGCATGTGGACAATCATGAGCGTTGGCTTGTTTCATATGCTGATTTCATAACTCTGTTATTTGCTTTTTTCATTGTAATGTACGCAGTTTCATCGGTTAATGAGGGCAAGTATCGTGTTCTAAGTTCTTCATTGGTTAGTGCATTCAAAAACGATAATTCTACACCCCCACAATCAACTGAATTTTCACCCATTAGTATCCAGCAATCAAATCAAACTGACTCAATCAAACTGATTGATAATACAGGTATTATGAGAACAAAGAAGCAAGAAAAAATGAAAAGTATGGCAAAAAATATTCTCCATGCGTTAGAGCCCCTAGTAAAGGATGGGCAGGTACGAGTTACACAAAGTTCTTTAGGAATCACTGTTGAAATCAATGCCAGTGTTCTTTTTTCACCGGGGCAGGCTAAACTTGCAGACAGCTCAAGTTTGACATTACAAGCAGTTGCTCACGTTATCAAGGGGCACGAGCATGAGATTCATGTCGAAGGGCATACGGATAATTTACCCATCCATACGGAAAACTTTCCATCAAATTGGGAACTATCTTCAGCACGTGCAAGTAGTGTGATCAGGCTATTCATAGAAAATGGTGTTGAGGCACATCGTCTTACTGCAATAGGCTATGGCGAGAACAGGCCCATAGAAACTAATGAAACACCCGAAGGTAGAAAAAGAAATCGCCGGGTAACAGTTATGATTTTGTCAACGGATCCTGATAAAGTAACTGAAATCCCAATTGTTGAGTATTAGAATCAAACTTAAATATAAGTTTGACCTTGGGGGCCATATAAGGAAACATTCCCTGCAGCACAGTGTAATGCGGCAAAGGCACGTTGATTATGTTGAAGTTGAGTTGAAATGATCAAGCCATTTGAATGGTTAAGTTGTTGAGCTGTTTTTGCCAGATCTAATAATTCATTCCATAGAATTTTTATTTCAGACTGACCAGAATGTTGTTCGGTTAACCAAGCATTGATGCTGCTTTTTTCCAAAGAAAGACCTTGTTTCTGTAAGTATTCGTTACGATGATCATCAAGTTGTATCAACTCATCAATCAAACGTGATTTGTCGGAGGCAAGATAATCTATTTTTTCTATTTTCCCCTCAACGAGTGCGTTTTCTTCTTTTCTAAGAATTTCAATAAATGCATCTAAGGTGTTTCTTTCAGTTTCTAATGCTTTCATAAAATTTACTAGATGCTGAGAAGAAGTCATTAAATAGCACCTTTTTTGGACTGTATCAGCTCTTTAACTGTTTCAAGCAAACGATCGGCAACGACCGCCGGGTTTATTTGAAAATTCCCTTCACTGATAGCTTGCTTTATTTCCTGAACACGTGCCGTGTTGACAATCGAACCACTAGCAAAGCTGCTGTCTATATTTTGCAGTTTTGCAACATTCGGACTTAAATGCACATTATTTTCTTGGCCTGCACTTGGATTGGGCGTGATATCAGTGCGCCTTTTTCCATCACTGACAGAAACAGTTGACACTGGTTGTAAAGATTTATCTATTTTCATTTTTATACCTCATAACAAATTTCATTGGGTGCTTATCGACATCATTATTAAGAACTTTAGTATTCAACTCGATTTTGTTTGGATTCTGGGAAGTTAAAGTAAACAGTTTAAGTATTACATAATTAAGAAAGACTATTACGGCGATAGTCAAAAAGAAATTTAGTATTTATTGGTTAAGAATCCAAAAGCCATGCTGTTGCATCATCTGTAAAGAACTAGGCGCCTAGTAAATCATATTGATATCGTAGATAATCGTCATCATTAGGGTATATATCATTTTTTTACTGGCAATCTAAATGTCTTTTATTATTAAAGCAACTGCGAGCGCATTTCGCGATCTGATACGTTTTAAGATCGCATGGATCATCATTTGGCCAATTTTAGTTTCGACACTTCTCTGGCTCATCATCGGCTTCATTTTTCAAGATAGTTTTTCTGAGTTGATACTTCTGGTACTGAGTGAGAGTGAGATTGGTATCGGTGAATGGCTGCAAAATATGGAATCCGGGTGGATTACTTCTGGTATTCAAAGCTTGATCCATATTATTTTGTTCATTCCGCTGGTGATAATAACCACTCTGCTGATTACAACTATTTTTGTAATGCCTGCACTCATCAAGATGGTTGCAAAACGTTCTTATCCTGAGCTTAAGCACGAGTATGGAGGTACCCTGAGTGGCAGTATTATTAATGCAATACTTGCCAGTGTTATTTTTATACTGATTTGGGTCATTACAGTGCCATTATGGGCGGTTGGAGCAGGAATTATTATTCCTTTTGTAGCAGCAGCATTTATGAATCAACAGTTGTTTCGATATGACGCATTATCTGAACATGCTAGTAAACAAGAAATTAAGATTATTTGTGCATCAAACAGATACTCACTATGGGGATTAGGGTTGTTGACAGGCTTATTTCAATTTGTACCTATACTTAATCTAATGGCTCCGATATTTACAGCGCTTGCATTTATTCACTTTGGGTTGGAACATTTAAAGCTTCTGCGTGCAGAAAATATGAAAAACGATTTGCCTATTAATGGACATTAATTACTCGTATTTTTATCAACATATCCTTTAGCTATGCTCCAAACCAAACATGAATATGCATGATTGGAATCCAAATTTTGTGGATCTTTCGCCCATGTTTGAACCGTTCCTGCATTGGAAGGAGTATTTTGCAAATTGTCCATTTTGGCCTGAACATGCTGACTTAAATAAATTAACGCTGCAGAGAAACCAACAAGTTCTTACTCAATCTGAAAAGCAAATTTGCTTTGTACCTCAGGGCATGGGGAAAAAAAGTTTGGAGCAAAACTATGAATCTAGAATTTATCTAACTGGTCAAGTACAAACAAGAACTGAGAACTGGCATGATTTTTTTAATGCCTTGGTATGGCACATATTTCCACGTGCAAAATCGGCACTTAATCAACTGCATTATCAGGCTCAATTATTTGAGTTATTAAACAAGAATAAACGTCGCTGTGCGTTAAGAGATGCAGCAACGCTTTTTGATGAATCAGGTGTTATCGTTGTGAGTAGCGAGAAAATATTAACTCAATTATTAAGCGATTTTGAATGGAAAGAATTATTTTGGCGACAGCGTAAGACAGTGTTGTCATCAATGCGGTTTTTTGTATTTGGTCATGGGTTGTTTGAGAAAGCATTAAACCCTTATGTTGGTATGACGGGTAAAGGAATTATTTTCATTGTAAAAGAAACATTCTTTGCTCAGACCTTGTTAAACCAACTACACTCAATCGACTCAATATTAGAGTCATTTTTACTACAAGCTTTATCGTCAAGCTCTGATTTGACGCCAGTTCCACTCTTGGGCTATCCAGGCTGGATTGAAGATAATAATAGTGAGCTGTATTATGACAATAAGAAATATTTTCGAGATCGCCATAAATCTGATCAGGCATCGTGAGGACTACATTTTGATTTTGAATAATCCCTTATCAGGATTTAATAATGAAATTAAGTGATACGATAATAGTAAATACAATGAAAAGAATCTTATTTCCGCTTATGATTTTGTTATTCTGTTTTGTGAATACATCAAAAGCCGATAATCTGGCACCAGAAAACATTGAAGGTGCTCGCACAATAAGTACTGCAACAGCGAAATTATTTTTCGATAAAGGATATGACTTTATCGATGTTAGGGGACTTGATGATTTTAATATTGGACATATTCCGGGCGCCTATCATCTTCCTATCAAAAGCGATTTCGATGAGCGAAATTTAAGTGCCATTGTAAAAAAAGAACAGCCTGTTGTTATTTATTGTAACGGTATTTTATGCATGGGCAGTTCAATTGCTATCAAAAAGGCAATTGGTTGGGGTTGGTCAAATATTTTCTATTACCGCGAAGGCATTAGAGATTGGAAACAGCAGGGCTATTCAGTTCACTCGATAAATCCATAGTTTCACGCAATCTGAAAAATGTTGGATTGCTATATTAATGCCTATTTAGCAAAATAATTTGTCTTTAACACAATACTGTATGTTTTTACGAATTGTTGATATGTTTTTTTTGTTAAAATGTAATGTTTAATTTATTAATTTATTGGAGTATTTAATGGCAATTGAAAGAACGCTATCCATTATTAAACCGGATGCTGTTGCGAAAAATGTAATTGGACATATTTATTCACGTTTTGAATCAAATGGTTTGAAAATTATTGCGGCTCGCATGATGCATTTATCACAATCTGAAGCAGAACAATTCTACACAGTGCATCGTGAACGTCCTTTTTTTGGGGATCTGGTTAAATTCATGACATCCGGTCCTGTCATGGTGCAAGTATTAGAAGGAGATGAGGCCATTAAAAAGAATCGAGATTTAATGGGCGCAACTGATCCAAAAAAAGCAGAGAAAGGAACTATTCGTGGTGATTTTGCAGATAGTATTGATGCAAATGCAGTTCATGGCTCAGATGCATCAGAAACTGCCGCGGTCGAAATTGCTTGTTTCTTTCCAACATTAAGTATTTATTCCCGTTAAAGATCATCAGTCTCTAAATAGTGACAATCAATCTGTTAAATTATGATAGCAAAGGTCTAGTGGATTTTTGCACTGGATTTGGTGAAAAACCTTTTCGCGCAAAGCAACTGTTGCGCTGGATCCACCAATATAGTACAGCCGATTTTGATGCGATGAGTGATCTGGCTAAAAGCCTGCGTGAGAAACTTGCAGATCGAGCGGTTATTGAATTACCACAGATTATCTCTGACTATGTGGCAACAGATGGAACGCGTAAGTGGTTATTAGCGGTTGGTGCGGGTAATGGTATAGAGACAGTTTATATACCGGAAGCGAATCGCGGCACTTTATGTGTTTCAAGCCAAGTGGGCTGCGCTTTAGCTTGCACTTTCTGTTCAACGGGCAAACAAGGGTTTAATCGTAATTTAACAGTTGCCGAGATTATTGGGCAGTTATGGATTGCTAACAAGACACTGCGATCGGATGTGAGCGACAATGCTCCGGTACATGCAAGCAGAGCTGTTACCAATGTGGTAATGATGGGTATGGGTGAGCCGCTGGCTAATTTTGATAATGTTGTTACAGCACTGGATTTGATGCTAGATGATAATGCTTATGGTCTTTCGCGGCGACGTGTTACGGTGAGTACTTCGGGGTTGGTACCCGCCATTGATCGGTTACGTGAACGTTGTCCGGTTGCCTTGGCCGTATCGCTACACGCACCGAATGATGCTTTACGCGATCAATTGGTGCCGATTAATAAAAAATATCCTATTAAGGATTTATTGGCTGCCTGTCAGAGATATTTGCTGGCAGCGCCTCGAGATTTTATAACTTTTGAATATGTGATGTTAGAGGGAGTTAATGACAGTATTGCACATGCACGAGAACTTATCGCGTTGGTGCAAGATACACCCTGTAAATTTAATTTAATCCCATTTAACTCATTTCCGGGATCTGGTTTTAAGCGCTCTACAGCAGAAACGGTACGTATTTTTCGTGATGTGTTAATGCAGGCAGGACTGGTTACCACTGTTAGAAAAACTCGCGGTGATGATATTGCAGCCGCTTGTGGCCAACTCGCAGGTCAGGTAAAGGATAAAACACGCCGTACAACTGGTGTAAGAATAGAGGTGGTTTAGTGAAAAAAAATCTGTCAATATTCTTCATATTGTTGCATTTTCTATGGCTAGGTGGTTGCGTGCAACAACCCATAGAAAATGGGATGTCAGCTCAAGCCAATTCAGATCGAGCCTTTCAGAGTGCAAAAATCCACACAGAATTAGCTGCGGAATATTTTTATCTGGGACAATTGGACGTTGCGCTAGAAGAAGTCAATGAAGCCTTAAATGCTCAATCTAATTATGCGCTTGCATATAATTTGCTGGGGCTAATTAATATGACTTTAAATGAAAACAGCAAAGCGTTGGATAATTTTGAACATGCAATTCGAATGGCGCCAAATAATCCCGAGATTCACAATAATTTTGGATGGTTTTTATGTCAGCGCTTTCCTCAACGTATGGACCAAGCCATTAATCATTTCATGACAGCCGCCAGAGATCCGCTTTATTCAACGCGGGAAATGTCATATACAAATGCGGGAATCTGTGAGACTAAGCGTCAAAAATTCAACGAAGCACAAATATTCTTCCAGAAGGCGTTATCCATCCAGCCAAATTATTCACCTGCACTGATTGGATTGATTGATACAGATTTTCAACGGGGTAACTTAATCGATGCACAATCTAAGCTTGTTCTATTTCTGCAAAATAATACACCGACGCCTGAGAGTTTGTTAATGGCGATAAAAATCGAGCAAGCAATGGGTAACCAACTGGCTGTTGATAGTTACATTTTTCAACTGCAGAAACATTTCCCTGAATCCAAAGAAGCAGCAGCGATTCGAGAAGGAAAAGTCAGATAATGAATACGATAGACGAAAAAAACAGCAACGAGGGTAAATTTTCTGAAGATATTGAATTCATTAGTATTAATTCGGATGCGGCAACGAAGAATCATTCACTCCAGGATGACACAGAAAAAAATTGGCAAGATTTAGCAACTAGTGGGAATAGGCTAGCGACAGAAAAAAACGAAACGGAGTCTTTAACCGACGATCAGATCATTGACTTAGAAACGACTTTTCCCGATCCGGGTAATCATCAGAACGAGCAAATCGAGGGCAATAGAAATCAGAATAATATGTATACCCACATTGATCATAAACCGGCAAGAAATGAATTAAATGACATTGATTCTGCGAGCATTGTCCAAAGTGTCGGACATTTACTGCGCAAAGCCAGAGTAATGAAAGGTATGAGCATCGAAGATGTATCTCGACAATTACGCCTCTCAGTGAAGCAGATCGAAGCGATTGAGAAAGAAAATTACGAGAAGCTACCGGGGCGCACTTTTTTACGAGGCTTTATTCGTAATTATGCCAATCTGGTGCAGTTAGACCCAATTCCTCTATTGCAACTGCTTCCTGAATCTACTCCGGTTATATCAACCTATGAGCGTACACCGTTTAAGAATAAACAAATATCGTTTTCTTCAAACCGGGAGAGCTCAGGCAACAATCGATTAACAATTGTTATCATTCTATTTGCTATCATTGCGGGCGCTTATTTTATTTTCTCGGAAGATGTATGGATTAAAACGCCTGAAACCAGTTCGGTCAGTGAGGTGGCAAAATTTGAATCTGGAACAGCTTCTGTGGAAATTCAGTTGCCATTGTCGGAAACTGTAAAAAATGTAGTCAATGCTCAAAGCAATCAACAATTAGAAACCAGTGATCGAATTAATAGCGAGAAAAATTCTGAAGCGGAATTGGACATAAAAGCTGAGGCTATTCCAGCAAAAAATAAACCTGTTACCCAGGCAGCCGAGAAATCAACGGTAACACCAAGTGACTCAGGTAATTTATATTTTAAATTGACTGGGGATTCATGGATTAAAGTAGTCGATGGCACAGGCGCTTCCTTGTTCGAACAGCTCAAGAAGAACGGTAGTGAACAAATTATCACGGGTAAAAGGCCATTATCGATTGTTTTAGGCAATGCATCAGCAGTTAATCTAACCTATAATGACAAAGTAATTGATATTGCTTCTTATAAGCGGCAGGACGGAACTGCACGTTTTACGCTTGAATAAAAGCGTTTGTAATCATTTTTGTTCTTCTCAATACAGTTAAACTATGCCTGAAAATAGTACGTTTACAAATCGCCGGTCTAGCGTTGGTGTCCGGGTTGGTACGGTCATGCTGGGTGGCGGTGCGCCGGTCGTAGTGCAGTCAATGACCAATACGGATACGGTTGACAAAACTGCTACAGCCGAACAGGTTGCACAGTTGGCGCGCGCTGGATCTGAGTTGGTTCGCATTACTGTCAATTCAATGGAAGCAGCAAGCGCGGTAGCAGAAATTCGTGCGCGCCTGGATGATATGGGATGCCATGTGCCTTTGGTAGGTGATTTTCATTTCAATGGCCATAAACTATTGACGAGTTATCCTGAATGTGCGAAGGCTTTGGCAAAATTTCGCATCAACCCGGGAAATGTCGGTCATGGTAAGAAGCGCGATGAGCAATTTTCCACTTTGATTGAAACTGCTTGTAAGTATGATAAACCGGTGCGAATTGGTGTTAACTGGGGAAGTCTGGATCCGGAAATGCTGGCGCGTATCATGGATGAAAATGCAGCTTCCAGTAATCCACAAGACGCCAAATATGTAATGCGGGAAGCATTAATCACATCAGCACTGGAAAGTGCTGCCAGGGCCGAGGAAATTGGCCTTAATCGCAATAAAATTGTCTTGTCTTGTAAAGTGAGTGGTGTGCAAGATTTGATCATGGTTTACCGCGACCTGGCTGCACGTTGCGACTATGCGCTGCATCTGGGATTGACAGAAGCCGGCATGGGATCCAAGGGTATTGTGGCATCGACAGCGGCATTGGCAATACTTCTGCAAGAGGGGATTGGAGACACAATCCGCATTTCATTAACACCCGAACCGGGCGGGACCCGTTCTCGCGAAGTGATTGTCGCGCAAGAAATTCTGCAAACCATGGGATTACGTGCGTTCGTACCACTGGTAGCCGCTTGTCCGGGATGCGGTCGTACCACCAGTACTTATTTTCAGGAACTGGCAGAGAGTATTCAGGCGTACGTACGTGACGAAATGGTCGTATGGCGTGAGCAATATGATGGTGTTGAAAATATGTCTCTGGCTGTCATGGGTTGTGTTGTAAATGGTCCCGGTGAAAGCAAGCATGCGAATATAGGAATCAGTCTGCCGGGCTCCGGTGAAAATCCGGTAGCTCCGGTATTTGTTGATGGGCAAAAAACCGTAACGTTAAAAGGCGATAATATTGCCAACGAATTCCGCCAGATCGTCGATAAATATGTTAGCGAAAAGTATCCGAGAAAAGCTGTCTGATGACTATTGGTGTTAAAGCAATCCGCGGGATGAATGATATTCTCCCGGACGAATCTTATCTTTGGACATATTTTGAACAGACTGTGCAGCAATGGCTCGCTGCGTATGGCTACCGGAATATCCGAACACCCATTGTAGAACAAACCGATTTATTCATTCGTTCCATTGGTGAAGTAACCGACATCGTTGAAAAAGAGATGTATACCTTCATTGATCATCTTAACAATGACAGTCTAACCTTGCGGCCTGAAGGTACAGCATCGTGTGTACGGGCTGTTATCGAACATAATCTTTTGTATGCTGGTCCGCAAAGACTCTATTATACCGGCCCGATGTTCAGGCACGAGCGGCCGCAAAAAGGGCGGTATCGGCAATTTCATCAGGTAGGTGTCGAAGCATTGGGTTTTTCAGGACCGGATATTGATGCAGAATTGATTGTCATGTGTTCCCGCTTGTGGGATTTATTGGGAATCTCGGGCTTGCGTCTTGAAATCAGCACATTGGGTAATGCTGAATCACGTTTATTGCATCGCTCCCGGCTAATCAAATACTTTGAGCAGCATCGTGATAACTTGGACGAAGATTCATTAAGACGTCTGCATACTAATCCATTACGTATACTCGACAGCAAAAATCCCAGGATGCAGGAGCTCATTGAGAATGCGCCTAAATTGATTGATGATTTGGACGTTGAGTCATGCGTCCATTTTGAATCATTGCAGCATATACTACGTGAGCAAGGTATTAATTTTGAGATTAATTTACGCTTGGTAAGAGGGCTTGACTACTATAACCGTACGGTATTTGAATGGGTAACCGATAAGCTAGGCGCGCAAGGAACCGTTTGTGCAGGTGGAAGATACGATGGTTTACTTGAACAAGTAGGAGGAAAATCCGCTCCAGCGTGTGGTTTTGCAATGGGTATAGAGCGATTGCTTGCGCTGATAGAGGAATGCGGAAAGAATATTACGCAGCCTGTGCCCGATATTTATATTGTTCATCAAGGCGAACAAGTTATCGATTATGCTTGGAAATGCGCTGAAATTCTTCGCGATGAAGGACTCAATGTCATATTACATTGCGGCGGTGGCAGTTTTAAATCTCAGATGAAGAAAGCTGATGTCACAGGTGCTTGTTATGCAATGATTATTGGTGATGATGAAGTTAAAGCACAGGAAGTAACTATCAAACCGCTACGCGAGCCCATTGAGCAAGCGAGCGTAAAATTAGACAGGGTCACTGACTTAATTAAGAAAAGACCTTCGTAGCATTACTATTCTATTTCGATACTTTACACGGTAAATTGCAATCTTTAGTAAATTGAGTGTTCATATCATTTAGCATTATTCAGGAAAATATAATGGCAACTTATAGTTTTGAAGAACGGGAAAAAATTGACGGGTTCAAGGCCTGGTGGGATAAGTATGGCACCGCTATCACTGTTTTCTTAACAGTCATTCTTGTAACATTTGGCGGCATGCAGGCCTGGAAGTATTATCAACAAAAACAGGCACAACAGGCAGCAGATTTATATAACTTGCTGCGGCAAGTTCAATCTACAAATGATCCTGCAAAAATTAATGATGCGGCTCAGTTGCTCACAGAAGGATTCCCATCCAGTGGCTATGCGCCTCGCGCCGCCTTGATTGCTGCACAAGCCGATGTGCAGGCAAATAACAATGAACGTGCGATACAGAACCTTCAATGGATCATTGATCATGCGAAAGAAACAGAGCTGCACGATTTGGCGCGTTTGAGGGTATCTGGTGTTTTGCTCGATGAAGGAAAATACGACGAAGCATTAAGGCTTCTGAATGCCGGGCACGGAGAATCCTTTGCAGGCTTATATTGGGATCGTAAAGGTGACATTCAGGTGGCGGCAAAGAAAATTTCTGAAGCACGGCTAAGCTATCAAACTGCTATCGATAAGCTAGGAAAAAATAACAATTATTTCAATATTGTTCAAATGAAACTTGATGGATTAGGCGATTCTGATTAATTCCTAAAAAGTGACTTTTCTGTTGAATTTCGCCAGATTCTGGCGGCTATTACTATATTGGATGCTATCTGCCCTGATGCTATCAGGTTGTGGCAGCACGATGAATCCATTAGATACGCGTATCATTGAATCGATGAGTACGCAGCTATCTGATATATTCGTCAAGGAAGAAGTCATTGTATATGAAAAAGAGGAGCTCGATGCTTTAAAGGCAGCTGATAGAATTCCTTTAAAATGGAAAGATAAAGTCAGTGAGAATCATATCGCTTCCTTTTATACTGTTTATGACAATGGCGCAGTTTACACAGCTGATGAAGAAGGGAAGCTGACAAAGTATGATGCGGCTAGCGGAAAAGAGCTGTGGCAAGTCAAAACGAAAAATAAGTTTTCTGCGGGTGTCGGTGTTGGTGAAGGACTGATTCTGATAGGAACATTTAAAGGCGAACTACTTGCATATAATGAATCTGGGCATATGTTATGGCAAGTATCAGTCACCAGTGAAATTCTCAGTCCACCGCAAGTACAAAATAATATCGTAGTCGTGCGTACTGTCGATGGCCGGATATTTGGGCTCGATGCCATTGATGGGAAGCGCAAGTGGATTTATCAGGGTGCAACCCCTTCATTGACTGTGCGGAGTACTGCTGGAATAACGATTTCACATGGTGCTGTGTTTGCCGGTTTTCCTGGCGGGAAAATGGTGGCTATGAGCCTGTTTAATGGCAATATTGGCTGGGAGGTCGCGGTTTCGCAACCACGCGGCGTCACTGAACTTGAACGCATGACGGATATTACCAGCGCACCGGAAGTTAACAATCGATTTGTCTGCGCAGCTGCATACCAAGGACGTGTCGCCTGTTTTGCGATTAATGATGGTGCGCAAATCTGGGCGCGTGAATCATCAAGCAGTGCCGGTTTGACAATGGATAATGACTATGTGTATGTGACTGAAGATAAAGGTGTCGTTGCTGCCTATGATCTTCTCAGTGGTGCCAGCATGTGGAAACAGAGCAGATTGGGTAGTAAGAAACTAACAAAACCGATCATCAAAGGGCAATATATTGTGGTGGCGGATGATCAAGGTTATGTCAATTTATTACGGAATTATGATGGCGCCTTGGTAGCGCGTTCAGCCACCGATGGCAGCATTATTCAGAATTCTGCTGGTCTGCTGCCTGATGGGTTTGTAGTGCAAACAGCAAAAGGCGGTGTTTACGCTTTTAGTGTGCAATTCTAGGAGGCTGTCTAAGAATAGCTTTCCCGCAGTAGATTGCTCTATTCTCGGACAGCCTCCTAGTAGTTCTTGTAAGTTATTCTGGATCTTAAGATTCACCTATATTCTGGTAACACGGATATTGACTCTTTCCATTTAATGACACGTAACGTGTCCGGCATTGGCAGCAAAAAATCATGAAACCCACACTTGTTTTGGTTGGCCGACCGAATGTTGGCAAATCAACCTTATTTAACCGCCTTACCCGTAGCCGTGATGCCATAGTTGCTGATATCCCTGGTCTGACACGGGATCGTCATTATGGTCAAGGCAGGATAGGGGATAAGCCTTATCTGGTGATGGATACTGGCGGATTTGAGCCTGTTGTCAAAGAAGGCATCTTGCATGCTATGGCCAAACAGACACTACAAGCGATTGATGAAGCGGATAAAGTATTGTTTATCGTGGATGGTCGTCAAGGTGTGACGGCCCATGACAAAATTATTGCCGAACAATTGCGCAAATCCGGGCAGAAAATCCTGCTGGTCGTGAATAAAACGGAAGGTATGATGACAGCTGTCGTCACCGCTGAGTTTTACGAGTTAGGCTTGGGTGATCCTTGCGCAGTTTCAGCCATACATGGTGATAATATCAAGGAGCTTGCCGATTATGCGTTGGCGGATTTTCCAGATATTGAGGAAGAACCACCTGAAAGCAAGCATCCAAAGATTGCGATCGTCGGCCGTCCCAACGTCGGGAAATCGACACTCATCAACACGTTACTGGGCGAAGAACGGGTGATCGCATTTGATCAACCGGGAACAACACGCGACAGTATTTACATCGATTTTGCGCATAAAGACAAACACTATACATTGATCGATACGGCGGGCTTGCGGCGCCGTGGTCATGTGTTTGAAACCATCGAAAAATTTTCCGTCATCAAAACCTTGCAAGCCATCGAAGATGCCAATGTTGCGGTACTGATATTGGATGCAAAAAATGAAATTTCCGAT
>Ga0105090_10000401_pt1 | contig 21035 bp, 19 predicted proteins | sample PPLLak3March2015_FD_79110 | JGI IMG/M metagenome (GOLD analysis project Ga0105090, IMG submission 79110) | Freshwater sediment microbial communities from Prairie Pothole Lake near Jamestown, North Dakota, USA - PPLs Lake P7 Core (1) Depth... | ecosystem: Environmental > Aquatic > Freshwater >... | reverse complement strand
CTCCCACGAGCACGGCGGATGACACGGGCAGGAACGGCCCGATGCCGAGCAATGCGAGCCACGCGACGGCTCCGTAGACGAACCAGCCGAACGGGTCAGCTGCGTCGCTCGAGGTGAGCGCGAACTCGACGTACGCCGTCAGCGCAAGCCCCGCGACGGCGATGGCGAGCGCCAGCGCGCGTGTCCGCTTCGTCGTCCCGCTATCCACGCACCCTCCCCCGGTGTCGCAATCGGCGCGGGCAGCGTAGCACAGGTACCACGCGTCGCGGTCAACGCCCCTGCAGCGACAGCAGCACGACGAACGCGGTCACGACCGCCAGCGCGAGCAGCGTCACCTTGATCCAGCTCTTCGGGTAGCGGCCGGCGATGGTCCCCGTCACGCCGTTCATCACGCACTGGTAGCCGCGCCGGCCGTAGTCGTAGGTCAGCAACCAGACGGGGACCAGGACGTGCTTGAACGTCTGCGCCGACCAGTCGGCGCGCACCGCGAGGTTGCGATGGGTGTCGCCGGGCACGTTGCTCGCGCATAACTCAGCGAGCTTCGCGTCCATCGCCTCGCGAGCGCGCCGTGCGCCGTCGGCGAGGTCCACCTGGTAGCGCTCGACCACCCAGCCGGCGACGAATCCGGGATCGTAGGGCTTGAGGTCGCGCGTCGGGAACGGCTCGACGGCCTGCAGCAGCGCGCGCTCGACGCCGACCGACGCGCACACGAGTTTGTCGTCGAAGGTGTGCTCGAGCATCCCCGCGGCCGGCACCCAGCGCACGTGCCGCACCTGCCGCGTGCGCACTTCGTTGCCATCGCGATAGGTCTCGGTCGTGTAGTGGTAGTGGCCGGCCTCCGCGGTCCACGACGCGCGCGCGTGCGCGTCGAACGTCCAGTACGGCAGGTACACGCCGTGCACGGTATCGGTCAGCGCGCGCCGCTTGAGCGCATTGGGCGCAAGCCAGCGCTTGCCGTACCAGCGCCGGATCAGTTCGCGCGCCTGCCCATGCGTGACCGTGAACGGCAGCACGCTCTCCGGACGGAACGCGGCTTCCTCGTCCTCGTAGGGAACGAGCTGCGCGGCGCCGCAGAACTCGCAGTTCTGCGCCTGTCGCGCGGGGTCGAGCACGGAAATCGCGCGGCAGCTGGCGCAGCGCACGGTGCGCTTGTCGGCCTGCCAGCCGCGCGGCTGGCCGATGAGCCGGGTGAGCGCCGCGGCGAGGTCGTGCTCGACGATGGCGCCCTCGGCGGACGGCTGCGCGGCGGACTCGGTGCCGCAGTACGGGCACACGAGCTTGCCCCTGGCGGGATCCCAGTTCGCCTCGCCGCCGCAGGACGGGCAGGCGAAGCGTGCCAGCGCGCCTTGCGCATCGGTCAAGGGACCCCCACGCTTGCGGCTGTCGCCACTGCGCTGCCCGCCGACGTGCTCATGCCACAGCCTGGTTGTGCGTCTACTTGATGAAGTAGCCGATCACGCGCCACGCGCCGTCGGCCTCGCGCTCGAGCGTCAGCGTCTCGCCGGCGTCGGACTGCTTGGCGAACGCGGTACGGAATTGCAGCAACGCGAAGTCGCCGTCGACGCCGGGGCCGAGGCTCACCTGGAACGCCGTCTGCGCCAGCGCACGCTGCACCACCGCGCCGCGCGGCGTGCGCTCGCGGGCGAGCGCGACCTGCCAGTCGGCGACGCTCATCGCCGTGCGGAAACGCGCGCCCGCGCGCTTGTGGCTCTCCGCCGCGTCGCCGTGGTCGGTCATGAGCAGCCAGTCGCGCGCCGCGGTCACGGCGGCGCTTGCGCGCGGATCCTGGCCGAAGGCGGCAGGGGCGGCAAGGGCCGCTGCAGCAAGCGCGAGCGCGCCGACGAAGTGCCGCCGCGTGGTCATCAATGCAGGAACGCGTCGACCGCCGCGCGCGTGATGCGCCACTGCGTGCCGATGCGCTTGCCCTTGAGATCGCCCGACTCGAGGCTCGCGACAACGTCGGACTCGGCCACGCCGAGCTGCTGCGCCACCTGCGCCGGCGTGAACAACTCCGGCGCAGCAGTGGCCGCGGCGGCAGGCGCGGCGATGCCGGGAGTCGCCTGCGCGGCGATGCCCCCGGGCTGGTTCATCATCTGCTGGGCCATCGCCATGCCGACGGCCAGCTCGGCGCCGGCGCCGGCGAGCCCGCTGCCGCCCTTGGCGAGCCCCTGCGCCATCTGGAACTTCACGTAGTCGTTGAGATTGCCCACCGCCGCCATCGAGGAGCGCTTGTCGATCGCCTCCTCCACCTCCGGCGGCACGGACACGTTCTCGACGACGAACGACGTCATCGCCAGCCCGTACTTCTCGCCGAGCACCGGATTGATCAGCGGCAGCAGCGCCTCGCCCAGCTCGCCGTAGCGCGACGCGACGTCGAGCGCGGGAATCTTCGCGCTCGCCAGCGCGTCGGAGAACACGCTGACGAGGCGCGAGCGCATGGTGTCGGCGAACTCGTCGAGGCGGAAGTGGTGGTCGGTCCCGGCCACCTCCTTCAGGAAGCGCGGCACATCGACCACGCGGAAGTCGTAGGTGCCGTAGGCTCGCAGCCGCACGATGCCGAAGTCGGCGTCGCGCATCATCACCGGGTTCGCGGTCCCCCACTTGTTGCCGGGGAACACGCGCGTGACGACGTAGTAGACGTCGGCCTTGAACGGGCTTTCCAGCGCGTACTTCCAGCTCCTGAGGTTGGTGAGGATCGGGATGTTGTCCGTCGCGAGCGTGTGCTTGCCGGGGCGAAACGCGTCGCCGAACTCGCCGAGGTAGACGAACTGCGCGACCTGCGACTCGCGCACGATCAGCTGCGCGCCCTTCTTGATCTCCTTGTCCTCGTCGGGGAACCGCCACGACAGCGTGTCGCGCGAGTCGTCGGTCCACTCGATGACGTCGATGAACTGCTTCTTCAGGAAGTCGATGATCGCCATGGCTGTCCCTCGTTCGCGCCGTCGGCTGCCGGCTACTTCGCCGCCGCCGTCTTCTTCGCCTCGGTCTCGGCGCGGGTAAGCTCGGTCTCGAGGTTCTGCGCGGGCAGCGCGCCGGGGACGATGCTGCCATCGGCGAACACCAGCGTGGGCGTGGCCGTGACCTTGAGCTTCTGGCCGAGCGCGGCGGTCGCCGCAACCGGATTGGCGCAGTCGCCCGCGTTGTCCGGCAGGGCGCCGTTGACGAAGAACGCGTCCCACGCCTTGACCTTGTCCGGCGCGCACCAGATCTGCCGCGACTTGCGCGCCGCGTCGGGGTGCAGCTGCTCGATCGGGTAGAGGAACGTGTAGATGGTGACGTCGTTGACGTCCTTCAGCGTCTGCTCGAGCCGGGCGCAGAACGGGCAGTCGGCATCGGAGAACACCGCGAGCTTGCGCGCGCCGGTGCCCTTGACCTTCTTGATGGCGAGATCGAGCGGCAGGTCGCTCCACGCGATGCGGTTGAGCTCGCGCGTCTTGCGCTCGGTCAGGTTGACCTTGTTCTTCGCGTCGTAGATCGAGCCGACGAAGATGTATTCGACCTTCGGGTCGACGTAGAGCATCTGGTCGTCGAACATCACCTCGTAGAGACCGAAGTAGCCGGACTTCGCGATGTGGCGCACGTCCGCGTCGGGGAAGCGCTCGAGCACGATCTTGCGCACCGCCTGCGCGTCCGCGGAAAGCGGCGCCGCCGGTCTCGCGGCCGGCTTGGCAGCGGCGGCCTTCGGCGCGCCGGGCGGGGCCTGCGCGGGCAGCGCGGGCGGGAAAGCGAGCGCTGCGGCTGCCAGAAGGACCAGGAATCGAATCATGGGAGAGGCTCCGGTGGGATGAACGGGATTGGACAGCTCAGCGCAGCGCAGGTTGCGCGAGCGAGCGCTTGACGGGAGCGAGGCGGTCGACCGCTGACATGCCGGCGTTGCGCAGGCGCCCGAGCCAGCGCGGGTCGGCGTCGAACAGCCTGGCGAGGCCATCGGTGACGGTCTGCATGGCGAGCACCGGCTCGGCGCGCAACCTTGCGTAGCGGTCGAGCAGGATCGGCGCGCCGGCATCCGCCACGGGCCCGCGCTCGGCGAGCACGCGCGCAAGCGCCTCGGCGTCGCCAAAGCCGAGGTTGACGCCCTGGCCGGCCAGGGGGTGCACGCCGTGCGCGGCGTCTCCGACCAGCGCGAGCCGGTGCGCGACGATCGCCGGAAGCCGCAGGTAGTTGAGCGGAAACGCCGCCGGCGGCGTGATCAATTCGAAGCGGCCGAGCGCATGCGCGCCGGCTGCGGCGACGCGCGCGGCAAGATCAGCCGGCGCGAGCGCCATCAGTTCGGCCGCCAGCGCCTCGGGCGCCGACCAGACGATCGACACGCGCCGGCCCGGCAGCGGCAACCACGCGAGGATGCCCTCGCCCCGGAGGAACCACTGCCGCGCGATGCCGCGATGCGCGTCGTCGCAGTCGAAGTTCGCGACGACCGCGGTCTGACCGTAGGGACGCGGCGTCGCGGCGATGCCGGCCGCGCCGCGCACCCACGAGCGCAACCCGTCGGCGCCGACGACCAAACGCGCTTCGACGACGCTGCCGTCGGCGAGCGCGAGTCGCCCCGCGTCGACGGCGAAGTCGAGGCTGGCGAACGCCGACGGCGCCAGCACGCGCACGCCTTCGGCCGCGAGCCGCGGCAGCAGTGCGGCGCACAGCGCGCGCTCCTCGACGATCCACGCCAGCGCCCGCTCGCCCAGTTCGTAGGCGGAGAACGCGATCGTGCCGCCTGCGTCGCCTTCGATGCGCATCGCCTCGACCGCCTCGAGCCGCTCCGGGGGCCAGCCGCCCGTGGACTCGAGGAAGCGCGCGCTACCCGGCGAGATCGCGTAGACGCGCACGTCGAACTCAGGGTCAGACCCTCCTTTCCCGGGCAGCGAGTGATCGCGCCGGCCTGTCGCAACTGGGAAAGGAGGGTCTGACCCTACTTTCGCCGCAGGCTCGGCGAGAGGCCTGCGATCGACTATGGCGACCGTCAGCCCGGCTCGGGCAAGCGCCGGCGCGAGCGCCAGCCCGACCAGCCCGCCGCCGGCGATCAGCACGTCGCAGCGGAACGGCTCCATCAGTCGAGCGACTCGATGACGATGTTGCGGTTCGTGTAGATGCACAGCTCGCCCGCGATGTCGAGCGAGCGCTGCACGATCTCGCGCGCGGACAGCGCCGTGTTCTCGAGCAGCGCGCGCGCCGCGGCCTGCGCATAGGGCCCGCCGGAGCCGATGGCCACCACGCCCTGCTCGGGCTCGAGCACGTCGCCGTTGCCGGTGATGATCAGCGACGCCGTGCGGTCGGCCACCGCCAGCATGGCCTCGAGACGGCGCAGGATGCGGTCGCTGCGCCAGTCCTTGGCGAGCTCGACGGCCGCGCGCGCGAGGTTCCCCTGGTGCTTGTCGAGCTTGCCCTCGAAGCGCTCGAACAGCGTGAACGCGTCTGCAGTCGCCCCCGCGAAGCCCGCCAGCACCTGGTCCTGGTGGAGGCGGCGCACCTTGCGCGCCGTCGCCTTCACCACGATGTTGCCGAGCGTGACCTGCCCGTCGCCGCCGAGCGCCACCGCCTGGTCGCGCCGCACCGAGAGGATCGTCGTGCCGTGAAAAGGTTCCATGATGGGCTGCCCCCGCGCATGTCGCGCGGCCGGGCCCGACATTCTAGCCGTCGCGGGGGTCGGCCCCACGCCACGTTCGACGGCCTGCGGGCGCCGTCAGGCCGCCTTGCGCACGAAGTGCCGCGGCGCGAGGCCGATGAGCAGCAGCAGCGCGCGGATGATCGGCGTCGCGCCGTAGATCTGCACGGACTTGCGCTGGCCCTCGATGCGGTTGATCGCGTTGAGCAGCGCCCCGGCGCAGACGAAGTCGATGCGCGCGACCTCGGACATGTCCACCGGCACCACGTGCTTGCCGTGCGCGAATTCGAGGAGCTGCGCCACCTGCGACATGGCATTCCCGGTGATCGCGCCGGCGAGCGACACCACGTCCGGCGCCGCGACCCCGGAGGCCGCCGGCGCCGGCGCGTCGGGACCCGCGGAGGTCTGCGGTTGCGGCGGCGGCTCCCACGACGGCGGGGACAGCTCGAAGGCCACCGCGAACTCGATGGCGCGGTCGTCGAACGTTGCCTGCTCGTGCGCCCACTGCATCAGCTCGAGCGACAACAGCCAGGCGCCCTGGCCCCCGTCACGGCCGGCTTTCACCGATGCCTCGAGCGCGGCTCTCAGCTTCTCGGCGCGCTCGAACGCAAGTGCCACCTGCGCGCGACGCGCCGCACCGAGCTCGTCGGCGAGCAGCTGCGCGCCCGCGTCGTCGTAGCCGGTGACGCCGTGGAGGTCGAGCCGCGCCTGCCGCAGCTTCTTCGCCACCGCGCGACGCAGGCCCTCGAGCTGCAGTCCGCTGTCGGCCGTCAGGCGGCCCGTGATCGCGATGTAGCCCCCGGTCGGCCCCGGCTTCCTGGCCGCCGCGGCCCGGCCGTGCTGCTCCTCCCATCCTGGCGCCGAGCGCTCGAACTGCACCGAGTACTGCAACGCGCAATGGTCGAACGCGGCCCGGTCGCCAGCGCGGTTGAGCAGGTCGAACAGCGCGAGCCAGGCGAGCGGAGACTGCTTGGCGTCGTGGTCGCCCGCCACACCCTGCTCGAGCAGCGCCCGCGCGTTCGCGGCCTGACCGTTGGCGAACATCAGCGCCGCGTTTTCCAGGACCGCGCACAGCCCCGGGTTCGCCTGCGCAACTTCGATCGCCTGCGGCTGCGACCACTCGATGAGGCTTGCGCCGGTGATCGACTCGTCGGCGTGGGTGGGCTCGCGCGGCGCCTCGGCCGGCCGGCCGCCGGCTTTTGCCGCCAGCTCGCGGGCCGAAACCCTGGCCGCCGGACGCACCTCGGCCTTGGCCGCGGCGCTCGCCGAGCCCGGCGTTGCGCTCACCGGCTTGCCGGCCGACGGTTTGGAGAAGAGTCCCATGCTCTGCGTGAGCCTGACTGGTCATTATCGGCGCGACCCCCGGGGGCGACAAGCCGAGCGCCGCAAAGGGCGCTACGCACGGGCCCCCGGCGCCACAGGTGCCGGTGTGGTGTACAGCCGCAAACGTCCACGACGCGCGGCTGCCCGGGCCAGGGTGCGCGCTAGCGCGCGAGGTTCGCTTCGGCGAACTGCCAGTTGAGCAGCTTGTCGATCACCGCATTGACGAAGTCGGCGCGGCGGTTCTGGTAGTCCAGGTAGTAGGCGTGCTCCCAGACGTCGATGGTGAGCAGCGGCTTGACGCCCCTGGTGAGCGGTGTCTCCGCGTTCGGCGTCTTGACGAGCTTCAGCGCGCCGGCGTCGGCCACGAGCCAGCCCCAGCCCGAGCCGAACTGCGTCACGCAGGTCTGCCCGAACTCCTTGCGGAAGTTATCGAAGCTGCCGAACGACGCGTTGACCATCTCGCCGAGGCGTCCGGAGGGCGCGCCGCCACCGCCGGCCCGCAGGCTGTTCCAGAAGAACGTGTGGTTCCACACCTGCGCGGCGTTGTTGAACACGGGCGCCTTGTCGGCCTTGCCCGCCGTCGCCTGGACGATCGCCTCGAGGGTGGCGCCTTCGAGGTCGGTTCCCTTGACGAGGTTGTTCAGGTTGTCGACGTAGGTCTTGTGGTGCTTGCCGTAGTGGAAGCCGAGCGTGTTCGCCGAGATCACGGGGTCGAGCGCGTTGTCGGCGTAGGGAAGAGGCGGGAGCGTGAACATGGGGCGTGGGACTCCGTAGTGGACGGGATCGCGCGCAGCCGGGAGGCCGGCCACGTGGCCGATGATGATACCTCTGCCGAATCAGCCGGCGCGGATCACCGCGCACGCGAGCCGCGCGCCGGCGTTGCCAGTCGGCTGCGTCTTGTAGTCGTCGGCGTCCTTGTGGACGATGAGTCCGCGGCCGACCACCGACTTGGCACCCGGTGCGACGGTCACGTCGTCGAGCATGAACGACGCCGTCGCGTTGCCGGCGGCATCCGCCTTGAGGTTCGGCATGTCGCCGGCGTGGTGCGCCGCGCCCTGCGGGCCGTGCGGCTTGCCGTCAGGATTGAAGTGGCCGCCGGCGCTCATGCCGTCGCCCGAGCTGCAGTCGCCCTTCTCGTGCACGTGGAAGCCGTGCTCCTGGTTCGGCGCGAGCCCGGCGACCTCGACGATGACCGCGACCTTGCCCATGCGCTCGACGAAGGTCGCCGTGCCGGCGGCGCGGTTGCCCTTCGTCGGCTCGAGCTTCGCGGTGGCGCGGGAGCCGTCGAACGGCGTGCTCGTCATCGACGCGCAGCCGGCAGCGAGCGCCGCGACGGCAGCGATGGAAGCGATGTGCTTGATGTTCATGCCCGGACCCCTTGAAGATGCGCCGGGCGGGATGGAAGCGGCGCCCGGCCGCCCGCTTGCGCCGCGGTCAGTCGCCGTAGAGCTTCTGCACGCGCTCGCGGCGCTCCTGCGCCTCCAGCGACAGCGTCGCGGTGGGGCGGGCGAGCAGCCGGGGGATGCCGATCGGCTCCCCGGTCTCATCGCACCAGCCGTAGCTGCCGTCGTCGAGTTGCTTCAGCGACTTCTCGACCTTCTTCAGCAGCTTGCGCTCGCGGTCGCGCGTGCGCAGCTCGAGCGTGTACTCCTCCTCGAGCGTGGCGCGATCGGAAGGATCGGTGGTGACCTCGTTTTCGCGCAGGTGCTCGCCGGTGTCGTCGGCGTTCTGCAGAAGCTGGTCGCGCAACTCGATCAGGCGCTTGCGGAAGAACGCGAGCTGCGCCTCGTTCATGTAGTCCTTCTCCGGCGCCTTGAGGAGATCCTCCTCGGTCAGCTCGCGAGTCTTGTCCTTCCTGGCCGCGGCGGAGGCAGTCTTGGCGGCAGCGGATGCGGTCTTGGCGGCCATCTTCGGGATTCCATTCCTGCGGATTGGGGCGACCCCCTCCGGCAGCGGGGCACCGTAAACCAAAGAGTATAGCCGGATTCGCGCCCCGGTCGCCAACCGCCCACCGGGTCGCCTGCCCGGCCGGCAGGAGGTCGACAGCGCGCCTATAATCCGCCGGCGCGAGCGAGGACCGACCCGATGCGACTTGCGATCACCCGCCCGGACGACTGGCACCTGCACCTGCGGGACGGGCCCGCGCTCGCCGCGGTCGTCGGCGCCACCGCGCGCGTGTTCGGCCGCGCCGTCATCATGCCGAACCTCAGGCCGCCGGTCACCACGGTGGCCGCTGCCGCGGCGTACCGCGAGCGCATCCGCGCCGCGCTTCCGGCCGGCTCGCGCTTCCAGCCGCTGATGACGCTCTACCTCACCGACGCAACGTCCGCGGACGAGATCGCGCGCGCGCGGGCGAGTGGTTTCGTGCACGCCGTCAAGTACTACCCGGCCGGCGCGACGACGAACTCCGCGGCGGGCGTCACCGCAATCGAGCGCGCCTACCCGGCGATCGCCGCGATGGAGCGCGAGGGCCTCGTGCTGTGCCTCCACGGCGAGGCGACCGACGCCGACGTCGACGTGTACGACCGCGAGCGCGTGTTCGTCGACACGCTGCTCGCCCGCCTGGTGCGCGACTTCCCTGCGCTCAGAATCGTGCTCGAGCACGTCACCACGAGCGAGGCGGTCGACTTCGTCGCCGCCGCCGGCGCGAACGTCGCCGCGACGATCACGCCGCAGCACCTCCTGTGGTCGCGCAACGCGATGCTGGTCGGAGGCGTGCGTCCCCACCTCTACTGCCTGCCCGTGCTCAAGCGCGAGACGCACCGTCGGGCGCTCGTCGCGGCGGCGACCTCGGGCAACCCGAAGTACTTCCTCGGCACCGACAGCGCGCCGCACGCGCGGCACGCGAAGGAGCACGCCTGCGGCTGCGCGGGTTGCTACAGCGCGCCCATCGCGCTGCCGCTGTACGCCGAGGCCTTCGAGGACGCCGGCGCGCTGGACCGCCTCGAGGGCTTCGCGAGCTTCTTCGGCGCTGACTTCTACCGCCTGCCGCGGCACCGCGACACGGTGACGCTCGAGCGCGCGGACGACGAGGTGCCCGCCGAACTCCCGTTCGGCCCCGACACCATCGTCCCGCTGCGCGCCGGCGAGCGCGTGCGCTGGCGCGTGGCGTGACGGCCGTCAAGGAACCCGGTGCTCCGGGTGGTATCCTAGCGCCGAAGTCAGCCAGACCGTCGCTGCCCGCCTCACGGCGGGGAGAGGAAAGTCCGGGCTCCGCAGAGCAGGATGCCGGGTAACGCCCGGCCGCTATAAGTCGCCGCTCGCGCGGCTGATGAAGGCGAGGAACAGGGCCACAGAGACGAGTCGCACCGTTCGCGTCACAGCGCCCGGTGCGGGTGAAACGCGGCAACCTCCATCCGGAGCAACACCAAGTAGGCGGACGCGCATTTGGCAACACCGGCTGCTCGCCGAGTCCGCGGGTAGGTGGCTTGAGCCCGCCGGCAACGGCGGGCCTAGATGAATGGCGGTCATAGCGCGGGACGGAGTGCCCGCGCCGTAACAGAACCCGGCTTATCGGCTGACTTCAACTTTAATCGCGCCCCGCGGCGTCCCCGCGGGGCGCTTTCTTTCATGCGCGGCGCGCCACGGCGCGCTGGTAGGCAATCCAGCCGGCCACGCCGCACGCGGCGGTGACGCCGAGCGCGAGCGTGCGCTGCGCGTCGAGCGCGACCAGCAGCGCGAACGCCGCAGGCGCGATCGCGCGCGCCATGAACTGCGGGCGCGCGAGGCGGCCGAGCAGCGAGCCGTAGTCGCTGCGTCCGAACAACTCCGCCGGCACGACGCCGCGCACGATCGTCATCACCCCGTGGCTGGTGCCGTAGAGGGCGGCGAACAGCAGGGCCGGCGCGAGCGCGCCGGACAGTTGCGTAAGCAGCAGCAGCGAGGCCGCCATCGTGGCGAACGCGAGCGTCCCCGCCAGGATCGGCCGGATCACGCGGCCCAGCGCGAACTCGGCGACGCGCCCCGCGACCTGCATCGGCCCGATCAGCGCGCCGACGAGGACGGCGTCGCCGGCGGACAGGCCGCGCTGCGTCAGCACCTCGATCATGTGCGCGGCGAGCGCGGAGGCCGTCAGCGAGGCGGCCGTGAGGGCCGCCGCGAGCCACAAGTACGCGCGGCCGCCCGCGGGCTCGGGCGGCGGCGCGGCGTCGCCCGCGGGCCCGTTCTCCTGCGGCGCCGCCTCGTGGCGCGGGACGAACGCGAGATGGAGGGGCAGGCAGAGCGCAAGGTGCAGCACGGCGTACGCCGCGAACGCGGCGCGGAAGCCGTGCGCGTCGAGCAGCCACTGCGACAGCGGCCAGAACGCGGTGCTCGCGAAGCCGCCGAACAGCGTGAGCGCAGTGACGGTGCGGCGGTACGACGCTCCTGCGAGCTGGTGCAAGGTGGCGAATGCCGGGTCGTAGAGTGTGGCCGCCATCGCCGCGCCGGCCGCAATCCACGCGATCGTCAGCGTGACCGGGCCCTGCACGAGCGCGAGCAGCGCGCAAGCGACCGCCGCTGCGACCGACCCCCACGACAGCACGAGGCGACCGCCGCGGCGGTCGATCGTGCGCCCAACCCAGGGCGCGAGCAGGCCCGAGACGCCGAGCCCCACGCTGTAGGCGCCGTACATCACGATCTCGGAGACGCCGGTCGCCTCGCGCATCGCGCGGCCGAGCACGGCGATCGTGTAGAACAGCGTGCCCCACGAGACGATCTGCGCCACGCCCAGCGCAATGACCGTAGCGGCGAGCGGAGGCCCGGGCTCGTCGTCAGACATGACGCCTCGCGTCGCGGAGCATCTCGCGCGCCGCGTTGTGGCCAGGGATGCCGCTCACGCCGCCGCCAGGATGCGCGCCCGCGCCGCACAGGTACAGCCCGCGCACCGGCGTGCGGTAGTCGCCGTGGCCGAGCACCGGCCGCGCGGAGAACAGCTGGTCGGGCGTCAGCGCGCCGTGGAAGATGTCGCCCCCGACGAGACCGAACTCGCGCTCGAGGTCGAGCGGCGACAGCGCGCGCGCGCCGATCACGCACGCGCGGAAGTTCGGCGCGTAGCGCGTCACCGTGTCGAGCATCAGGCCGGCGACCTCGTCGCGCGCGCCGTCCCAGCTCCTCCCGGGCTGGACGCTGCCAAGATCGGGATGCGCGTGCTGGCAGAACAGGCTTGCGACGTGCATGCCGGGAGGCGCCAGCGAGTCATCGACCAGCGAGGGGATCAGCAGCTCGACGATCGGCTCGCGCGACCACCCGTGCGTGCGCGCGTCGAAGTAGGCGCGCTCCATGTAGGCGAGCGACGGCGCCACGACGATCCCGCTCGCGAGGTGCGGCCCGGGGCCGGGAAGCGCGGCGAATTCGGGGAGTGCCGAGAGCGCGACGTTCATGCGAAACGTGCCGGACGCGCACTTGTACCCGTCGATGCGCGCGCGGAAATCGTCGGGCAGGTACGCAGGGTCGACCAGCCGCTGGAACAGGAGCTTCGGGTTGACGTTCGCCGCGACGCGCCGTGCTTCCACGACCTCGCCGGATTCCAGTTCCACGCCGGCGGCGCGCCCCGCCTTGACGATCACGCGCGCCACCGGCGCTTGCGTGCGCAACGTCACGCCGCGCGCGGCGCAGGTGCGCGCCATCGCCTGCGTGATCGCGCCCATGCCACCGATCGCGTGGCCCCACTGCCCCGCCTTGCCGTGGGTCTCGCCGAGAGCCAGGTGCAGCAGCAGGTACGCGGTGCCCGGCGCGTACGGGCTCGCGAAGTTGCCCACCACGGCGTCGAAGCCGAGCGCGGCCTTGATCGGCGCCGACTCGAACCAGCGGTCGAGCACGTCGCCCGCGCTCTTGGCAAACAGGTCCAGCACGTCGCGCCGACCGGCGAGGTCGAGCGCGCGGAAGCGCTTCGCCAGCTTCCAGCCGTCGAGCATGCCCGCCAATCCGCCACTGAAAGCAGGCGGCGTGACGTGCAGGAGGTCACGCAGCACGGAGGCGACGCGCGCGAGCATCGCGTGGTACCGCGGCAGCGCTTCGGCGTCGCGGCGCGAGTGGCGCGCGACCTCGGCCTGCGTGGCCGCGAGACCCCCGCCCACCTTCAGGCAGTCGCCGGGACGCTCCGACAGCGGGAGGAAGTTCGCCAGCGGCCGCTCGACGATGCGCAGGCCCTGCGCGGCAAGGTCGAGGTCGCGCACGACCTTCGGGCTCAGCAGGCTGACGCTGTAGCTCGCGGTGGAGTTGCGGAAGCCCGGGTGGAACTCCTCGGTGACCGCGGCCCCGCCGAGGACGCCGCGCCGCTCCAGCACGGCCACCGACTGCCCGGCAGCCGCGAGGAAGGCCGCGCAGACGAGTCCGTTGTGCCCTCCGCCGACGACGACCGTGTCAAGGACGTGCGCGGTCACCGGCGGGCGGGCGCGTCAGTCTTCGGCGAGCCCGGCGGCGACCGTCGAGAACCCCGCGTCCACGTAGGTCACCTCGCCGGTGATGCCGGAGGACAGGGATGAGAGATAGAACGCGGCCACGTTGCCGACCTCGTCGATCGACACGTTGCGGCGCAGCGGCGAGTTGCGCTCGACGAAATTCAGGATCTTGGAAAAGCCGCCGATGCCCGCGGCGGCGAGCGTCTTGATCGGACCGGCAGAGATCGCGTTGACCCGCGTCCCCTCGGGGCCGAGGCAGTTGGCGAGATAGCGCACATTCGCCTCGAGCGAGGCCTTCGCCAGACCCATCACGTTGTAGTTCGGCAGCGCGCGCACCGAGCCCAGGTAGGTCAGCGTGACGATCGAGCCCTGCCGGCCGGCCAGCAGCGGCCGCGCGCCCTTGGCCAGCGCGGCGAGGCTGTACGAGCTGATGTCGTGCGCCATCGCAAACGCGCTGCGCGACAGCGCGTTCAGGAAGTCCCCCGACAGCGCCTCGCGCGGCGCGTAGGCGATCGAGTGCAGCAGCCCGTCGAGCGCGCCCCACTCCGCCTTGAGCGCGGCGAACAGCGCGTCGACTTCGGCATCGGAGGTGACGTCGCAGGGGAGCACCGGGCACGGCCCGAACTCGGCGGCGAGCTTGACCACGCGCTCCTTGAGATCGCCATTGACGTAGGTGAACGCAAGCGAAGCGCCCTCGCGAGCGCAGGCCTTCGCGACGCCATAGGCGATCGACCGGTTCGACAGCACGCCGGTGATCAGGATCCTGCGGTCCGCAAGGAAGCCCATGGCGTGAACAGGCCCTGGCCTAGAACAGCGACCTGGCCTGCTCGAATACGCCGCAGGCGACCACGTTGTTGGCCACGCCGGCCTGCGGCACCTGCGGCGTCGCGCCCTGATAGACGAGCACGCCGCGGCCGAGCGCGTCGCCGAGCCGCACGCCGCGCACGCGCGCGGTGAGCTGCAGGATGCCCTGCCCGCCCGCGGTGGCCTCGGGGATCAGGCGCAGCGGCGACTCCTTCCAACCGGGCGGCGACCACGGCGCCCCCGCGGAGAAGCCGTTGGGCGACGAGCAATTGCCGGTGGCGTGCAGGACGATGCGGAACTGGCCCGGACTGCCGCCGGCGAGGTCGACCATCACGAGCAGCAGGTCGCCGCTCTCGCGCAGGCGCACGAAGCCGCTGATCGCCGAGTTCACGTTGCGCAGCCGCGCCTCGACGCCGGGCAACTCGCGCGTCGCGGGCGCGGGCGTGTCGTCCTTGGAGAACCAGCGGCGCGGGTCCCACGACGACGTGCTGGTGCACGCGCCGAGTACCAGCACGGCAGCGAAGGCGGCGAGGAGGCGGGCGTTGCGCATCGGGTTGCGGTGTCGCGAAGGATGCCGAAGTCCGCGATGATAGGCGAAGCCGGCTCGCAGTGCCCGGCGGCGTGCAATCGGCCCGCCTCGCGGATAATTCGCCATCCGGCGATCGGTCGCCGGCTCCCCGGGGGGACGATGGATCGAAGAGCAAGGGCTCGCCGCGCTGGGGCGACGGCGGCGGCGTTGGGCGCGGCCATGCTGGCCGCCGGCTGTTTCGGGGACAGCGGCGGCGACGGCACCGACGTCAACGTGAAGCCCGGGGGCCTCGGCGCGGTCACGCGCACCGCATACGACGGGGCGAACGACGACCTGCTGACGGCGGGCCTGGGCAAGGCCGGGCTCGCGGGCGCGGCGCCGACCTACGCCGATCCGACGGCGCCCACCGCGACCGAGTTGCGCCGCCACGCGATCCACACCAACTACCGCGCGATCGTCGACATCGCCGCGGCCGGCGGCTACGGCACGCTCTACGGGCCGAACGTCGACGTCAACGGCCAGCCCACGCTCGGCGAGGGCAAGGTCGCCGGCGTCGAGTACATCGCGCACGCCGACGACGGCAGCGGCACGCGCAACGTCACGCTCCTGGTGCAGATCCCCGCCGGCTGGAACCGCGACCGCCCGTGCATCGTCACCGGCACATCGTCGGGTTCGCGCGGCGTCTACGGGGCGATCGGCAGCTCGGGCGAATGGGGCCTCAAGCATCGCTGCGCCGTGGCCTACGCCGACAAGGGCTCCGGCATGGGCGTGCACGACCTCGCCACCGACACCGTCAATCTGCGCAACGGCACGCGGGCGACGGCTTCGGCGGCCGGGAAGAACTCGAACTTCACGTCGCTCGCGGGCAGCGTGCTGGCGAGCTTCAACGCCGCGCACCCCAACCGCATCGCCGTCAAGCACGCGCACTCGCAGCAGAACCCCGAGAAGGACTGGGGTGTGGACACGCTCAACGCCGTGCGCTTCGCGATCTGGGCGCTGAACGAGGAGAAAGGCGACAAGAACTCCGACGGCAGCACGCAGCGGACCTACCGCGCCTCGAACACGATCGTCATCGCCTCGTCGGTGTCCAACGGCGCGGGCGCCGCGCTCGCCGCGGCCGAGCTCGACATCGAGGGCCTGATCGACGGCGTGGCGGTCAGCGAGCCGAGCGTGGCGCTGCCCGCGAACCCGAATCTCTCCGTGAAGCGCGGCAGCAGGACGCTCGTCGGCGCGGGACGCCCGCTGTACGACTACTTCACCCATGCGAACCTCCTGCAGCCGTGCGCCACCCTGTCGCCGCGCGCGACCGGCAGCCCGGGCGCAGCGTTCGTGCCTGGCGCGCTGGCGACCAACCGCTGCGCCTCGCTCAAGGCCAAGGGCCTGTTGACCGGCGCGACGGTGGCCGGGCAGGCCGAGGAGGCGCTCGACGCGCTGCTCGCCTACGGATGGGAGGCCGAGAGCAGCAAGCTGCACGCCTCGCACTACGCGTTCGCCACGCCGTCGATCGCGATGACCTACTCGAACGCGTACAGCCGCGCCTCGGTGGCGGACAATCTCTGCGGCCTGTCGTTCGCGTTCACCGACGCCGCCAACCGGCCCGCACCCATCCCCGCGGCGGGCCTCGCGCAGGTCTTCGCCACGGGGAATGGCGTGCCACCGATGGCAGGCATCAACGTCGTGAACAACAACAACCCCGGCGAGCCGCTCCGCGATGCCGCCTCGATCTCGCCGTCGACGGGCTTGCCGGACTTCAACATCGACGGTGCGATCTGCCAGCGCAACCTGTGGACCGGCAGCGACGCCGCGGCGACGAAGCTCAACGCCGGCGTCAACGAGATCCTGCGCAACGCGAACCTGCGCGGCAAGCCGGCGATCATCGTGCACGGCCGCGCCGATACGCTGGTGCCCACGGCGTTCACCTCGCGTCCGTACTTCGGGCAGAACCGCATCACCGAGGGCGCGGCGTCCAGGCTCTCGTACATCGAAGTCACCAACGCGCAGCACTTCGACGCCTTCATCGGCAACGCGGCGCTTCCCGGCTACGACAGCATGTTCGTGCCGCTGCACTACTACTACAACCAGGCGCTCGACCTCGTGTTTGCGCATCTGACGGCCGGTGGGATGCTGCCGCCCTCGCAGGTGGTGCGCACGACACCGCGCGGCGGCACGCCCGGGGCGGCGCCGGCGATCACCCGGTCGAACGTGCCGTCGATCGCGACGAACCCCGCCACGGCCGACCTCATCACGTTCACCAACAACACGGTGACGATTCCCGATTGACGCCGTCGCCCCTGCCGGGGTGCGATGCTCCGGCGGCAGTACAATGCAACGGCCGTCCGGCGACGGGCGGCCGCTCCTTTCCATCCGCCGAAGACTTCCGCATGACCGCCCCGATGACGCCGCAGGAGATCGTCTCCGAGCTCGACAAGCACATCGTCGGCCAGGACGCGGCCAAGCGCGCGGTGGCCATCGCGCTGCGCAACCGCTGGCGCCGCCAGCAGGTGCCCGAGCCGCTGCGCAGCGAGATCACGCCGAAGAACATCCTGATGATCGGCCCCACCGGCGTGGGCAAGACCGAGATCGCCCGCCGGCTCGCGCGGCTGGCCGACGCGCCCTTCGTCAAGGTCGAAGCGACGAAGTTCACCGAGGTCGGCTACGTCGGCCGCGACGTCGACACGATCGTGCGCGACCTGGTGGAGATGGCGGTCAAGCAGACGCGCGAGAGCGAGATGCGCAAGGTGCGCGATCGCGCGACCGACGCCGCCGAGGAGCGCGTGCTCGACGTGCTGCTGCCGCCGGCGCGCGAAGTCAACTTCCACGACATGCAGCCCACGGACTCGGCGACGCGCCAGCGCTTCCGCAAGATGCTGCGCGAGGGGAAGCTCGACGACAAGGACGTCGAGATCGAGGTCTCGGTGCTGCCGCAGTCGATGGAGATCATGGCCCCGCCCGGCATGGAGGACCTCTCCAGCCAGCTGCAGTCGATGTTCCAGCAGATCGGCGGCAACCGCCGCCGCGCGCAGAAGATGAAGGTGCGCGAGGCGCTCAAGCTCGCGACCGAGGAGGAGGCGGGCAAGCTGGTCAACGACGAGGAGGTCAAGGCGCGCGCGCTCGCCTCCGCCGAGCAGAACGGCATCGTGTTCCTCGACGAGATCGACAAGATCGCCTCGCGCGAGGGCACGCACGGCGCGGACGTCTCGCGCCAGGGTGTGCAGCGCGACCTGCTGCCGCTGGTCGAGGGCACCACGGTGACGACGAAGTACGGCATGATCCGCACCGACCACGTGCTGTTCATCGCCTCGGGCGCGTTCCACCTGTCGAAGCCCTCCGACCTCATCCCCGAGCTGCAGGGGCGCTTCCCGATCCGCGTCGAGCTCGGCTCGCTGACGGTGGCCGACTTCGAGCAGATCCTCGTCGCGACCGACGCCTGCCTCACCCGCCAGTACGAGGCGCTGCTGGCCACCGAGGGCGTGACGCTGCGCTTCCTGGCCGACGGCATCCGCCGGCTGGCCGAGATCGCGCATGCGGTCAACGAAAAGCAGGAGAACATCGGCGCGCGCCGGCTCCACACCGTGATGGAACGGCTGCTCGACGAGGTGTCGTTCCAGGCGACGCGGCACGACGGGCAGGAGATCGCGATCGACGCGGCCTTCGTCGACGCGCGGCTCGCGGGGATCGCGGGGGACGACAACCTGGCGCGGTACATTCTCTGAAGAGCGGGGCGAGGGGCGGGGTCGAGGGGTGAGCATGCCCATGCGCGTCGTCCTGCCAAAGGCACGCCCGCCCCTCGCCCCCCGCCCCTCGTCGCGCTTCTCCAATGACGGAACGCATCCTCGGCATCATCCTCCCCGTGTTCGCGGTGATCGCGCTCGGGTATTTCTGGGGCCGCCGCGTGCAGCCGGACATGACGATGGTGAACCGGATCAGCATGAACGTGCTGGCGCCCGCGCTCATCTTCTCGGCGCTGTCGTCGAAGTCCTTCGACGTGGTCGGCGATGCGATGCTGATGGTCGGCAGCGTCGGGATCGTGCTGGGCTCGGGCCTGCTGGCCTGGCCGGTGGCGCGGCTGCTGAAGCAGGACCCGCGGACGTTCGTGCCGCCGATGATGTTCAACAACTGCGGCAACATGGGGCTGCCGCTGGCGGTGCTCGCATTCGGCGAACTCGGCTTCGGGCCGATGGTCGCGCTGTTTGTCATCAGCAACCTGCTGCACTTCACGCTCGGCGCGTGGATCATCGACCACCGCGCGCGCTTCGGCCGCTTGCTGCGCAACCCGATGGTGTGGTCGACATTCGCCGGCTTTGCGTTCGCGATCGCGCGTCCGCCGCTGCCCGAGTGGGTCGCGGTGAGTTTCAAGCTGGTCGGCGACGGGCTGATCCCGCTGATGCTGCTCTCGCTCGGCGTGCGTCTCACCGGCATCCGCTGGAACGACGCGTGGCTGGGCGTGGTCGGCGGCATCGTCTGCCCGGTCACCGGCCTCGTCGCCGCGCTCACCCTGGCGCCGCTGCTGGGGCTCACCGAGCTGCAGCGGGGCTTGCTCGTGCTGTTCAGCGTGCTGCCGCCGGCCGTGCTCAACTTCATGGTCGCCGAGCAGTACCGCCAGGAGCCGGGCAAGGTCGCCTCCATCGTGCTGGTCGGCAACCTGCTGGCCGTGGTGTTCGTGCCGATCGGCCTCGCGCTCGCGCTGCGCCAGTGAAATTGTGAACGGTCGGCGCATCGAAGCGATCCTGTTCGACCTCGGCGGCGTGCTGGTCGAGATCGTCGGCATGGACCGCTTGCTGCACTGGTCGCGCGCGCTGCCGGACATGCCGACGATGTGGGCGCGCTGGCTCGCCTCGCCCGCGGTGCGCAGCTACGAGACGGGACGCTCGTCGCGCGAGGCGTTCGCCCGCGACGTCATCGAGGAGTTCGGGTTCGACGTCGACGCGCCGACGTTCCTCGCCGAGTTCGCGCGCTGGCCGCGGCGCCTTTACCCGGACAGCGCACCGCTGCTCGCGACGCTGCGCGCGCGCTTTCGCCTCGCCTCGCTGTCCAACACGAACGAGATCCACTGGGAGCGCTACGAGCGCGACTGGTCGCTGCCCGGGCTCTTCGACGCCAACTTCCCGTCGTTTGCCGTCGGGCGGATCAAGCCCGACGCCGACTATTTCGAGCACGTGCTCGCCACCCTGGGCCTGCGGCCGGAGCAGGCGCTGTTCGTCGACGACGTGCAGCTCAACGTCGACGCGGCGTCCGGCGTCGGCCTGGTCGCGCGCCGTGCCATCGGCCCGCAGGGCGTTCGCGATGCGTTGCGCGAACTCGGACTCGAAGCGGAGGAACCGCCGTGAACCTGCATCGCATGCTGCTCGAGCGCGACCGCGCGGGCACGCCGCTGCGCGTCGTGCTGATCGGCGCGGGGAAGTTCGGCGCGATGTACCTCGCGCAAGCGAAGCACACGCCCGGCATCCACGTCGTTGCCGTGGCCGACCTTGCCCCGGATCGCGCGAAGGCGTCGCTCGCGCGCACCGGCTGGCCCGCGGAGCGCTACGCCGCGCGCACGATCGCCGAGGCCGGCCGCAGCGGTACCACGTGCGTCACCGACGACGCGCTCGCCGCGATCGCGGCGGCGGAGACGGAGATCGTGATCGATGCCACCGGCAGCCCCGCGGCAGGCATCCGCCACGCGCTGGCGTGCTGCACGCACGGCAGGCACGTCGTGATGGTCAACGTCGAGGCCGACGCGCTCGCAGGTCCGCTGCTGTCGCAACGCGCGCGCGCCGCCGGCATCGTCTACTCGCTCGCCTATGGCGACCAGCCGGCGCTCATCTGCGAGATGGTCGACTGGGCGCGCGCCGCCGGCTTCGCCGTGGCGGCCGCCGGCAAGGGCACGAAGTACCTGCCCGCCTACCACGAGTCCACACCCGCAACCGTGTGGCCGCACTACGGCTTCACGCCGGAGATGGTGGCCGCCGGCGACTTCAACGCGCAGATGTTCAACTCGTTCCTCGACGGCACCAAGAGCGCGATCGAGATGGCGGCGGTGGCCAACGCGACGGGCTTGGCCCCCGCGCCCGGCGGCCTCGCATTCCCGCCCTGCGGCGTGGACGATCTGCCGCGCGTGCTGCGCCCGCGCGACGAGGATGGGCAACTCGACCACCTGGGCCAGGTCGAGGTGATCAGTTCGCTGGAGCGCGACGGCCGTCCCGTGTTCCGCGACCTGCGCTGGGGTGTCTACGTCACATTCCGCGCGGGCGAGGCGGTGGGCGAGGACTATGTGCGCCGCTGCTTCCGCGAGTACGGTTTCTCCACCGACCCGTCGGGGCGTTACGGCGCGATGTACAAGCCCTACCACGCGATCGGACTCGAGCTCGGCATCAGCGTGGCCTCGGCGGGCCTGCGCCGCGAGCCCACGGGCCAGCCGGTG
>Ga0105090_10000400_pt1 | contig 21036 bp, 16 predicted proteins | sample PPLLak3March2015_FD_79110 | JGI IMG/M metagenome (GOLD analysis project Ga0105090, IMG submission 79110) | Freshwater sediment microbial communities from Prairie Pothole Lake near Jamestown, North Dakota, USA - PPLs Lake P7 Core (1) Depth... | ecosystem: Environmental > Aquatic > Freshwater >... | reverse complement strand
GCGCACGACGTAACCCTCGGCGACGCGGAACTGGCGGTGCGCGAGGGCTTCGTCTCCGTGGAGCATTTCAAGCGCTACACCACCACCGGCATGTCCATCGACCAGGGCAAGACCGGCAATCTGAACGCGTTCATCGTGCTCGGCGCGCTGACGGGACGCGGCACCGGGGACGTCGGCACGACCACCTTTCGCCCACCCTACGTGCCGGTCACGCTGGGGGCGTTTGCCGGCCGCCGGACCGGCGAGTTTTACGCCATGCGGCGGCTGTTGCCCGCGCACGCGGTGCACGAGCGGCTGCAGGGCCGTTTCGAGGACTACGGCTGGCAGCGCCCGGACTGTTATCCACGCCCGGGCGAATCGCCGCAGGATGCCGTGCGCCGCGAAGTGCTGGCGGTGCGTTCCGCCGTCGGCGTGTTCGACAACTCGCCGATCGGCAAGATCGAAGTGCGCGGACCGGACGCCGGGCGCTTCCTCGACCGCGTCTACATCAACAACGTGCCGGGCCTCGCCGTCGGGCGGGCGCGCTACGGCCTGATGCTGAACGAAAACGGCGTGATCATCGACGACGGCGTGTTCGTGCGGCTGGCCGCGGATCATTTCCTCCTCAATACGACCTCGGGCGGGGTCGGCCGCATCGTCGCGATGCTCGAGGAATGGCTGCAGTGCGAGTGGCCCGGCCTGCGCGTGCTGGTGGACGACCAGACCACGCAATGGGCGAACTTCACCCTCGCCGGCCCGCGCGCAAGAGCGGTGCTGGCCGCGCTCGGCACCGACATCGACCTCGCACCGGCCGCCCTGCCCCACATGGCGGCGGCCGAGGGATCCGTGGCCGGGCTGCGGGCGCGCGTGATCCGGGTCAGTTTCAGCGGCGAGGTCAGTTTCGAAATCAACGTGCCGGCGCGCCATGCCGGCGGCTTTCTCGAGGCCATGCTGGACGCCGGCGCGCCCCACGGCATCACGCCCTATGGGGTGGAGAGCCTGATGGTTCTGCGGGCCGAAAAGGGCTACCTGCACGTCGGCACCGACACCGACGGCGCCACCACGCCCGACGACGTCGGCTGGGGCGCGGTCGCCCGCCGCAAGTCGGGCGATTTCATCGGCAAGCGCTCCCTGTTCCGCGCGGCCAACCTGGACGCCGAACGCAAGCAGTTCGTGGGCCTGGAACCGCTCGACGCCAAGCGGGCGCTGCGCCCCGGCGGCCACCTGTTGCTCGGCGCCAACCGCCAGCCCCCCGCGCTCACCGACGGCTGGGTCACCTCCGCCTGCTTCAGCCCGACGCTCGGCCGCCCCATCGCGCTCGGCGTGCTGCGCGGCGGCCGCGAGCGGCTGGGCGAGTTCGTCACGGTCTGCGACGAGGAGGACCGCTACGCGGCGCGGGTGGTTGCGCCGACATTCTACGACCCGGAAAACGTCCGCCTGAAAACTTGAACCGCAGGAACACACCGATGAGCAGAGCATATGAACTGAGCGAACGGCCGCCCGCCCTGCGGCAGGCCGGGATCCGCGAGTGCACGTTCGACGCCGCAGGCCTGCGCATGGGGCAGTTCGAAGACCCGGTTCTGGTTCGACTGCGCAGCCTGCAGCCCCTTGCGAGCGGGAGACTGGCGGCTCTCGCCCTGCCTCTCCAGGTCGGCGAGGTCGGCCCGGTCACCCTGTTCAACGGGGAAAAAATGGATGCCTTGTGCCTGGCCCCGGGGGAATGGCTGTTGGTCGGCCCGGCGGGCGTAGCCTGCAAGCGTCCGCGGGACCTCGTGGAACGGCTGCAGCAGGAACTGGCATCGGACTCGACCGCGGTCTTCGATCAATCGGACGGCCTGGCCGGCCTGCGCGTATCCGGCGCCGCCGCACCCTGGCTGCTCGGCAAGCTCAGTTGCCTGGATTTTGCGCGCGGCCCGGCCGCGGGGCCCCATTGCGCACGCACGCGCATGGGCGATGCCGCGGTCACCGTTCACTGCCACGCGGTGCCCGGGCACGCTTGGGTCTTCGACCTGTACGTCGACCGCAGCGTCGCGCACTGCCTGTGGCAACTGCTCACCGTCTCCGCGCCGCACGCGGCCGAGCTGCACGCGGACTTTGGAGCATTTGCATGAGCCGCCCCTGCTACGTCCTGAAAGCCAGCTGCACCGACACGGTCGGCATCGTGGCCGCGGTGACCGGCTTCCTCGCCGAGCGCGGCGCCCTGATCACGGAAATGTCGCATTTCGTCGACGACGAGGCCCGGAAGTCGTTCATCCGCGTCGAGTTCGAGGACGACGCGGGCGACGCCGTCGCGCTCGCCGGGCTGGCGGAGCAATACCGGGAAACCGTGGCCCGCCGCTTCGGCATGTGCTACGAATTCCACCCTGCCGGCGCGAAGATGCGCGCGCTGATCGCCGTGTCGCGGCAGAGCCATTGCATCAACTCGCTGCTGCACCACTGGTGGGACGGACACCTGCCGATCGAGATCACCGGCGTCGTTTCCAACCACGACGACCAGCGCGACCTCGCCGAGTGGTACGGGCTTCCCTACCACCATCTGCCGCTCGAGCCGGGTAAAAAACCGCAGCAGGAAGCGTGCATCCTGGCCCTGTTCGAGGAAACCGGCTGCGAACTGCTGGTGCTGGCCCGCTACATGCAGGTACTGACGCCGCACGCCTGCGAGAGGCTGGCGGGCCGTGCCATCAACATCCATCATTCCTTTCTGCCCGGCTTCAAGGGCGCGCGGCCTTATTACCAGGCTTACGACCGCGGCGTCAAACTGATCGGTGCGACCGCGCATTACATCACGACCGACCTCGACGAGGGTCCGATCATCGAGCAGGACGTGGTGCGCGTCGACCATACGATGAAACCGCGGGAGCTGGAACGGCTCGGCCAGGACGTCGAAAGCACCGTGCTGAACCGCGCCGTGCGCTGGCACGCCCAGCACCGGGTGTTCGCGAACGGCAACCGGACGGTCGTGTTGCGCCATTGATGCCTGCTGAACTGGTATAGAATTGCCGGCGGGCACAAGCGGGACGCGGTCGGGAGTGAACCTATGACGACGGAGTTCAAACAGCACGAGAACTGGACCTCCCGTTTCGGCTTCCTGATGGCGGCCATCGGCGCGGCGGTCGGCCTCGGCAACATCTGGAAGTTTCCCTACCTGGCCGGCCAGAACGGCGGCGGCGCCTTCGTCCTGGTTTACCTGGGTGCCGTGGCTTTCGTGGCCATCCCGATCCTGATCGCCGAGATCATGCTGGGCCGCATGGGCAAGCAAAGCCCGCCGCGCGCGATGCAGATCGTCGCGACGCGCCAGGGACGCTCGAAAACCTGGTCGCTGGTCGGCTGGCTGGGCCAGCTGTCCGCGTACATGATCGCAACCTATTACAGCGTGATCGCCGGCTGGACGGTGATCTACATCTTCAAGAACGGCGCCGGCAATTTCAGCGGGCAGGACGCCGCCGCGGTCAGCGCGGAGTTCAACGCCTTGCTGGCCAGTCCCGCGCAACTCACCCTTTGGCACGGCGTGTTCATGGCCATTTCGGCCTACATCCTGGTGCGCGGCGTGCAGAAAGGGATCGAAACCTCGGTAAAGATAATGATGCCGATCCTGTTCGCGCTGCTGCTGGCCATGGTGGGCTACGGCATCGTCGAGGGCAACATGCCGCGGGCCCTGTCCTTCATGTTCACCTTCGATTTCTCCGCGATCAATGGCAACACGATCCTGATCGCCCTGGGCCAGGCGTTCTTTTCCATCGGCGTGGCCATGGGCCTGATGATGGGCTACGGGGCCTACGTGCCCGATTACATCTCGATACCGCGCTCGGCCGTGATCATCGCAACGGCGGACACGCTGGTGGCGCTGGTCGCGGGCCTGGCCATCTTCCCCATCGTGTTCGCGAACGGCCTGGATCCGGCCGGCGGTCCGGGCCTGATCTTCGTTAGCCTGCCGATCGCGTTCGGCAATGTGCCAGGCGGCCTGGTATTCGGCACGCTGTTTTTCATTCTGCTGTTCTTCGCTGCGCTGACTTCGGTGATCGGCTGCCTCGAGCCGATGATCGCGTGGTGGGAAGAGCGCTTCAGGATGGTCCGCTGGAAGGCCGCGATCCTGGTGTCTGCGTCGGTGTTCGTGCTGGGCCTCGGCACGGTATTCTCGTTCAACCTGTGGTCTGCGTGGCGGCCGCTTGCGTTCATCGACCGCTTCGCCGACTTCGGCTACTTCGAGATCCTGGACTACGTGACGGCGAACCTGATGATGCCGATCGGCGGCATCCTGCTCGCCGTGTTCGTCGGCTGGCGCGTGAGCTCGCAGGCCATCCGCCAGGAGCTGCAGATTCGCAGTCCGGTTCTGTATCGCACCTGGTTCTGGCTGCTGCGCTGGGTGGCGCCGCTGTCGATCGCCGGAATTCTTTACTCCGTGATTTGAGCGCTCCTGTGAGAGCGCGTTGTGGGAGCGCGCTTGCGCGCGACTCAGGCATCAGTCGGCCGCAAGCGCAGGCAATGGAGCGGGTGCGGTTTTGCCGGAGGCAAAGAAGCGCCCGCGGAGTGCCGCAGCGCGTGGCCTCCCACACTAGAACTGCTCCACGGTCAGCGCCATCATGCTGTCCGGTCCGGCCTGGATCGCCGCCAGGCAAGCGCCCGCGCGCGGCAACAGATGCTCGCAATAGAAACGGGCGGTGACGATCTTGGCCTGCAGGAAAGACTCGTCGCCGCCGCCGGCCTCCAGGCGCTCGGCCGCTTTCAGCGCGGACCGCCCCATCAGCCAGCCGCCGCATACGTAGCCCAGCAGCATCAGGAAGTTGACCCCGGCTGCGCCCGCGACGTTGCGGTCGTTCCTGGCGTTGTCCAGCAGCCACCGGCTGGCCGCCTGTGCGCTGTCCGCGCCGCTCTGCAGCGCGGCGCCCAGGTCAGCCAGACCCTCCCGGGCATGCATCGCCCTGGCAGTCGCTCGCACGTCTTCCAGCAAATCCGCCAGCACGCTGCCGTCATTGGCCAGCGTCTTGCGCCCGACCAGGTCGTTGGCCTGGATCCCGGTGGTGCCCTCGTAAATCGTCGTGATGCGTGCGTCGCGGTAATACTGCGCGCTGCCGGTCTCCTCCACGAAGCCCATGCCGCCATGGATCTGAATGCCGTAGGACGTCAGCTCCTGCGCCATCTCGGTCAGCCAGCCCTTGACGATGGGCGTGAACAATTCCACCCGCGAATGGTGCCGCGCGGCCTGCTGCGGGTCGCGCGCCTGGCGGGCGCGATCGATCTCGGCCGCCGCGGTGAACGCCAGGGCCCGCATGGCCTCGGTCCCGGCCTTCATCAACATCAGCATGCGCCGGACGTCGGGAAACTCGATGATCGGATAACGGCTGCCGTCGCTGCGCGTGCCCTGCAGGCGTTCCTTGGCCCAGGCCAACGCCTGCCGGTAGGACCGCGAGGAGACGGACAGGCCCTGCAGGCCCACCGACTGGCGCGCGGCATTCATCATCGTGAACATGGCAGCGAGGCCGTGATGCGGCTCGCCGACCAGGTAACCGATGGCGCCGCCCTTGTCGCCAAACGCCATGACGCAGGTCGGGCTGGCATGGATGCCGAGCTTGTGTTCAAGGGACACGCAATACACGTCGTTGCGCTCGGCGGGCTCGCCGTTCGCGTCGAGCAGGTATTTGGGCACCAGGAACAGCGAAATTCCTTTAACCCCGAACGGGGCGTCGGGCAACCGCGCCAGCACCAGGTGGATGACGTTATTGGTCATCCGGTGATCGCCCCAGGTGATGAAAATCTTCTGCCCGCTGATGCGGTAGTGATCCCCCTCGGGCACGGCCCGCGCGGCAACGGCCGCAAGATCGGAGCCGGCCTGCGGCTCGGTCAGGTTCATCGTCCCGGTCCACTCGCCACTGACCATCCTGGACAGGTACAGCGACTTCAGCTCCTCCGAACCGTGCTTTTCCAGCGCGTCCACCGCGCCGTGAGTCAGCAAGGGACACAGCGAGAACGCAAGATTGGCGGACTGCCAGATTTCCTCGGCGGCGGTGCCGACGACCTTGGGCATGCCCTGCCCGCCGTATTCCTCGCCGAAAGGCAGCGAAGCCCAGCCGCCGTCCACGTACTGGCGGTATGCCTCGGCGAAACCCGGTGTTTCGCGCACGCCGAGCTCGTCCAGCGTCGCCCCCTCGCGGTCGCCGATCGCGTTCAGGGGGGCGATCACCTCGGCGGCCAGCCGACTCGCTTCCGCCAGCACGGCCGAGGCCAGTTCACTGTTGACCTCGTGCAGGCCGCCGGCCTGACACAGGCGATCGAATTCGACGAGCTCGTTGAGGATGAATTCAGCATCCTTGTAGGGATAACTGTAGTCGGCCATGGCGGGCGCTCCGGTGGATTGAAAGCAACTTTTCTAGGATGTGAGCGTGCGGGCCACAATACAACAGGGAAATTACGTATTGAACCGTTGTAAAATGCCAAACCTGCGCCCGCCAACCGGCCGGGCGATGGCGTTGATCAGCGCCGCAGGAACAGAAAGACCGAAGCGAGGAATACACAGGACATGAGCCAGCAGCCGTACCTCCATATTCCACGCCCCACGGCCCGGCCCGGCGACAAGCCGGACTTCAGCTACCTCAAGCTGTCGCCGGCCGGCGAGGTGGACCGGCCCGCGACCGACGCGCGGGCGGCCGATATCGAGCACCTGGCGCTGAAACTAGTGCGCGTGCTGGACGACGACCACCTGGCCAAGGGCCCCTGGGATCCAGGGCTCGACACGGAAACCCTGGTCAAGGCCCTGCGCTGGATGGTCCTGAACCGCGCCTACGACGAGCGCATGCAACGCATGCAGCGCCAGGGCAAGGTCACTTTCTACATCCAGTCGCTGGGCGAAGAAGCGGTCTCGATCGGTGCCGGGCTGGCCTTCGAGGACGGCGACATGCTGTTCCCCGCCTACCGCAACCAGGGTCTCTACCTGATGCGCGGCACCGGCCTGGTCGAGATGATGTGCCAGTGCCTGTCGAACAGCCGCGACATGTGCAAGGGCCGCCAGATGCCGATTTTCTACCAGAACAGCAAGAAGAACCTGTTCACGATTTCCGGCAACCTGGCCACCCAGTACCCGCAGGCCGTGGGCTGGGCGATGGGCGCGGCAATCAAGGGCGAGCGCCATATCGCCGCCTCCTGGGTCGGCGACGGCAGCACCGCCGAGGCCGACTTCCATTACGCCCTGACCTTTGCCGCCGTTTACAACGCGCCGGTCATTCTGAACGTGACCAACAACCAGTGGGCCATCTCCACGTTCCAGGGTTTCGCCGGCGGCGAGCGCAGGCCTTTCGCCGCGCGCGGCCTCGGCCTCGGCATTCCCGGGATTCGCGTCGACGGCAACGACCTGCTGGCGGTCTACGCGGTCACCCGCTGGGCGGCCACGCGGGCGCGCGCGGGCGATGGCCCCACCCTGATCGAACTGGTCACCTACCGCGGCGGCGCGCACTCCACCAGCGACGACCCCTCGCGCTACCGGCCTAAGGACGAGTGGAAAGCGTTCCCGTTGGGCGACCCGGTCGAGCGGCTGAAGCAGCACCTGGCCAGGCTGGGTCACTGGTCCGACGAACAGCATAAGGCGCTGGAGGAGGAAATGAAGGCCCTGGTTGCCGAGGCCTGGAAGGAAGCCATTTCCTACGGCTCCCTGACCGACCCGCCCTTCCTCGACGTATCGCTGATGTTCGAGGACGTGTTCGCGGAAATGCCGGATTACCTGGTCGCGCAACGCGACAAGCTGCTGGCCATGCAGAGGCAGCAGGGATGAGCGCGGAAAAGTCAGCCGTCAGCCCGATGAGTCCGGGCTCCAGCCAGATGAATTCGGGCTCCCGCCAGATGAATCCGGGCTCCCGCCAGATGAATATGATCCAGGCCATTCACTCGGCCCACGATGTCATGCTCGGGCGTGACCCCAGCGTCGTCGTGCTGGGCCAGGACGTCGGGTATTTCGGCGGCGTGTTCCGCTGCACCGACGGCTTGCAGGAGAAATACGGCGAACACCGCGTGATCGACGCGCCGATCGCCGAGGGCGGCATTATCGGCGTGGCCATCGGCCTCGGCGTCAACGGTTTGCGGCCGGTAGCCGAGATCCAGTTCGCCGACTATATCTACCCCGGCTTCGACCAGGTGGTCAGCGAACTCGCGCGCCTGCGCTATCGCAGCGCCGGCGAATTCTTTTCGCCGGTGACGATCCGCACGCCCTGCGGCGGCGGCATCCGCGGCGGCCAGACCCATTCGCAGAGCCCCGAGGCGATATTCACCCACATTTCGGGCGTCAAGACGGTGATGGTGTCGAATCCCTATGACGCCAAGGGCCTGCTGATCAGCGCGATCGAGTCCGACGACCCCGTCGTGTTCTTCGAGCCGAAGCGCATCTACAACGGGCCTTTCGACGGGGATCCGGACAAGCCGGCGGTGTCCTGGGCGGCGCACCCCAAGGGCCAGGTGCCCGAGGGTTACTACACGGTCCCCCTGGGCAAGGCCGAGGTGGTCGAGCAAGGCTCCGATCTCACCATCATCACCTACGGCACGATCGTGCACGTCGCCCAGGCGGCGGCCAGGCGGGCCGGGGTCAGCGCCGAGATCATCGACGTGCGCACGCTGATGCCGTTGGACGTCGAAACACTGCGGGAATCCGTCTGCAAGACCGGGCGCTGCCTGGTCGCGCACGAGGCCACCCGCTTCTGCGGTTATGGCGCCGAACTGGTGGCCACGGTGCAGAAGGAGTGCTTCTGGCACCTGGAGGCCCCCATCTCACGCGTCACCGGCTGGGACACCCCCTACCCGCACGCGTTCGAATGGCAGTATTTCCCGGTCCAGCAGCGACTCATCGACGGCATCAAGAAGGTGATGGAGACCCCATGAGCGAATACACATTCAAGCTGCCGGACCTCGGTGAGGGCACCGTCGAAGCCGAGATTGCGGAATGGATGGTCAAGGTCGGCGACCTGGTCACCGAGGAGGACCCGATCTGCGCGATGCTGACCGACAAGGCCGCCGTGGAACTGACGGCGCCGGTCGGCGGCAGGGTGCTTGCCGTGGCCGGCGTGGAAGGCGACATGGTCACCGTGGGCGCGCCATTGATCGTGTTCGAGACGGACGCCGCGGCGCCGGCCGCGCCCGCGGCAGCGCAAACCGAGGCGGCAGCGGTAACCCCCGCGGCCGCAGCGCCGGCGGGCGCCGCCGGGCCCGGCAAGGTCATGACCTCGCCCTCGATCCGGGCCCGCGCCCGCGAGGCCGGCATCGACCTGGCCCGGGTGCCGGGCAGCGGCCCGCGCGGCCGCATCCTGAAATCCGACCTGGAGGCCTTCGTCAGCCCCGGGGGCGCGCCGGCGCCGGCTGCCGCGCCAGCATCCACCCCGCAGAAGCGGAGCGGAACCACCGAGATCAAGGTGATCGGCCTGCGCCGCAAGATCGCCGAGCGCATGGCCGCCGCGGCCAGCGAGATTCCCCACTTCAGTTATGTCGAGGAAGTCGACATGACCGCGCTGGAGTCGCTGCGTCAACATCTGAATGACGGCAAAGCGCCGGGTGAAGACAAGCTCACGCCGCTCGCCTTTCTCGGCCTGGCCATGGTGCGCGTGCTGCGTGAATTCCCGCAGTGCAACGCCCATTACGACAAGGAACGCAACGTCCTGATCCGGCACGCTGCCGTTCACCTCGGCATCGCCACCCAGACGGCGGACGGTCTCAAGGTGCCGGTGGTCCGCCATGCCGAAGCGCTCACGCTGGACGGGCTGGCGGCGGAGATCCGCCGCGTTTCGGCCGCCGCGCGCGACAACACGGCCGGGCGCGAGGAGCTGAGCGGCTCCACGATCACCATCACCAGCCTCGGCAAGCTGGGGGGCATCGCCAGCACCCCGATCATCAACCAGCCGGAAGTCGGCATCGTCGGCGTCAACAAGATGGTGGAGCGGCCCATGGTGATCCAGGGACGCGTCGAGGTGCGGACGATGATGAACCTGTCCTCTTCGTTCGACCACCGCTTCGTGGACGGCTACGACGGCGCCGCGATGGTCCAGGCCCTGAAGGAGCTCATGGAACAGCCTGCCCTCATCTTCATGCCCTGATGCAGGTCACTAATACCCCCGCTGGATATCCACCACCGACAGCAGGGGTTCGCCCGCGACGTAACGGCGCAGATTCTCCCGCACCAGCAGGAGCAGCCGCTCGCGAGTCCGGTCCGAGCGGCCCGCCGTATGCGGGCTGATCAAGACCCGCGGCGTGGTCCACAGCGGGTGGCCGTCCGGCAGCGGCTCGGGGTCCGTGACGTCCAGGCCCGCCCCCGCCAGTTCGCCGGCTCGCAACGCGGCGACGAGATCGTCCGTAACCGTGCTGGCGCCCCGGCCCACCGATATGAAATAGGCGGTCGGTTTCATCGCCTTGAAGAACGCCGCGTCGAACAGGCCGCGGGTGTCGTCGGTCAACGGCGTGGTGTTGATGACCACGTCGGCCTGGCGCGCCAGCTCCAGCGTCTCGTCGGCGAGCCCGACGTAGTCGACGTAATCCGGCCCCTCGCGCCGGCTGCCGCGCGTAGCGATCACGCGCATGCCGAGGCCGTGGGCGCGTTTCGCCGTCTGCGTGCCGATGCCGCCCAGGCCCACCACCAATGCCGTGCGGCCCTCCAGTTCCATGAAATCGGCATTAAACAACCCCACGTCGTCCCGCCACGCACCGGCGAGCTGGTTGACGTGGTACGCGTCCAGTCCGCGCACCAGCGCCATCATCAGTGCAATGGCGTGTTCGGCCAGCGCCGGCGAGGCGATGGCCTGGCCGTTCGTCAGCACTTTGTCGCCCTGCAGCATGCCGGGATGGGCCACGCAGTCCTCCACGCCCGACCAGTAGACCTGCACCCAGTGCAAGTCCGGACCCTGTGCGAAGATTTCCTGCTCGCAAAACCCAAGCAGAGCCTGTGCGTCCGCCACGGCCCGCGTGGCCTCTTCCACCGAGGCAGCCGGCACGATCTCCACGCCGGGCGCCGCGGCCTGCAGCGTCGGCAGCCACTCCGGGCGGTCCAGCCAGGCGACTACCTTCGCCGGCCGGCGCCAGCCCGGCAATTCGCGGGCCGGCGTCGCCGATTCGCGCAGGCCCAGCTCTTCGATCATCGCCCGGGTCGCGGCCGCGATTTCGTCTTCGGCCGGGTTTGCCCAAACGGTCGGGCACAACAGGCAAGAGGCCAGCGCCAGGCACGCAAAGTCCAACAGGGTTTTCTTCGTCATCGCAAATTCCTCTCAGGCGGGCTCAGCTCAGCGCATCCATGTGGCGCTCCATTTCGGAGCGCAGCGCGGCGTCCGGCAGGCGGCCGTACATCGCGCCGGCGTTGTCCTCCGCGTGATGGGGCTTGGAGGTGCCGGGAATGGGAATGGTCGCGGCCGGATGGGCGATGATGTACTTGAGGAACACCTGGCCCCAGCTTCGCGCGTCGATATCGGCCGCCCAGTCCGGCAGTTCCCGGCCGCGCACGGCGCCGAACAGGCTGCCCTTGCCGAAAGGCCGGTTGACCAGCACCGCGACGCCGCGGTCCTGCGCCAGCGGCAGGATGCGTTCCGCGGCGGCCCGGTCCTCCAGCGAGTAATTGACCTGTACGAAATCGAGCGCGTACTGCCGCATGCAGCGTTCGATGTCGGCGTGCTGCTCCACGCGGTGGGTAGTGATGCCGATGTACCTGAAGCGCCCCTGCGCTTTCCATTCGGCCAGCGTCTGCAGCTGCACGTCCACGCCGCGCAGATTGTGCACCTGCATCAGGTCCACGGAGCCGCGCAGCCGGCCGAAGGAGGTCTCCATGCGCCGTTCGCCGTCGGCGCGCGTTTCGCGGTCGACCTTGGTGGCCATGAACATTTCGTCGCGAACGCCCAGGTCCGTCAGCAGGCGTCCCAGCACTTCCTCCGAGTTGCCGTAATTGGGCGAAGTATCGAGCAGGCGCCCGCCGCCCCGGTGGAAGGCCTGCAGGGCTTCGCGCAGGGGCGCTGCGGCCGCCGTCGACGGATCGGCCTGGAAATCCACGGTGCCCAATCCGACGCACGGCACCTGTTCACCGCTCGAGGGTATCACCGTCATGTTCACGGGACCGAGCGCGGTATCCGCGGCGGCAAGCTCACGCCATCCGCCCGACAAGGCCGCCGTGCCTGCCCCCAGGCTCCAGCCCAGCCACTCCCTGCGGGTGATTTTCATGTCGTCTCTCCTTGCTCAGCGGCCAGCGCCTCCTCGCGACGGCCCAGCTTCAATCCCAGTAGGATCCAAAGCCCGGCCAAGGGCGCCGCCGCCAGGGAGATCGCCCCGACGGACAGGCCGAGCGCCGCCAGCCCCGCGTAAATCCAGCCGCTCACCAGGTCCCCGCCGCGATAGACCGCTGCGTCGAGGAAGGGCTTGGCCTTGTACTTGTCCTCCCGACTCAGGACCGTCCACAGCATTTCGCGCGCCGGCTTGGTCAGGCCGTAACGCCCGGCCCGGTAGATGACCTGCACGGTGACCAGCACGGCCAATGTCGGCCAGAGCCCGACCGCCACGAAACCGGCCGTTATCGCGATCGGCAGCAGCGCCAGGGCCAGGCCGACGCCCAGCCACCTGACGATGCGCGCGGTGATGTAAACCTGCAGCAGCAAGGTCAGGATGTTGACCACCAGGTCGATCTTGGCGAAGAACGCCGTCCGCTCGCCGCGGTCGCTGAACGCCTCCGCCACCAGGTAGGCCTGCTGGAAGTATAGGATGGTCGAAACGAAAGTCATCAGCAGGATGAAGGCGGCGATGCCCAGCAGGTAAGGCGAGGCGAACACCGCCTGCATGCCCGACCAGGCATTGCCCCGTATCACGCGCCCGGCTTCGCCGGCGCTCCGCACATTGCCGGTGGCGAAGCGCCGGTGCAGCACGCCGACGCACCATGACGCCAGTTCGAGCGGGATGCAGGCGAGCAGCAACAGGGAGAACGTCGGCACCCACTCCGCCAGCACCGCCGTCACGGTGGAACCCGCCATGCCGCCGATGGAACTGCCGACGGCGATGAAAGCGAACAGGCGCTTGCCCTGGCTGTTGTCGAAGCAATCCGCCATGAAGCCCCAGAAAATCGTGACGACGAACAGCGCGAATACGCTGGTCCAGACATAGAACACGCGGTCGATCCAGGGGCGCGCACCTTCCGGCAGGAAGATCAAACACAGCCAGAAGCCCAGCAGGCAGGCGATGAAGAAACGGTTGGCCAGCGGCACGAAGACGCCGCGAGACCAGCGCGAAGCCACCCACGAGTAGGCCGGAACCGCCAGCAGCATGACGACGAACACCGCCGTCCACAGGAGCTGCAGGTTGCCGCGATCGGCCGAGGAGATCTCGTCCCGCACCGCGCGCAGAATGTAATACGAGAACATGATCAGGAAGCCGTAGGCCGTACCCCACAACAGGCCCTTCAGCTCGACGTCGCCACGGACGTCGACGAGCCTGGCAACCAGCGCCCTCATTCGCCGGCCACCGCGTAGAGCAGGTCGACGTAGGCCTTCTCGATCCCGGCCAGGCCGGCGATCGGCACCCCGGGCGCCGGCTCGACCAGGTAAATCTCGTTCGGCGCGTGCGCGCCGCGGCCGTGCCCCAGACCCGCGGGCACCAACGGCAGCCCCAGGCGCTCGGTGAACTGGTAGAACGGGGCGCTGCCGGCGATCCGGGGCTGGATCGACAGTGCGCCGGCCTTCCCGGCCGGGCGCTGCCCCGCCAAATGTTTGTTGTAGACGCTGATCACGGCCTGGGCCAGGTCCGAGCCCACCGAGGTCTGCGCGGCTGGGTAGCCGGACAGTTTGCGGATGGTGATTTCCGCGAAGCCGTTCGCGTCCAGGTGGGCGCGGATCTTCGCCAGCGCTTCGTCCGGGTCGATGCCGACCGGCAGGCGCGAATCGAGTTTGGCCGTGGCGACGTGCGGCAAAATGGTCTTCACACCCTCCCCGGTGTAACCGGACCAGATGCCGTCGATGTTCAGCGTGGGCATGTACAGGGACTCGACGATGGCATCCCTGCCCTCCAGCCCGTCGATGAAGCGGGCGACGCCGGCTGCCTGCAGCAGCTGTTCCTCGTCGCGCTGCTGCGCGGCGCCGTTGATGAGTTGCTGTTCCTCGTCGGTCGGGGGACGGATGCCGTCGTAGTAGCCCGGGACCAGGATGGTGTTGCCGTCGGCCGAGGTCAGGCTGGCCAGGGCCTGCACCAGGCGCAGCGTCGGCGAGTCGACGATGGCCTTGTACGAGCCGTGGATTTCCGCGTGTTGCGGGCCGCCCCACTCACCCCCGCGCGCCTCCATTTCGAAATACAGGATGCCCTTGACGCCGAGCAGCATGCTCGCGTCGCCGTCCGGCGACTGGACCGACATCGGGAACAGCACGCCGTGGGCCTGGCGCAAGCGCTCTTCGTAGGCGTCGACGATCTGCGGGTAGTTGGGCGAACCCAGCTCTTCCTCGCCCTCGGCGGCGATCATGATGTTCACCGGCAGCGTGCCCTCGACCGCGATGATAGCCTCGAGCGCGTTCAGGAAGGCCCGCTCCGGGCCCTTCTGGTTGGTGGCGCCGCGCGCCATGATGGCTCGCCCGAGTTCGTTTTCCACCAGCTCGGCCGCGAACGGCGGGCTGTCCCAGTCCTCGGGGTTCACCGGTTGCACGTCGTACATCATGTACACCAGCAGGGTGCGCTCGGCACCGGCGTCGTAGTAGCCCCAGACGCCCGGATGGCCGTCGGTAGGCACCAATTCGGCCTCCTGAAAGCCGATGGCCTGCAGGTCGCCGCGCAACATTTCGGCCATTTCGGCGATGCCCTGGTCCTGGGCGCTGATCGATGGCTGCCGCATCCAGCGTTGCAGCGCCGCGATGTGGTCGTCGATCGACTCGTCGATGTGCGCGTAGATCGCCGCGTGTTCGCCCGCGTAGGCCGGCACCCCGGAGGGGTTGTAGGCCTGCCCGGTTTCGATCGCGAAGCGGGGACGTTCCGGGGCCGGAGCCGAGTCGCCGAACACGGGGGCGGCGAACCCCGGCACGACGGCCGCGAGCGCGGCTGCGGCGAATCCGGCGACCGCAGAGACTGCCCGCGAGGCCCGCGGCGGAAGGGTATCGGTAATGGTCATCATCAAATCCTCATGCGAATTCACAGCAGGCGGTCCGGCGCGACCGCGGCAACGTGTTCCAGCACCGCCCCGAAACCGGGTTCCGGTGCGCTTCCCAAAATCAGCCAGCGCGTCAGCTGCGCCAGCGCAGGCGCGCTCTGGATGCCGTAGCCGCCCTGCCCGGCCAGCCAGAAAAAGCCGCGGCTGCGCGGATCGAAGCCGCTGACGAAAAGCCGGTCGGGCGCGAAGGTGCGCAAGCCGGCCCACCGCTGCTCCACGCGGCGAATTTCCATCCCGGTGGCGCGCTCGAAACGATCCACGCCCAGCGCCACGTCAAAATCCTCCGGCTGCGCGTCGCAGGGCTCGCAAGGTGTTTCATCGGCCGGCGAGATCAGGATGTGGCCGGCCTCGGGCTTGAAGTAAAAGTCTTCGTCCGCGTCGATCATGTTGGGCCATTCACGGATGTCGACCCCGGCCGGCGCCGCGACGGTCAGCGCCGTGCGGCGAAACGGCCGGATGCCCAGACCTTCGAGGCCGGCCAGCCGCGCCACCCGGTCGGCCCAGGCGCCCGCTGCGTTGACCACCAACCCGGCCTCGTATTCCTCGCCGCCGGCCGTGACGCGCCAGGCGCCCGCGTGCGCGTGCAGCGCCGTCGCGCGGCGCGAGCCCAACAGCGTGCCGCCGCGGCGGCGAAACAGGCGCAGGTAACCCTGCAGGATGGCGTCCACGTCGAGATCGCCGCCGCGCGGTTCGCGCAGCGCGCCATGCAGGTAACCTTCGGCGAAGGCCGGAACCCGCCGCCGGACCTCGTCCGCGTCGAGGAACTTCAACTCCGGATTGTCCTCTTGCATGGCCTGCAGCGAGGCGGACTGGTCCGGGCGGCCGAAAAACATGCAGTCGCGCGGCCGCAGCAGCCGCAGCTCGCTGAATCCGTCCGGCGGTGCGCGAAAAAACGCCTCGCAGCAGCCGGTCAACTCGCGGACCACCCGCTTGCCGTAAGCCGCGGCGAAATAAGCCGCCGACCGCCCGGTGGCGTGGTAGCCGGGCTGCGCCTCCATTTCCAGCAGCGTCACGCGCGCGTGGGCGGCCAGCTCGGCCGCCGCCGAGGCGCCCGCGATGCCGGCGCCGATGACGATGATGTCGGAGCGGATCATCCCGTGTCGGCCGTCACTGTGCCGCGGCCACGAAAGCAGCCTGCGCGGCGGCCGCCAACGCCGCCATCGAAGTGAACTGGAAGTCCACCGGCGGCTGTTCCACGACGCTGGCCGCGACGCTGGCCGTGGCGCTGGCCGTGGCGCCCCAGGCACCGCCGCGCGACAGCTGCTTCCGGTCAATCCAGGCGTTGGCGAGCCCGTGGGCGCGTGCCGGCACGTGATCGTGGTAGAGACTCTGCGCGACGTGCAGCAGGTCGTCCCGGCCGCAGCCCAGGTCTTCGCCAACCTTTAATATCAGGTACTCGAAATTGGCCGCGGCGGGCTTGTAGGAGCCGATGTCCTCGGCCGTGTAAATCGCGTCAAAGCGGACGCCCAGCTTGCGATTGGAGGCCGCGAAGCTGCGCCGGTCGACATTCGACAGGATCGCCAGGCGGTAGCGTCCCTGCAGGCAGCGCAAGGCCTCGGCCGTGTCCGCGAACGCCGGCCAGCCGCCGACCGAGCGGCCGAAAGCCCGATCCAGCGCGGGCGTCGTCCGCAGGCCGTGCTCCTGCGCCAGCGCAGAATGCACAGCGGCCAGCACCTGAGGGTACGGCAGGGTCGGCGATTCGCGCTCGATGCGGTCCTCGAGCGCGCCGAATCCGGCCAGTGCCTGCGCGCGGGAAACGCCGCCGCGATTCCGCGCCAGCAGCGGCTGCAGGGCGTCCCAGATACCGGTCTCCCAGTCGATCAGCGTGCCGTAACAGTCGAAACTGAGAACGTTGAATTCGGTCAGGCTCTTGCCCAAGCTTCCTTTCCTCAAGCGGATGAGACAGGTTCTGCTGCCGCGCGGTCTGCCGCTATCGTATGCTGGCGCGAACCGACATTATAGCCACGAACCCCCGCAACCCGGATCGCTGCATGAAAATCAGGCCATTCGAAACCGAGCAGTTTTTCGCGCGCTACGAGTTCACGACGCCTTACCAGCTGTGTAATTCGGATTGCGAACCCCTGTCCATAGCGGAATTGCTGGAACTGGCGAACCTGCCGCCGGACCACCTCGGGCGCGAGCGCCTGGGCTACACCGAGCCGCGCGGACGGCTGGCGCTGCGGCAGGCCGTCGCCGCCCTCCATTCCCGGGTCACGCCGGACGATGTCATGCTGCTCGGTACGCCGGTCGAGGGGATTTACCTGGCGGCACGCGCCCTGCTGGATCCGGGCGATGAAGTGGTCGTGCTGTCCCCGGCCTACGATGCCCTGGTCAACCTTTTCGAGCATGTCGTCGGCGCCGACCGCGTGCACCGTTGGCGCTTCCGGGCGGAGCGCGGAAGCTGGTCGCTGCCGTTTGCCGAGCTGGAGCGGCTCGTCTCGCCCGCAACCAGGCTGCTGGTGGTCAATTTTCCGCACAACCCCACGGGTTTTCTGCCCTCCCCCGCGCTGCAGCGGCGCATCGTGGATCTCGTCGAACAGGCCGGCATCTGGCTGTTTTCCGACGAGATGTACCATGGCCTGGTCCACTCGGACACGCCGCCCATTCCGTCCGCGGCGGACCTGACGACGCGGGCGGTCGTGCTGTCGGGCCTGTCCAAGACTTACGGGCTGCCGGGACTGCGCTGCGGCTGGTTGCTGGCGCGCGACCCTGCCCTGCGGGAGCGCCTCATGAACTGGAAGTACTACACCAGCATCTGCCCGCCGGCGCCCACCGAGGTCCTGGGGCTGGCGGCCCTGCAGGTGGCCGGGGCGATCAGGCAGCGCAACATCGCCCGCATCGAGGACAACCTGGAGACCGCCGAAGCGTTCTTCGAGCGCTGGCCGCAACGCTTCGACTGGCGCCGCCCGCTGGCGGGGTCGACGGCCCTGGTCGGCTTCGACGTGCCGTCCGTCAGCGAACTGTCGCGGCGGCTGGCCACGGAGGAAGGCGTACTGATCCAGTCGGCCGCCATGCTGGGCGGCAACGACCGCCAGATGCGCATCGGGCTGGGGCGAGACGGCTTCGCCCCTGCGCTGGCACGCTTCGAAGCCTGGCTGCGCCGCGGGGGCTAAGCAGGCAAAACCTTACCTAAATCACGTCCCGGGCGGACCGGGCGAGACTGCCGCGGCCCGCCTGATGTACTATGGCCCCGCGCTACGGCCCCGCGACGTTACAGGGCCAGGAATCCGCAGGCCAGAACATGAAAGCACTCGTCAAACGCAACGCGGCCAGGGGCATCTGGCTGGAAGACGTTCCCGAACCCACGGTCGGCATGAACGACGTACTGATTCGCGTCAAACGCACCGCGATCTGCGGCACCGACCTGCACATCTATTTGTGGGACGACTGGGCGGCCCGGACGATCCCGGTGCCGATGGTGGTCGGCCATGAATTCGTCGGCGAAATCGTCGAGGTTGGCGCCAACGTGAACGACTTTCGCCCCGGCCAGATCGTATCCGGCGAAGGCCACGTGGTCTGCGGCCGCTGCCGCAACTGCATGGCCGGCCGCCGTCACCTCTGCGCGCACACCTCCGGCGTCGGCGTCAACCGGCCGGGCGCTTTTGCCGAGTACATTGCGCTGCCGATGTCCAACGTCTGGGAGCATCGACCCGGCATCGATCTCGACATCGCGGCCATCTTCGACCCATTCGGCAACGCAGTGCACACGGCGCTGCAGTTCGACCTGCTGGGCGAGGACGTGCTGATCACCGGCGCCGGGCCCATTGGCTGCATGGCGGCGGCGGTGTGCCGGCACGCCGGCGCCCGCAACGTGGTCATCACGGACCTGAGCGACTACCGCCTGGGCCTGGCGGCCGCGCTCGGCGCCACGCGCACGGTCAACGTGACGCGCGAAAAACTGGCCGACGTGCAGAAAGAACTGCACATGAGCGAGGGCTTCGACGTGGCGCTGGAAATGTCCGGCGCGCCGGCGGGCTTCCAGGATATCCTCGACAACCTTTGCCACGGCGGCCGGATCGCCGTGCTCGGCATCCCGAAGGAAAACTACGCGGTGGACTGGGAGAAGGTCATTTTCAACATGCTCACCATCCGCGGCGTGTACGGGCGCGAGATGTACGAAACCTGGTACAAGATGTCGGTGTTCATCGAAAGCGGACTGGACCTCTCGCCGATCATCACGCACCGCCTGCCGATCGACGAATTTCAGCAGGGCTTCGACGCCATGGAAAGCGGCCAGGCCGGCAAGGTCGTGCTGAACTGGACCGCATGAGCGAACCCGCGACGACGGACCGCTCGCCGCGCGTCGTCTGCATCGGCGCGGGCCCCGCGGGGCTGACGGCGGCCCGGCACCTCGCGGCCCGCGGCGCCGATGTCACCGTGCTGGAGCGCGACCCGCAGCACGTGGGCGGCATCTCGCGCACCGAGCACTACAAGGGCTTTCGCTTCGACGTCGGCGGGCATCGCTTCTTTTCCAAGTCCGCGGAAATCGAATCGCTGTGGGACGAAATCCTGGGCGACCAGCTGATCACCCGGCCGCGCAAATCGCGCATTTTCTATAACGGAAAGCTGTTCGACTATCCGCTGCGCGCGCTGGACGCCCTGATCAAGCTCGGCTTCTTTGAGTCCATGTTGTGCATGGCTTCCTACGCCCAGGCGCGGCTGTTTCCCATCAAGAATCCGCAGACCTTCGAGGAATGGGTCACCAACGAATTCGGCCACCGCCTGTTCAGCATTTTCTTCGAAACGTACACGGAGAAGGTCTGGGGCATGAAGTGCCGCGAGATCTCGGCGGATTGGGCGGCACAGCGCATCAAGGGGCTTTCGCTGGGCAGCGCGGTGCGCAGCGCGCTGGCCCCACGCTGGCTTTCCCGCATGCGCATGCGCCGCGGCGACATGCCCAAGACCCTGATCGAGAGCTTCCGCTACCCCAAGCTCGGCCCCGGCCAGATGTGGGAAGCGGCGGCCCGGCAAACCACCGAGTACGGCGGCAGGGTCCTTCTGGGCATGGATGTCGAGCGGCTCGACTACGATGCCGCAAGCCGCGAATGGACGGTGAGCGCAAGCGGTAAGGACGGAACGTCACGCGAGTTTCGCTGCGACCACGTGATCTCCTCCGCGGCAATCGCCGAGCTGGCCGGCTACCTGCAGCCGCAGCCGCCCGAGCCGGTGCTCGCGGCGGCCCGGGCGCTTCGCTATCGCGACTTCCTGACGGTCGCGCTGATCGTGAAGGACGTCGACTGCTTCGATGACAACTGGATCTACATTCACGACTCGGCCGTAAAAGTCGGCCGCATCCAGAACTTCAAGTCCTGGTCGCCCCACCTCGTTCCCGATCCGGAATTGAACTGCCTAGGACTCGAATACTTCTGCTTCTCCGGCGACGGATTGTGGGAATCCGACGACGCCGCGCTGATCCGCCTCGCCGACGAGGAACTCATCCAGCTTGGACTCGTGACTCCCGGTCACGTGGTCGACGGCACGGTGATCCGTCAGCCCCGCGCTTACCCGGTGTACGACGAAAACTACGAAGACCGTATTACCCTGTTCCGCGAGTGGCTCGAACGCAGCATGCCCGGCTTGCACCTGGTCGGACGCAACGGCATGCACAAGTACAACAACCAGGACCACGCGATGATGACCGGGCTGCTGACGGCCGAGAACATCCTTGGCGCAGAGCCGCGCTGGAACGTCTGGCGGGTCAACCAGGACGCCCAGTATCACGAACTGGGCGAAGACCGAACCCTGGCGATGTCCGGGCGCCTGGTGCCGGCCGCGGCCGGCAGCGGCAGGTCGCGCCCACAGCGCTGAGGGGGACGTGAAGCGCTGAGCGCCCGGGAGCAGCCCGTCAGGCTGAGCCGGCGCGCGCCTCTTGCGACCGCGGGTACTGGCGGCGCAGTTGCCAAAGGCCCACCCCGAACATGAGCAGCGCGGCTGCCACCCAG
>Ga0105090_10000399_pt1 | contig 21053 bp, 18 predicted proteins | sample PPLLak3March2015_FD_79110 | JGI IMG/M metagenome (GOLD analysis project Ga0105090, IMG submission 79110) | Freshwater sediment microbial communities from Prairie Pothole Lake near Jamestown, North Dakota, USA - PPLs Lake P7 Core (1) Depth... | ecosystem: Environmental > Aquatic > Freshwater >... | reverse complement strand
GACCAAGCCGCGCTGGTGCCTGGGCATGGCCGGCACCAAGCGGCACACCTTCGGCAACCTGGTAGGCCATGTCAAGGGCGTTAGCGACATGAGCTCGCTGGCCGCCTGGACCAACGAGCAGTTCGACCCGCGTCTGTCCTGGCCTGACGTGGAATGGGTCAAGAAGCAATGGGGCGGCAAGCTGGTGCTCAAGGGCATCATGGACGTCGAGGACGCGAGGCTGGCTGCGGCCAGCGGCGCCGATGCCATCGTCGTCAGCAACCACGGCGGACGCCAGCTGGATGGAGCACCGTCGAGCATCGAGGCGCTGCCCGCGATCGTCGAAGCGGTCGGCTCGCAGCTCGAGGTATGGATGGATGGCGGCATCCGCTCGGGCCAGGACGTGCTCAAGGCCTGGGCGCTGGGCGCGCGCGGCACGTTGATCGGGCGGGCCATGGCCTACGGCCTGGGCGCCATGGGCGAGACGGGCGTGCTGAAGGCGCTGCAGATCATCCACAAGGAACTGGATGTGACCATGGCCTTCTGCGGCCACACGCAACTGGTGAACGTGGATCGTTCGATCCTGCTGCCCGGGACTTTCCCGCACTGACGCGCTGCACTGCAGCGTCCGATAGAGCGCGCCACCCAATCGGGTGGGCCTGCAGCATGCGCAGACGTGCTATGGTGTTATTTAAGCAAAGCATCTGCTTTGTTTAATGAGGGAGCTTCGCATCCATGGCCAGACGACACCCGCATGACGGCAAACCGAGCATGTTCAGTTCGATGCTGGAGGTACGAGCGCTTTTCGAGATTGCATCGCTGCCCTATTCGTTGCCCATGCTGATGCACGCGCCGCACGGCGACGGCCACCCGGTGCTGCTGCTGCCCGGCTTCATGGGCAGCGAAGGTTCGCTGATCGCGCTCGAGCTCTACCTGCGCAACCGCGGCTATGCCGTGCAGACCTGGGGCCTGGGGCGCAACGTGGGTTTCCGACCGGGGCATGCATCGGCCATCGAACAGAAGATCCGCTACATGCACCACGAAAGCGGACGCAAGGTCAGCCTGGTCGGCTGGAGCCTCGGCGGCGTGTTCGCCTTGTACGGTGCCCACCAAGCGCAGGAGTGCGTGCGCAACGTCGTCACGCTGGGCAGCCCGGTCACCGTCGACGCTTCGGGCAGTGCCGTGCCCCCACTGCTGAAGGCGCTGTACAGGCTGATTGCGCACCCGATGGGGCCGGCGGCGCATTCAATGCAGCCGCGCGCGAAGACCATGCGCGAACGCAAGCTGCTGCCGGTGCCGGTGAGCTGCCTCTATTCGCTGAGCGACGGCGTGGTGCCGCCACAAGAGGCGACGATGGAAGGCGACCCCTCGCGCCACGAGAACGTGCGCGTCTGGGGCAGCCACACGGGCCTGGGCTTCAACCCGCTGGTGCTGCAGATCGTGGCCGACCGCCTCGCACAACCCGAAGACCAGTGGCGGCCTTACCAGCCTTCCGGCGTTTCGGGGTGGTTGAACCGGGCGCTGACGCACGAGGCCGTGCCGATCTAGGCGCAACCCGCGCGCGTTGCGTCGGCTTCGCCTCGCGCGTCAGTGCCAGGTATTCCTGGAAGCTGTCGCGCAGTTGTTGCGTGAAGCCCTCCGGGTCGGGCAGCAGTTCCCGACAGGAGGTCGGCGAGATGATGATGCGCCCGTCGTAGCTGGTCACCGCGAACACCAGACCCATGCCGTCGGAGATCGGCATGATCGCCGAAAAGTAGGTCATGCGCGCGCCGTTCAGGTACAGAGGCACATGCGGGCCTGCGACGTTAGTGATGGTGCAGTTGGCTGCCGGTGCGCGTCGGGCCGCGCCCAGGCCCAGCAGGCCCTGCATCTTGCCGCTCATCGCCAGCGTGGCGGCCGCAGCGTGCTGGCCTATGCCACCCGAGGCGTCGTCCGCCTTGCCGTAGGTGTGCGAGAACGCTGCAGTACGCGCCTGGATCTCGGTGAGCCGCTGCACCGGATCGGCAATCTCCGTGCCCAGTTGCACCCTCAGCCAGGACAACGGCGGGGTGATGCCCGCGGGCGCCGGGCCCGGCATCTGCACCGGCGTGATGGCGGTCAGGCTGGACTCCGGCAACTCGCCCAGGGCCTGCAGGTGACTGCGCAAGGCGCCGCCGCACACAGCCAGCACGACATCGTTGACCGTGGCACCGTCGACCAACTGGCGTATCGCCTCGAATTCCTCGACCAGGAAGCGGCGCGTGTCGAAGACACGGTGGGCCGAGACGACCGAGTTGAAGCGCGTGGTCACCAGTTGTTCCGGCCGCAGCAGCAGGTCGCTGGCAAAGGTGTAGGCGGCGCTGGCGCTGTCAGCAACCTTCCGCGCCAATGGCGTGCGCAACTGCAACGGCGACAGCAGCGAATTCAACCAACTGCGGTAGAGCAAGCTCAGCGTGCCGGGGCTGCGCTGCGGGAACCAGGGGCGCGGCGGCGGCGCCGGGCTGACCTGTGGCGTGAGGTCGTGCAGCAGCATCGCGATGCGGCTACCGCCTTCGGCATCGACCGCCGCATGATGGATCTTGGTCAGCAGCGCGAAGCTGCCCGCCGGCAGTTCGAGCAGGCTGTCCAGCCCCTCGACGACATAGATCTCCCACAGCGGGCGGTTCAGGTCCAGCGGCCGGGCGTGGATGCGCGAGGCCTGGATGCAGAACTGGCGCCAGTCGCCCGGCTTGGGCAGCGCGATGTGGCGCACGTGGTACTCGAGGTCGAAGTTCGGGTCGTCGACCCAGTAGGGATGGTCCAGATCCAGCGGCACGCGCTGCAGCTTGCTGCGAAAGATCGGCAGCCCGCTGAGGCGGCTGTCGATGTGCGCCAGGATGCTCTTGAAGCGCACCTTGCCGCCCGGCGCGGTGCTCTGGTCGTAGATCTGGACCAGGGTGACGTTCGAATTCGAATGGCTGGTATCCGAATACAGGAAACTGGCGTCATGGGCACTGAGTTGTCTCATGGCTGTTGTCGTGTTATTGGCGTGGGCGAAGCATGGCACAGCCAGACGCGCACGCGCGGTGCGGCGTGGCGCGCCGTTGACAAAACGCAGTTGCCTGCGGCCTGCGACGCACGGCGGCAGTCACCTGCGCGACAACCGGACCGTGGGCCCTGCGGCGCCCTGCCCCAGCGTGCGCCTGTCGCCGATCAAGGCCTGCGCCCTCGCCCGTCGCGAAAATGACGACTGGAGCGATCGATGGGGGCAGCCATGAAGAACGTGATCGGTATCAGTCTGGGGGCAAGGCAGCAAGACTTCGAAATCCGCACGCGGTTGCTCGGCCAGACCTTGCGCGTACGCCGCCTCGGCACCGACGGCGACCTGATCGAAGCGCGGCGGCTGCTGAGCCATTGGGACTCGCACGCCGATGCCATCGGGCTCGGGCTGGCCAAGGACAGCGGGGGCCTGGTGGTTGGTGGGGGCGACAAGCAGCGTGCGGCCCGGCTGCGCGCGCTGGTCAAGCATGCGCCCTTCAGCAACGGCATCAGACTGGCCGACATCGTCCTGGAATGGGCGGTGCGCCATGCGCAGTCCACGCTCGGCCACTACTTCGACAACGCCCGGGTGCTGTTCTTCTCCGGGCTGTCCCACCAGAAGCTGGCACTGTCGATGGCCGAGTACACGTCCAACATGCACTTCGCCGACCCGGTGCTGCAACTCGGCTCGCCGAAGCTGCTGACATCGCTGGACGCGCTGGGTCTGTACGCCAGCGGCATGCACTACGTGGCCGATTGGGTGCCCCGGCGTCTGGTTAGCGGCCCGCTTCTCGAGCAGTGGGCGCTCTACGTGCTGCGTCGCGCGGTGCGCCATGCCACGGTCGTGGTCGCGCCGGTGCACGAACTCGACGGCCTCGGCCTGGAGGAACTGGCCGGCAAGACCATCGTCACCCATACCGTCAACGACGCGCGGCTGGCTGCCTTCAAGGAAAAGGGCGTGCACCTGGTCATCGACGGCTCGCCGATGGTGCAGGGCCATGCCATCGATCCGGCGCTTTTCGACGCGATGCTGCTGGCCGCCTCGGGCCGGCACGGCGGCGATCTTCACGACGACGACTACCTGGAGATACTCGGCGCCGAAGGCATGCAGCCGCGCCTGCTGTACCCGAATGGCTTCAAGCGCGTGAACCGCTTCGCCTTCGTGATCCACCCGCTGTCGCAGGAGTACTTCAAGAAGGTCAAGCCGGTGGAGGTGCTGTCGCGCGTGTCGCCGCCGCTGCTGATGGATTCGCTGGAGAAGGTGATGGCCTTCGCGCCGCCCTTCGTCTATTCCCGTGTCGAGGGCATACGCTCGCCGACCGGCGCCGAGGCCGAGGGCTGGCTGATCGCAGTGGGCGGCACACCCAAGGAGATCATGAACCACAGCCCCGAGTTCACCTACCGGCGGCTGCTGGCCGCGGCGGACATGGCGCGCAAGCTGGGCGCCCAGATCATGGGCCTGGGCGCGTTCACCAAGGTCGTCGGCGATGCGGGCGTGACGGTGGCGCGCCAGGCGCCGCTGCCGATCACCACCGGCAACAGCTACAGCGCCAGCGGAGCGTTGTGGGCGGCGCACGATGCGCTGCTGCGCATGCGGCTGCTGCCGATGCCCCGCGGCAAGGGACGCGTGAAGTTCAAGGCCAGGGTAATCGGTGCCACTGGTGCGATCGGCTCGGCCTGTGCGCGGCTGCTGGTGCGCGCCGCGGAGGAGGTCTACCTGGTGTCGCCGGAAACCGCCAAGCTGCTGGCACTGAAGGCCGCGATCGAACAGGAGAGCCCCGGTGCCAAGGTGGTTCTCGCCGCCACCACCGACCGCGACCTGCCGCAGATGGACATGGTCGTGACGGCCACGTCGGGCGCGGGCAAGAAGGTGCTCGACATCATGAAGGTCAAGCCCGGCTGCGTCATCACCGACGTGGCACGCCCGCTGGACCTGCCGCCCAGCGAGGTGGCCAAACGGCCCGATGTGCTGGTGATCGAATCGGGCGAAATCCAGCTCCCTGGCGAGGTGCGCATGAAGAACATCGGCCTGCCGCGTGGCGTGGCCTATGCCTGCCTGGCCGAGACCATCGTTCTGGCGCTCGAGGGCCGCTTCGAGAACTTCACCGTCGGCCGGCAGATCGAGTGGCCGAAGGTGCGGGAGATCTACAAACTCGGGCTGAAGCACGGCATGAAGCTGGCCGCGATCTCCGGTGTGCACGGCGAGTTCAGCGACGAGGATATCGAGCGCGTGCGCCAACTTGCCCTGGCCGCACGGGCCGCGCCCAAGCCCCAGAAGGCGGCCCGGCGGCAGGTGGTCAAGGCGTAGGCGGACGGCCTAGTGTGTCGGGTTTGTGATCGGTGCCGCCCGGGTCCTAGAGTTGGCGCGCCTCGAACGTATTGCACTGGGCCATGCTGCCGCTGCTCAGGCCCGTCTTGAACCAGTTCATGCGCTGCGCGCTGCTGCCGTGGGTGAAGGATTCGGGCACCACGATGCCCTGCGACTGGCGCTGCAGCGTGTCGTCGCCGATGCGCGCCGCGGCGTTGAGCCCTTCTTCGATGTCGCCGGGCTCGAGCCAGGCCTTGGCCTTCTGCGAATGGTGGGCCCACACGCCGGCCAGGCAGTCGGCCTGCAACTCCAGGCGCACCGACAGCGCGTTCATCTGCTCCTCGCTCACCCGCCCGCGCATGCCGTCCACCTTCGCGGTGATGCCCAGTTGCCGCTGCACATGGTGGCCGACCTCGTGCGACACGACATACGCCTGTGCGAAGTCGCCCGGCGCGCCGAGGCGTCTGGCCAGCGTGTCGAAGAAGCCCAGGTCGATGTAGACCTTCTGGTCGGCCGGGCAGTAGAACGGGCCCATCGCCGACTGGCCCTGGCCGCAGGCGGTGCGCGTGGCACCGCGGAACAGCACCAGCCCCGGCGGCTGGTAGGCCCCGCCGGCGGCGCGGAACTGTGCGGTCCAGACATCCTCGGTGCTGGCCAGCACGGTGGAGACGAAGCTTGCGATCTTGTCGTTGGCCGCGGGTGCCTGCGCCGGTGCCTGCTGCGCGCTGGGCGCAATCGAAACCCCGCCGCCGCCGCCCAGTGCGCCCAGCAGGCTCAGTGGGTTAATACCCAGCAGCCAGCCGCCGATCAGCGCGATGATGATCGTGCCGATGCCGATGCCGCGCCCGCCGATGCGCGGGCCCATGCCGCCACCGCCGTACCCGCCGCGGCCGCGCCGGTCCTCGACGTTGTCGCTCTGTCGATTGCCTTCCCACTTCATGCCGTTCCTCCGACCTTGGTTGTCGGGCTCCAGTGCACCCCCGGCGGGTGCCTCAAGCCTTGGGTAGTGTCACACCGCGCTGGCCCTGGTACTTGCCGCCACGGTCCTTGTAGCTGGTTTCGCAGACTTCGTCACTCTCGAAGAACAGCACCTGCGCGCAGCCCTCGCCGGCGTAGATGCGCGCGGGCAAGGGCGTGGTGTTGCTGAACTCCAGCGTCACGAAGCCTTCCCACTCGGGCTCAAAGGGCGTGACGTTGACGATGATGCCGCAGCGCGCGTAGGTGCTCTTGCCCAGGCAGATGGTGAGCACGTTACGTGGGATGCGGAAATACTCCATCGTGCGCGCCAGCGCGAAGCTGTTCGGCGGGATGGTGCAGACGTCGGACTCGATGTCGACGAAACTGCGCTCATCGAAGTGCTTCGGGTCCACCACCGTGCTGTAGATGTTGGTGAAGACCTTGAACTCGCGCGCGCAGCGGATGTCGTATCCGTAGCTGCTGGTGCCGTAGCTGACGATCTTGCTGCCGTCGGGCGCCTGCCGGACCTGGCCGGGTTCGAAGGGGTCGATCATGCCGGCGCCCTCGGCCATGCGTCGGATCCACTTGTCGCTCTTGATGCTCATTCGCCAATTCTGGCACGCGCACCCATGCCTTCCGGGCATCCGCCGTCGGCAACCGCTATGCTTGCGTTACTACAAAGACGCTCGAATCGGAGCACCTCGATGACCCGCAGCCTCTTCCTGCCCGCAAACGAACTGATGGTGCAATACGCCCGCTACCACCGCGACCGGCGCAACATCGCGACGCATATGGTCGGGGTGCCGATGATCGTTTTCGGCATCGGCGTGCTGATGGCACGCGCCCATCTCGGCCCGGCCGATCCGGGCCTGACGCTGGCATGGCTGGTCTGGGGGCTGGCGACCGTCTGGTACATGAGCCGTGGCCACCTGCTGCTGGGGCTGGCAGTGAGCCTGGCGAATGCGGTGCTGATCGCGTTGGCGCACCTGGTGTCCGGGGGCAGCACGTCGCAATGGCTGGGCTGGGGCCTGGGATTCTTCGTCGTCGGCTGGATCATCCAGTTCCTCGGGCACTACTACGAAGGCAAGAAGCCGGCCTTCGCCGACGACCTGGTGGGGCTGCTGGTCGGGCCGATGTTCGTCACCGCCGAGGCGCTGTTCGCGATGGGCATCGCACGGCCGCTGCTGGACGAGGTCGAGCGCCGCGCCGGCCCGACCGTGCTGCGCGACTTGGCACATCCGGTCGCCTGACATCGTCGTCCGCTGCGCAGCGCAGTCCGTGAAGCCTGCGCCGGGTCCGGTGCTCATCATGGGCGCCGGCAGCATCGGCTGCTATGTGGGCGGCTGCCTGCTGGCCAGCGGCGTGCCGGTGCATCTGGTGGGGCGAACCCGCATCCTGCACCTTCTGGCTCGGCACGGATTGACCCTGACGGACCTGAGCGGCACCAGGCGCCAGGTGGCCGCATTCAGACTGCGCCTGCACGACGCACCGCCCGAGGGTCTGGCGCCTGCGCTGGTCTTGCTGTGCGTGAAGAGTGGTGCCACTGCCGCCAGCATGGCTCAGCTCGCGCTATGCCTGCCGGCAGGCACGCCGGTGCTGTCGCTGCAGAACGGCGTGTCCAACGCGGGCATCGCACAGCAGCACGCGCCACTGCTGCGCGTGCTGCCCGGCATGGTGCCGTTCAACGTGGCCGAGTTGCCGGAGGGTCGCTTCCATCGCGGCACCGAAGGCGATCTCGCCGCACAGGACGACTTGTTGCTTCGGCCCTGGCTGCCACACTTCCAGGCGGCCGGCCTGCCGCTTCGCCTGCATGCCGACCTGCGTGCGGTGCAATGGGGTAAGCTGCTGCTGAACCTGAACAACCCGATCAACGCGCTGTCGGGCCTGCCGCTGCGCGCGCAGTTGCTGAACCGCGATTTCCGCCATTGCACCGCCGCGTTGATCGAAGAAGCGCTCGCCGTGCTGAAGGCAGCCGGCATCGAGCCACAACGCATCACGCCGGTGGCGCCTCGGCTGCTGCCGACGATGCTGCGCCTGCCCACGCCTGTGTTCCGCCTGCTGGCCTCTCGCATGCTGCGCATCGACGCGCAAGCCCGCTCGAGCATGGCAGATGACCTGCGCCTGGGCCGTCGCACCGAGATCGACGCGCTTTGCGGCGAGCTGTGCCGGCTGGCTCAGGGTCTGGGCCGGACGGCGCCGCTGAACGCTCGCACGGCAACGTTGATCGGCACGCACACGGCTGGGGCCACGCTTGCCGACGGCGCGGCGCTGCGCCGCGCGCTCGGCGTCTGATCAGCCGACCACCAGGCGCACCGCGGCGCGTTGCGGCTCGGGCTCGGAATCGAAGCGCTCGAATCCGGTGTAGCAGAGGAAATGGCGGTTGGCGGCGCGGCCGAACAACGTCATGCCGAGCTTGTGCGCCATCTCGTGCCCCATGGCCGTGACACCGTTGCGCGAGACGATGATCGGCACGCCGATCTGCGCGGCCTTCATGACCATCTCGCTGGTCAGCCTGCCGGTGGTGTAGAACGCCTTGTCGCCGCCGGCGATGCCGTGCAAGGCCATCCAGCCACTGATGGTGTCGATGGCGTTGTGCCGACCGACGTCCTCGACGAACATCAGCATCTCGGCACCGTGGAACAGCGCGCAGCCATGCACCGAGCCGGCCTTGCGGTGGATGCTGTCCTGCTGGCGCATGGTCTCGAGCATGCGATGCAGCGTGCTCTGGCGGATGCGCGCCACCGACGCGTCGGGCAGCGTCAGTGCGTCGATCTGCGTCATCATGTCGCCGTACACCGTGCCCTGGCCGCAGCCGGTGGTGACGACGCGGCGCGCGGTGCGCGCTTCCAGATCAGCCAGCCCGCCATGCGTGTGCACGGCAGCAGCGGCCACCTCCCAATCGACCGTGATCGACGCCACCTGGTCCACGCGCTCGATCAGCCGCTGGTTGCGCAGGTAACCCAGCACCAGCAGCTCGGGCATCGCGCCGAGGGTCATCAGGGTGACCAGTTCCCGCTTGTCGACGAACACGGTCAGCGGCCGTTCGCACGGGATCAGGATCGTGCGCCGCTCGCCATACTCGTCGAGGATGCGGATTTCGCGCAGCAATTCGCCGCGTGCCTGCGTCAGCCGCGGCGCACCCGGCAGCAGCGGCCACGACCGCGCCGCCAACGGCTCGATGTCGCCGGTCGCCGACATCGGCAGCTACTTCTTCGGAGCGGCGGCCGCGGCCGTGGCCGCAGGAACCGCCGGGGCCGCAGCGGTCGCTGCGGAGGCCGGTGCCGGCGGCGGGTAGACGAAGGGGCCTGGGTCGACGCACGGCGGCGTGGCCACCGGCGGCTTGGCCTCGGTGCCGGCCTTCTTGGCCGCGGCGTAGTAGTCAGCCGCCACCTTGTCCATGCTCTTGCACAGCTGGTAGGCGTCCACCTTGCCGTTGTGTGCGGTCTTGGCGGCCGCCTCTGCGGCCTTGGCCTTGGCCTCGTCGCTCGGCGGCGGCAGCTTGGCGGACACTTGCGCCGCACCCAGCAGCATTGTCAGCACCAGGCTTGCGGTCAGGAAGGGCTTCATGCTCGGACTCCGCTGTGGCGATGGATCAGATCTGCGCCCGCGGCGCGGCACCCACCTCGGGCACGCTCACGCCGGAGCGAATCGCGGGCACGCGGCCGGCCTTGATGTCGTCGTACCAGTATCCGTGGTGCTCCTTGGCCCACGCCTCGTCGACGTAGCCGGTGCGCATCGCCTGCAATGAACCCTTGACCCCGATCGTGCCCATGTAGATGTGGCCGACGAACATGGCCATCATAAGGAACGAGGCCACGGCGTGGATCATGTGCGCAATCTGCATCTCGCCGCGCGTGTACGCCATGCCAGGCACCAGTTTGTCGAGCACCAGGCCGGAGGCCACGACGGTCAGGCCGAGCACGATCACGCCACCCCAGAAGACGACCTTCTCGCCGGCATTGAAGCGGCCCGACGGCAACAGGTCGCCCCCCAGCATGCCACCGGCCCGCGACAGCCAGGCGAAGTCGCCGGCGCGCGGCAGATTGTCGCGAACATAGCCGATGATGAACACCAGCAACGCCACCGTGAACACCGGCCCGACGAAGTTGTGCAATGTCTTCAGCGCATAGCTCAGCCAGCCAAACAATGTCGCCCCCAGCACGGGCAGCAGCACGAACTTGCCCAGCGCCATCACCAGTCCGGAGACGGCGAGGACCACGAAGCTGATCGCCACCGTCCAGTGGGCGGCCCGCTCGAAGTAGGTGAAGCGCTCGATCAGCCGGCCGGTGTCGCCCTCGTGTCCGCCGATACCGCCGGTGCGCCAGTGGTACAGGCCCACCGCCAGCGCGGCAATCAGCAGCAGCGCGCCACCGTAGGGCAGGATCCACTGGTTGCGCACCTGGCGCCACGCCTCGCCGGCCGTGGTGTAGCGCGAGCCAGGGTACTGGGTGAACGATTGCACCAGCGTGCCCATCTCCGGGCCGGGCAGGTTGGTGGTGCCGGCCTGAGCGCCCGAATCGCGCACCGCCCGCCAGAAAGGTGCGTTGTTGCCAGGCTGGGTCTTCGCACGGACGGCATTGCTGTCGTCGGCCTTAGGCTCGGCCGGCGCGACAAGACCGCTCGGCGCGGCCGCGCTCGCGGCCTGGGCCGCCACCGTCGCCGGCAGGGCCAGCGTCAGCGCCAGCACCGTGGCTTGCATCAGGCATCGCAGGAAACTTCGCATGGCTGTTCCTCCGCGGATGCGTGGGTCAACGGCTGCCGCCCAGGCGCACATACTCGTTCTGGGCCTGGGCCCTCGCCTGCATGTGGGCCTGCCAACTGCGCTGGTCACCGACCGTCCAGTCCGACACGGTGAATGCCGTGGCCGGGCCTTGCCAGCTCGCCGCGCTGCCCGTGATCTGGCGTCCAGCCAACTCTTGCGGCTTTTCGCCACACGCGGCCAGACCCAAGGTCAGCGCGGACAGCACCAGTACCCAATGGATTCGCTTCACTTGGTGCCCTCCGGTTTCGCCGGCTTGGCCGTGGCGCCGCCCGCCGGCTTACCGTAGGCGGTGCCCCAACCCCAGACCTCGCTGCCCTTGTTGCGCACGACGACGCGGCTGCGGAAGATGTCGGCGACCACGTCGCCATCGCCACCGAGCAAGGCCTTGGTCGAGCAGACCTCGGCGCACAACGGCAACTTGCCCTCGGATAGGCGGTTGCGGCCGTACTTCTCGAACTCGGCCTGGCTGCCATTGGCCTCGGGACCACCGGCGCAGAAGGTGCACTTGTCCATCTTGCCACGCAGGCCGAAGGTGCCGTTGCTCGGGAACTGCGGTGCGCCGAAGGGGCAGGCATAGCTGCAGTAGCCGCAGCCGATGCACACGTCCTTGTCGTGCAGCACCACCCCGTCGTCAGTGCGATAGAAACAGTCCACCGGGCACACCGCCATGCACGGCGCATCGGAGCAGTGCATGCAGGCCACCGAGATGCTCTTCTCGCCGGGCACGCCGTCGTCGAGCGTGACGACGCGGCGCCGGTTCACGCCCCAGGGCACGTCGTTCTCGGCCTTGCAGGCGGTGACGCAACCGTTGCACTCGATGCAGCGCTCGGAGTCGCAGATGAACTTCATTCGTGCCATCGCGTTCCCCTCAGGCTGCCCGCTCGACCTGACACACCGTGGTCTTGGTCTCTTGCATCATCGTCACGCTGTCGTAGCCGTAGGTCGTGCCGGTGTTGACCGCCTCGCCGAGGATGATCGGCGCCGCCCCCGCAGGATAGAAACTGCGCATGTCCGCCCCCTGCCAGTGGCCGGCAAAGTGATAGGGCATGAAGGTCGTGCCCTTGTCCACCCGCTCCGTCACCTGCGCCTTGACCTTGATGCGCGCTCCGGTGGGCATGGTCACCCAGACGTCCTCGCCGTGGCGGATGCCCCGGTCGTTGGCTGCGGCCGGGTTGATCTCGATGAACATGTGCTGCTGCAGTTCGGCAAGGAAGCGGTTGGAGCGTGTCTCGTCGCCGCCGCCTTCGTACTCGACGAGCCGCCCGCTGGTCAGGATCAACGGGAACTTCTGTCCCACGTCCTTGTTCTTCTCCTGAACCGACTTGAACAGCGTCGGCAGGCGCCAGAAGGTCTTGCGGTCGTCGTGCGTCGGGTACTTGGCCACCAGCTCCGGCCGTGTCGAGAACAGCGGCTCGCGGTGCTGGGGGATCGGATCCGGGAAGTTCCAGACCACCGCGCGCGCCCGGGCGTTGCCGAAGGGGTGGACGCCATGCACCTGCATCGCCACCCGGATGATGCCGCCCGACGGATCGGTCTTCCAGTTCTTGCCTTCGGCCGCCTTCTGCTCGGCCTCGGTCAGGTCGCCCCACCAGCCCAGCTTCTTCAACAGCAGGTGGTCGAACTCCGGGTAGCCGGTGGTCAGGTCGGCGCCCTTGGAGTGCGAGCCGTCGGCCGCGAGCAGCGACTTGCCGTCGCGTTCCACGCCGAAGTTGGCGCGGAAGTTGCCGCCGCCTTCCATGACATGCTTGGACGTGTCGTACAGGATGTGCGTGCCGGGGTGTTTCAGCTCGGGCGTGCCGAAGCAGGGCCACGGCAGGCCGAAGTACTCGCCGTCCAGCTTGTAGCCGGTCTCCTTGTCGATGCCGCCCTTGGCGCGCAGTGTCTTTGCGTCGAAGACATGCATGTTGCGCATGTGCGCCTTCAGCCGCTCCGGGCTCTGGCCGGTGTAGCCGATGGTCCAGACCGACCGGTTGATTTCGCGCAGGATGTCCTCGGGTGCCGGTTCGTCCAGGCCCTTGACCTTTTGCATCTTGTAGTTCTTGACCAGCTGTTCGCCGAAGCCCAGCTTCAGCGCCAGTTGGTACATGATCATGTGGTCGCTGCGCGATTCGTACAGCGGGTCCATGACCTTCTCGCGCCACTGGATCGACCGGTTGGACGCCGTCACCGAGCCGCTGGTCTCGAATTGCGTGCACGCCGGCAGCAGGTAGACCGCCCGCTTCGGGTTCAGGTCCTCGGCCTTGCCCGGCATGGCTGCCATCGCCGCCGTGGCCGAAGGAAACGGATCGACCACGACCAGCAGGTCGAGCTTGTCCATCGCCTTCTTCAGGTCCAGGCCGCGGGTCTGCGAGTTCGGCGCGTGGCCCCAATAGAACATGCCGCGAAGATTGCTCGGCTGGTCGATGACATCGTTGTTCTCAAGAACAGCGTCGAACCAGCGCGAGATGGTCAGCCCCGGCTTGCTCATCATGCCTGGGGCGTACTGCTTCTTGATCCACTCGAAGTCCACGCCCCACACAGCCGCATAGTGCTTGAAGGCCCCTTCCGCGATGCCGTAGTAGCCCGGCAGGGAATCCGGGTTCGGTCCCACGTCGGTGATGCCCTGCACGTTGTCGTGGCCGCGGAAGATGTTGGCCCCGCCGCCGGACTTGCCGATGTTGCCCAGCGCCAGCTGCAGCAGGCACGACGCGCGCACCATGGCGTTGCCAATCGTGTGCTGCGTGTGGCCCACGCACCAGACCAGCGTGCTTGGCCGGTTCTCGGCCATCGTCTTGGCCACCTGGTAGCACTGCTCCTCGGTGACGCCGGAGGCCTCGAACACCTTGTCCGGCGTCCACTTGGCCATCACCTCGTCGCGCACCTTGTCCATCGCCCAGACGCGGTCCTCGATGTACTTCTTGTCTTCCCAGCCGTTGTTGAAGACGTGGTACAGCACGCCGTACAGGAACGGGATGTCCGCTCCAGAACGCATGCGTACGTACTGGTCCGCCTTAGCCGCCGTGCGGGTGAACCGGGGGTCCACCACGATCATCTTGCAGCCGTTTTCCTTGGCATGCAGCATGTGCAGCAAAGACACCGGATGCGCCTCGGCCGCATTGCTGCCGATGTACATCGCCGCCTTGGCGTTCTGCATGTCGTTGTACGAGTTGGTCATCGCACCGTAGCCCCACGTATTCGCCACACCGGCGACAGTCGTGGAGTGGCATATTCGTGCCTGGTGGTCGCAGTTGTTACTGCCCCAGAGGGACATCCACTTTCTGAGCAGGTACCCCTGCTCGTTGTTGCTCTTGCATGAACCGACGATGAAGATGCTGTCGGGGCCGCTGTCCTTGCGCAGCTCGAGCATGCGGGCGCTGATCTCGGTCAGCGCCACGTCCCAGCTGATGCGCTCGTACTTGCCGTTCACCAGCTTCATCGGGTACTTCAGCCGGAATTCGCCGTGCGCATGGTCGCGCACCGCCGCACCCTTGGCGCAATGCGCGCCAAGGTTGATCGGTGAGTCGAACACCGGCTCCTGACGCACCCAGACGCCGTTCTCGACCACCGCATCGATGGCACAGCCCACCGAGCAGTGCGTGCACACGGTGCGCTTGACCTCGATCTTGGAGCCGCCGGCCTTGGCCGCACCGGCGGGGTCGGCCGCCTCGGCCTTACGCACCAGCATCAGCTGCGAGGCGGCCAGGCCCACCCCCACTCCCAAGCCGGAGCGGCGCAGGAACTTGCGCCGGTCCATCGTCGGTGTCGCGCGCGATAGGCCTCGCGCCAGGCTGTCGACGAGCCCACGGGACGACGATGTCGTCCCGTCGCCCGCCGACTTGCGTGTCAGCAACATGGTGCCTCCTGTTGGACCACGGGATCTGTCAAGGGATCGGAATGCCGCGGCACGTGTCAGACCCGCGCGCTGGCGTAGTACTGCTTGACGTGTTCGGTGAGCTGGTAGCCGCCAGGCTCGGCGACAGGCGCAGTCGGGGCTGCACCCGCCTGGACCGCCGGTTTGGGCGCCGAGGGCAGCAACACCGCGGCAGCGGCCGCGGCGCCCGCCGTCGCCGCGCCGCCGAGCCAGGTGCGGCGCGCGAGATTTTGCTTGGGTTCGGTCATGGACACGCTCCTGCAATCGATGTCGGCAAGCGCCAGAAGTCCTGGCTGCCGAGGCGATACTACCCTTGGCTGCGCCGCGTGCCGGTATTCCGGCGCCTATGGTTTTCCCCACATAGGTCGCAAGATGCGGGGAAGTGCCGGTTTGCTCGACCGCTTCCGCATGCCACCGTCTTCGTCCTTTCCAGACCACCCCTATCGCGTCATGGTGTCGCCTTGATCATCGGAACCGCAGGCCATATCGACCACGGCAAGACCTCGCTGGTCAAGGCGCTGACGGGCGTCGATGCCGACCGCCTGAAGGAGGAAAAGGAGCGCGGCATCACCGTCGACCTGGGCTTCGCCTACAAGCCCCTGCCGGATGGTGAGGTGCTGGGCTTCGTCGACGTGCCCGGTCACGAGAAACTGGTGCGCAACATGCTCGCCGGTGCCACCGGCATCGACCATGTGATGCTCGTGGTCGCCGCCGACGACGGCCCGATGCCGCAGACGCGCGAGCACCTGGCCATCCTTGACCTGCTCGGCCTGGCGCAGGGCGTGGTGGCGCTGACCAAGTGCGACCTGGTCACGCCCGAGCGGCTGGCCAAAGCCCGGGCCGAAGTGCGTGCGCTGTTGGCTCACAGCGCGTTGGCCGAGGTGCCGATCCTGCCGCTGTCGTCGGTCACCGGCGAGGGCATCGACGCGCTGCTCGAACACCTGGAACAGGCGCGTGCGACGCTGGTGCCTCGACGCCAGCAGGGGCAGTTCCGGCTGGCGGTGGACCGCAGCTTCACGCTGGCCGGCATCGGCACCGTGGTCACCGGCACGGCCGTGGCCGGCCGGGTGGGGGTGGGCGACCGTCTGAAGCTGTCGCCTCGCGGCCTGGACGTGCGCGTGCGCGGCATCCATGCGCAGAACCGGCAGGCCGGCGCAGGCCACGCCGGGCAGCGGCTGGCACTCAACCTGGCCGGCGTGGACAAGGCCGATGTGCGGCGTGGCGACTGGGTCGTGGCCGAGTCCTTGCATGCTCCAACCCAGCGCTTCGACGCCCTCGTCAAGGTGCTGGCCGGCGAGAGCCGGCCGCTGGCGCACTGGACGCCGGTGCACCTGCACCTGGGCGCCGAGGACGTCGGCGCGCGCGTGATGTTGCTGGAAGGCGCAGCCGTCGCCCCCGGCCGCAGCGCGCGGGTGCAGCTGAGCCTGGAACGGACGATCGGTGCGCTGCACGGCGATCGCTTCATCCTGCGCGACCAGTCGGCCTTGCGCACGCTCGGTGGCGGCGTGGTGATCGACGCGTTTCCTCCTGCCAGCCGCCGGCGCCGCGAGCAGCGACTGGCAGCGCTGGCCGCGATGGAACTGGCCACGCCGGCAGACGCCCTGGCCGCGACGCTGACCCTCGAGTCGCCGTACGGCATCGACGCACGCAGCTTCGCTGTGCAATGGAACCTGTCCGACGACGAGCGACGCGCATTGCTCGGCGCCGTGCCGCACCGCGCATTGACCGACACCGGCCAGGAGTTGCTGTTCGCCCCGGGCCAGATCGAGCGCTACGCCAGCCGCGTCACCGAGCACCTGGGTGCGCACCATCGCAAGTCGCCCGACAGCCCGGGCCTGACGCCGGAGCAATTGCAGCGGGCCGTGCGCGACAAGCCGGCTGCGGCGGTGTTCACGCTGCTGCTGCAAGGGCTGGTCAAAGAGGGCACGCTCAAGCGCAGCGGGCCACACCTGGCGCTGGCCGGGCACGACGCGTCGCTGCAGGGCGCGGAGAAGCAGCTGTGGGAGCGCCTGAAACCCTGGCTCGACGAGGGCGGGATCCACCCGCCGATGCTCAGCGACATGCTGCTGCGCGACCGCAGCCTGCGCAAGGATCAGGTGCTGCGTGTGCTGCAGCGCCTGCAGCGCATGGGCAAGGTGCATGTGGTGGGCGCCGAGTACTTCATCCAGACACAGCACATGCGCGCACTGGCCGTGCAGGCGCACGCGCTGGCCGAGGCCGATGCCCACAAGCGGCTGAACCTGAAGGAACTGCGCGAGGCCAGCGGCATCAGCCGCCACCTGTCGGTGCCGCTGGTAGAGTACTTTGACCAGATCGGCCTGACCAAGCGCGACGCGGTGGGACGCCACTTCCGCAGCGACCCGCGCAAGCTGTTCGAAGGCTGATCGGCCAGCATTCCTTGGAGGAGGATCGTCCCCCGGTGGGGCGTCCGGTCTGCAAAACCGGGTGGGGCTGCTTGGCAGTCCCAGGTGGGTTCGACTCCCACCCCCCTCCGCCAACCCCATCCACCATGGCCACCGCCTCGCACCGCCCGCCCTCGCTGGACAAGCTGCTCGACTCGGAGGCGATGCGCGCCCTCGTCGCACAACATGGCCGTGCGCAGACGCTCGCCGCCGCACGCGCTGTGCTGGAGGAGTGGCGTGCGAGCGCAGCGCGAGTTGCCTTCGATGCCGCCGCGTTCGAAGCCGGGTGCCGGACGAGGCTGCAGCAGGCCGCTGCCCTTGCGCTGCGGCCGGTGTTCAACCTCACCGGCACGGTGCTGCACACCAACCTGGGCCGCGCCGTGATGGCACCCGAGGCCATCGATGCCGTGCTGGCCGTGATGCGCGGCCCATGCAACCTGGAATACGACCTGGCCAGCGGCGCACGTGGCGACCGCGATGCGCACATCGACGGCCTGTTGACCGAACTCACCGGCGCCGAGGCCGCCACCGCCGTCAACAACAATGCCGCCGCGGTGCTGCTGGTGCTGGCCGCGCTGGCCGACCGCAAGGAAGTGCCGGTGTCGCGGGGTGAACTGATCGAGATCGGCGGCGCCTTCCGCATTCCCGACATCATGCGCCGCGCCGGTGCGCGCCTGGTGGAGGTGGGCACCACCAACCGCACGCACCTGGGCGACTTCGAGGCTGCGCTCGGCCCACGCAGCGCGCTGGTGATGAAGGTGCACACCAGCAACTATGCCGTTCAGGGCTTCACCGCCAGCGTGCCGGCGGCCGAACTGGCCGCGCTGTGCAAGTCGCGCGGCCTGCCCTTCGTCGAGGATCTGGGCAGCGGCACGCTGGTCGACCTGACACGCTGGGGCCTGCCGGCCGAGCCGACGCCGATGCAGTCACTGGCCGCCGGCGCCAACCTCGTCACCTTCAGCGGCGACAAACTGCTGGGCGGGCCGCAGGCCGGGCTGATCGTCGGAGACAAGGCATTGATCCAGAAGATCAAGCGCCACCCGCTCAAGCGCTCGCTGCGGCTGGACAAGATGACGATCGCGGCGCTCGAGGCCACGCTCAAGCTGTATCGCGATCCCGACCGCCTGGCCCAGCGCCTGCCCACGCTGCGCCTACTGACGCGCAGCCAGGCTGAGTTGCAACAGGTGGCCGATCGCATGGCCCCGGCGTTCGCGCTCGCGCTCGGCGAGCGCGTCCAGGTGCAGGTGCTGCCCTGCCGCAGCCAGATCGGCAGCGGCTCGCTGCCGGTCGACCGGCTGCCCAGCGTGTGCCTGGCGCTGGGCCCGCCGGCAGGCACCAAGCGCGCTGGGCGATGGCCTGAGCGCCTGGCCGCGGCGCTGCGTGGCCTGCCTGTTCCGGTGATCGGGCGCATCGAGGACGGACAGGTCCGGCTCGACCTGCGCGGCCTGGACGGCCCAGAGGCAGAACAGGCCTTTGTCGCGCAGTTGCCGCAACTGGCCTGCGCGGAGGTCTGAACTCCAGCGCAGGTGTTCCGTGGACGGCCGCACGCGGATCGGCCGTGGTCTCACGCGTACGCGGGCGCCGGCCCGCGCGCGATCAGGCAATCGGCCTTCTGGGTGCCCGCGCCTTCTTTACCGGGGCCTTCCTTGCCGCAGCCTTCTTTGCCGGCGCTTTCGCGCCTGCCGTCGTGGCGGCAACGGCCTTTGCGCCCTTCAGCAGCTTCTTGAACTCGCGGTTGAACTCGGCCGTGATGGCTTCGGGGTCGGGCACCAGATGGGCATCGCCGATCACCGTCAGCGAGGCCCTACCGCGGTAGCTGAGGATGCTGACCGCCATGCCCAGCTGCTTGCCCGGATGCGGCGCCCAGGGCAGGATGCGGTCGATCGGCACGCCGGCAAGGTAGAGCGTGTCGGCCGGGCCCATGACGTTGGTCATGACGACGCTGGCCTTGCGCCCGAACAGGTCATTGGAGATGTCCTCCAGCACCTTCGGCCCGCGGCCAAGAAGATTGAGCAAGGCCTTGGTGGCCAGTGGCTCCGGCGAGCGCTTGAGCGCATCCATGCGCGCCTTGGTCAGTGCCAGACGGCGATCGGCGCGCGCTTCGGTCACGGCCAGGTCAAGCAGCACCAGACCGAACTCGTTGCCCAGCTGCCCGATGCGTTCGGGCGGGCGCAGGTCCACCGGAACCATCGCCCGCACCGTCGTGTGGTCCACGTCGACGCCGCGGCCTTTCAGGTAGGTGCGCAGCGCGCCGGTCATCGCCGCCACGAGCACGTCGTTGACCTTGGCGTCGTGGCGCTCGCCGATTGCCTTGATGTCGCGTATGGCGACCGGCTGCGACCAGGCCACGCGCTTGCCCATTGCGAAATCGCCCTTCAGCGGCGACAGCGGGTCGTCGGGCCTCATCAATTCGCCCAGCAGCATGCCTGCCCCGCCGGCCAGCGCGACGGCATCGCGCGCCGCCTCGGTGAGCAGGTCGATCGCGGGCGCGAACAAGCCCTTGCCTGCCCGTTTGCCGATGCTGGCGCCCCGGGCGCGCGGGGGCGGCAGCGGCTTGGCCCCGGGGGCGGGGTCGTACAACCGCTGGGTCACGGTCATCATCGCCGTGCCGTCGGCCATGCAGTGATGAGCGCGCGTGATCAGTGCGCTGCCGCCTTCGACGTCATCGACCACATAGGCCTGCCACAGCGGCAGGGCATGGTCCAGCGGCATGCTGGCGAGATCGTTGACCAACTTGACCAGAGCGGCCTCGTCATGCGGCGCTGCCAGCGCGATGTGGTGCAGGTGCTGATCGACATTGAAGTTGGGCATGTCCTGCCAGTGCGGCGTGGCCATCGGAAAGCCCGTCTCGACCACTCGCTGGCGGAAGCGGTCGAAGCTCACGATGCGCTCGTTGTAGATCTTGCGCACGCGCTCGAAGTCGAGCGGCTTCTTCGTCAGGACGACGCCCATCACGATGGCCAGATTGGCCGGGCCGTCGTTGTGGAACCAAGCCGCATCCGCGGCCGACATCGGATAGGTCTTCACCATGGCCTCTCGATCCCGTCTTGTCCTGCGGCCGGCAAGGGCGCGACCCCATCAACGGACACTCCAATCGCATCGATGGTAGTGCGACAGCGGACGCTGTCTTTGACCGCCGTCATGGCCTCACTCGACCTGACGGGTCCGCGGGTGGCCAGCCTGCCACGCACGCCAAGGGGCATGAATGCGTCTACGCCGTCGACCCGAAGCGCGGTGCCCGAACTCGGATGGCCCTGCAGCCTCGCGTCCCGCCCACCGCGAATCAGAACTTGTAGGCCACCCCGAACGAATAGGTGATCGGCCTCAGGTCGATTGTGGTGGTCAGGGATCGAGAGAACGCGGACCTTGCCCCCGTCCTTCGGGATCTCTTTCTTCCTCGCCCGCAGCGGCACATACGTGCGCTCGGTCAGTTCGTCCCGTATCGGTTCGATGTACTGCTGCGCTGCTCGCGCCTCGATGTCCTCGAACGTCACGCCGTCAATGCCCGGCGCGCCGTTGTTCTTCTTGGCCATCGCGTACGCCTCTTGCAGCATCTCCATCTTGCAGACGTGAACGTACAGCCCCCAGAAACGCCAAGGCGGTTCAGCCTTCGCCTTGACGTATATCCCCCACCTCAGGTCCTGCAATCTACTGGACGCCTTTGTCATCTCGTCCTTGCCTTCCATGTTGTCAGGGGAGTTGCAACGCAGCAGGGCCCCATCGCTCCATCGGCATTACCCGACTTCATCACTACCGCGGGCCCGTCCGCCACCCTCTCGCCTTCGACCCATTTCCCGG
>Ga0105090_10000398_pt1 | contig 21069 bp, 19 predicted proteins | sample PPLLak3March2015_FD_79110 | JGI IMG/M metagenome (GOLD analysis project Ga0105090, IMG submission 79110) | Freshwater sediment microbial communities from Prairie Pothole Lake near Jamestown, North Dakota, USA - PPLs Lake P7 Core (1) Depth... | ecosystem: Environmental > Aquatic > Freshwater >... | reverse complement strand
GGTGCCGGCCTCGAAGCTTGGCGGCCTGGCCGGCGTGAAGCTCGCCAACGGTGCCGTGCTGCAGGCCCGCTCGGTGATACTGTCCACCGGCGCGCGCTGGAAGAACGTCAACGTGCCCGGCGAGGCCGAGTACCGCACCAAGGGCGTGGCCTACTGCCCGCACTGCGACGGCCCGCTGTTCAAGGGCAAGAAGGTGGCGGTCATCGGCGGTGGCAACTCCGGCGTCGAGGCGGCGATCGACCTGGCCGGCGTGGTCGAGCACGTGACGCTGATCGAATTCATGGACCAGCTCAAGGCCGACGCGGTGCTGGTGAAGAAGCTGCTGAGTCTGCCCAACGTCACCGTGCACACGAATGCGCAGACGCTGGAGATCACCGGCGACGGCCACAAGGTCAACGGCCTGCGCTTCAAGGATCGCGTCAGCGGCGTCGAACAGGCGGTCGAACTGGCCGGGGTGTTCGTGCAGATCGGCCTGGTGCCGAACACCGAGTTCCTGAAGGGCACGGTCGAGCTGAGCCGCTACGGCGAGATCCTCGTCGACGACCGCGGTGCCACCAACCTGCCCGGCGTGTTCGCGGCGGGCGATGCGACGACCGTGCCCTTCAAGCAGATCGTCATCGCCGCCGGCGACGGCGCCAAGGCGGCGCTGGCGGCCTTCGACTACCTGATCCGCACGCCGGCAGCTTGAGGCAGCGGCGGCGGTTGGCGCGAACGGCGCCAGCCGTCGGCCGAATACAGCGCCAGGCCGACCCAGATGAAGCCGAAGCCGAGCAGGCGCGCGCGGTCGAAGGGCTCGTGGAAGACCCACACGCCCAACGCCAGCTGCAGGGTGGGCGACAGGTACTGCAGCAGGCCCACGGTCGCCAGAGGCAGGCGGCGGGCGCCGGCCGCGAAAAGCAGCAAGGGCAGCGCAGTCAGCGGCCCGCCGATCACCAGCCAGGCGTCGAGCACCAGATCGCCCTGGGCCATGGCGCCGCGGCCGCTGAAGCTCCACCAGGCCAGTGCCGGCAGCACCACCGGCGCCAGCAGCATCGTCTCCAGCGCCAGCCCCTCCAGCGCGCCCAGTGACGCGGTCTTGCGCAGCAGGCCGTAGAAGGCGAAGCTCACCGCCAACGCCAGCGCGATCCACGGCAGGCGGCCGTTCAGCACCGTCAGCCACAGCACGCCGGCAGCAGCCAGCAGCACCGAGGCCCATTGCGCCTTGTTCAGCCGCTCGTGCAGCACCAGCACGCCGAGCAGCACGTTGACGATCGGGTTGATGAAGTAGCCGAGACTGGCCTCGACCACCTGGCCGCTGTGGATCGCATAGACGTAGAGCAGCCAGTTGGCCGACAGCAGCAGCGCGCTCAGCGCGAACAGGCCCAGCCGACGCGGCTGCGCCGCCAGCTCGCGCATCCAGCCAAAGCGGCGCAGCGCCGCCAGCAAGGCGATGATGAAGAGCAGCGACCACACCGAGCGGTGCAGCACCACCTCGAGCGGGGGCACGGCGGCAATCTGCCGGAAGTACAGCGGGAACAGGCCCCACATGACGAAGGCAAGGGTGGCGTAGGCGATGCCAGGGTTCATGGGTCGACCGATTGTCGCCGTGCCGAGCCTTCTTGATCGGGGTCAAGCCGGCAAGGTGACGGTGAACTCAGCATCACGGCTTCGCGCGGCGGCAGTTCGGGGGAGGGCAACCGACATGAAGCGACTGGCAGTGATGACCAGCGGCGGAGACGCCCCGGGCATGAACGCGGCGATCCGCAGCGTGACGCGCAGTGCGCTGGCGCGCGGCTTCGAAGTCTTTGGCGTTCGCCACGGCTACACCGGCCTGATCGCCGGCGAGTTCGTCGCCTTCGGCCCGCGCGAAGTGGGTGGCATCCTGTCACTGGGCGGCACCACGCTCGGCACCACGCGTTGCGCCGAACTGCGGTCCGATGCCGGCCAGGACAAGGCGCTGCGCTCGCTGGCGCAGCACGACATCGGCGCGCTGGTGGTCATCGGCGGCAATGGTTCGCAGTGCGGCGCGCACGCGCTGTCGAGCAAGGGGCTGGCGGTGGTGGGCGTGGCCTCGACGATCGACAACGACCTGCTCGGTTCGGACATCACCATCGGCTCGACCACCGCCATCGACGTGGCGTTGGAATCGGTGGACCGGCTGCGAGTGACGGCCTCGTCGCATGGCCGCGGCTTTCTGGTCGAGGTGATGGGGCGCGACTGTGGCTACCTGGCGGCGATGGTCGGTATTGCCGGCGGCGCCGAATTCATCTGCGTGCCCGAACTGGCGCAGGAGCCCGAGGCCGTGGCCGCCGAGGTCCACTCCGCCTACCGACGCGGCAAGGCCCATGCGCTGGTGGTGGTGGCCGAAGGCGCCGCGCACAACGCCGATGCGCTGGCGCACTACTTCAAGACCCATGAATCGCGGCTGGGCTTCGACATGCGCGTGTGCAAGCTGGGCCATGTGCAGCGCGGTGGTGCACCCGGCTTCAGCGACCGCATGCTGGCCACCCGGCTGGGCGCGGCGGCGGTGGAACACCTGGACCGCGGCGAGCATGGCGTGCTGGTCGGTCTGATCCATGGCACGGTCACGGCCACGCCGCTGGACCAGGTGATCAACCGCACCAAACCGCTGGACCCGAGCCTGCTGGAACTGGCGCGTACGCTGTCGCGCTGAGGGTTCAGGCGCCTGGCACCTGCGAGCTGGCCTGCGCCAGCTTGTGCAGCAACTCGGCCAGCATGGCCCGCTCGCCGGCCGACAGCGGCGCCAGCAGGCCGGCTTCCATCGTCTGCGAGACGCGCTGCACCCGTTTGGCCAGTTCGGCGCCCTTGTCGGTCAGGCGCAGGTTCATCGCCCGGCCGTCGCTGGCACTGCGCTCGCGCTGCATCAGCTCACGCTCGACCAGCCGGTCGAGCAGCACCGTCAGGTTCGGCGGCGGCATGCCCAGCGTTAGCGCCAACTGCTTGGGCGTGGCACTGCCGTTGGTCAGCAGCAGCACCAGGATCGTGAACTCGACCGGGCGCAGCTTGAACGGTGTGCCGATGTGGCGCTGGAAGACGCGGCGCGACGCCACCTCGGCCAGCGTCAGGCGGTAGCCCATCAGGTGCTGCATCGCGCTTTGCTCGAGCGCGGCGCCGGGTCGGGTTTCGGCTGTCCTGGCCATGGCCTCAGCGCCGCGGCAGCAGCACGTCGGCGTCGGGCACCTCGGCATACAGACGCTCCACCTGGTCGGCACGGTGCGACAACACCGCGCGCTGGTTGATCGAGCCCTTGTCGGTGACCTCGCCGCGGTCGATGTGCGGCGGCTCCTCGAGCAGCAGGGCGCGGGCTACGCGGTTGGCGCTGCCGGTGCCCTCGGCCCACAGCCGGTCGACCAGCGCCTGGTAGAAGGCGCGCACCTCGGGGTGGGCCAGCACCTGCGCCGGGTTGGCTTCAGCGGCCAGGCCGAAGCGCTTCTTCGCGTCGTCCAGCCGCGGGAAGATCAGCGCGCCGATGTCGTCGCGGTTCAGCCCGGCCAGCACCACGTCCTGCACCAGCGGGTCGCCGGCCAGCACGATCTTCATGCGCAACGGGCCGACGTTGACGAAGGTGCCGGTGGACAGCTTGAAGTCCTCGGCGATGCGGCCGTCGAAGCGCAGGCCGCGCCCCGGGTCGGCGTCGTCCACGTACAGCACTGCGTCGCCGGTGCGGTAGTAGCCTTCCTCGTCGAAGGCGGCGGTGGTCTCCTGCGGTGCGCGCCAGTAGCCGGGCATGACATTCGGGCCCTTGAAGCGGATTTCCAGTTTGCCGTCCGCAGGCACCAGCTTGATGTCCACGCCCGGCGCCGGCAGGCCGATGTGGCCGCTGCGCACGGAAGTGCCGAGCGCGAAGGTGCAGGACGGCGCGGTCTCGGTCATGCCCAACCCGGTGAAGATGCAGATGCGCTCGCCGATGGCGGCCTCGGCGTGGCGGTCCAGGTGGTCCCACACCGCCTGGCTCAGGCCGGCACCGGCGAACATGAAGGCCTTGACGCGCGAGAACAGCTTGTCGCGCAAGGCGGTGTCGCCATCCATCGCGCGGGCGATCTCCTCGAAGCCCTTGGGCACGTTGAAGTACATTGTCGGCGCGATCTCGCGCAGGTTGCGCAGCGTGGCCGCCATGCCCTTGGGCGTGGGCTTGCCGTCGTCGATGTGCAGCGTGCCGCCGTTGTACAGGGCAATGCCGACGTTGTGGTTGCCGCCGAAGGTGTGGTTCCAGGGCAGCCAGTCGATCAGCACCGGCGGCTCGTCGGCCACGAAGGCGAAGCACTGGCGCAGCATCTGCTGGTTGGCGCAGATCATGCGCTGCGTGTTGATCACGCCCTTGGGCAGCTTGGTCGAGCCGCTGGTGAAGAGGAACTTGGCGATGGTGTCGGGGCCTACATGGCCGTGCGCTTCCATCTCCTCGGGCCCGGGTTCGGTGCCGGCCAGCACGCTGTCGAAGCGCAGCACCTTGCGGCCCTGCAGCGCCGGTGTGTCCTCGCCGCTGCCGACCCACACCTCCACGTCGGCCGGCACCACGCTGGCGATGGCATTGCGGAAGGCATGGCCATCGGCCGCATACACCAGCCCCGGCGTCAACGTGCCCAGGATCTGCCTGAGCTTGGCGAAGTCCTGCGAGATGGTCGAGTAGGCCACCGACACCGGCGTGTACGGCACCCCCACCCATTGCGCCGCCAGCGCCAGCGTGTAGTGCTCAAGATCGTTGTCCGACAGGATGGCGATCGGCCGCTCGGCCGACAGGCCGCGCGCGGCCAGCGCCTGGCCGATGCGGCGCACGCGCTCGAGCATCTGCGCATAGGTGATCTTGATCCATTCGCCGTCGGCGCCGCGCTGCGCCACCTGTACGCGGTCCGGCGCGTGGCGGGCCCATTCCTCCAGCCGGTCGGTCAGGCGGGCAGGGTAGGGCTGCAGCGGCTCGGTCGAGCGCAGCCGATGCACGCCGTCGGCATCGATGTGCTGCGTGGCGCCCAGGCAGCCGCCGACCTTGGCCTGGCGGTATTTCGCAGTGCTCATGACTTGGCCACCTTGGCCGCGCGGCCGTCGAGGAAGGCGCGGATGCGCTCCTTGGCGGTCGGGTCGCCCTGGGCGATGGCCGCGACCAGCGATTCGACGAACAGCCCTTCGGACGGCGGCAGTTCGGCGATCCGCGGCAGCGCCTGGATCACCGCGAAGTTGGACAGCGGCGCGTTGCCGCAGATCTTGGTCGCCAGCGCCATGCCCTTGGCCAGGCCTTCGCCGGGCTCGACCAGGTAGTTGGTCAGGCCGGCCTGCTGGCCTTCGTCGGCGTCGAAGACCCGGCCGGTGAGCATCATGTCGGCCATGCGCGAGGTGCCGATCAGACGCGGCAGCCGCATCGAGCCGCCGCCGCCGACGAAGATGCCGCGCTGGCCTTCGGGCAGGCCGTAGTACGCATTGCGCTCGGCGACGCGGATGTGCGCCGCAGCGGCGATCTCCAGCCCGCCGCCGATGGTGGCGCCGTGCAGCACCGCCACCACCGGCACCGGCGCGTACTGCACCTTCTCCAGCGTGGCGTGCCACATGCGCGAATGCAGCACGCCTTCGTAGACCGTGCGCTCGGACAGCTCTGACAGGTCCAGGCCGGCGCAGAAATGCTGTCCCTCGCCGCTGAGCACGATGCAGCGCACGTCGGACGGGATGGCGCTGAAAGCCTGGTCGATGGCCAGGATCAGTCCGTCGTTGACGGCGTTGCGCTTGAGCGGGCGGTTCAGGCGCAGGTGCAGCACGGCACCTTCGCGCTCGCTGCGCAGCAACGGCTCGGCGGTGTTGGGGGTCGAAGGGCTTGCGGTCATGGCGCTGGGGCGGGGGTCGAGGCCGCGTGAGGATGCAATAGTTATTAATGGTAATCAAAGTCTGGCTCGAAGCCATAGGGTTTTTACCAATCTCTTGGGCTTGTAGTGCCCAGAGCACCCTGCAAGAATGTGTTGCAGTGCTGAGCCATACCCGGCTCAGGCCCGGGTGACGATCAGTCTTCCATTTATTTATTAACTGTAATCAAATAGCAGGGCATTGGCGCCCGGGAGTACGCACATGAAGGTCGACGAACTGGTGGCCATCGACACCCACACCCACGCGGAGGTGTCCTGCTGGAACCCCTTCGACAGTTATGGCGAGGAGTACGACCGCGCGGCCGACAAGTACTTCCGCAGCAACCGCCGCCCGACCATCGACGAGACCATTGCCTACTACCGCGAGCGCAAGATCGGGCTGGTGATGTTCACCGTCGATTCCGAGGCCAAGCTCGGGCGCAAGCGCATCCCCAACGAGGAGATCTGTGAGGCCGCGCAGAAGAACTCGGACATGATGATCGCCTTCGCCAGCATCGACCCCCACAAAGGGCAGATGGGTGCGCGCGAGGCGCGCCGGCTGATCGAGGAGCACGGTGTCAAGGGCTTCAAGTTCCACCCCACGGTGCAGGACTTCCTGCCGTACGACCGCATGGCCTGGCCGATCTACGAGGTCATCAACGAATACAAGCTGCCGGCCATCTTCCACAGCGGCCATTCAGGCATCGGCAGCGGCATGCGCTGCGGCGGCGGGCTGCGCCTGCAGAACAGCAACCCGATGCTGCTGGAAGACGTGGCCATCGACTTCCCGGACATGCAGATCGTCATCGCGCACCCCAGCTGGCCCTGGCAGGACGAGGCGCTGAGCCTGGCGCTGCACAAGCCCAACGTGTGGATCGATCTGTCGGGCTGGAGCCCGAAGTACTTTCCGCCGCAGCTGGTGCAGTACGCCAACACGCTGCTGTCCGACCGCATGCTGTTCGGCAGCGACTACCCGCTGATCACGCCCGACCGCTGGATGGCCGACTTCGAGGAAGCCGGCTTCAAGGACCGGGTCAAGCCCGGCATCCTGAAGGGCAATGCGATGCGGCTGCTGGGGTTGGGGCCGCAGGTCGCCGTCTGAGGTGCATGCCTGCAAGGACTCAGGACGACGGGATGTGCGGGTTCGCGCCGGGTTGCTGACAGTCGGCACAGCCAGGCGTGACCTGACGCTGAGGCAGATCAATGCAGCCGGCAAACGCTGGGTTCAGATTCGAGGCTTGGGGAAAAATGGGCGGGCGGAGTCGTTCGATGGCAGTGTGCAACCCATTCACGCGCCGTTAGAGGCCATGGCAAGCCGCCGCTGGTTCGTCCGCTCGGCGCTGATCCTGCCGCTGTGTAGCCGGGTTGTTGCGGCGGCCCATCCCATCACTGCCGCAGCGATGCGCGACGCGCAGCTTGCCGAGATGGGTGTCTACTACCGATACAGTGCCTATGGCCGCGCGGCGCAACGCGAAGGCTATCGCGGCATTGCCTATCTGTTTGTGGCCTTCGCCTCGTCCGAGTTGATCCACGCGAACAACTTCGGCCGCATCCAGGCGCGGCTGAACGCAGAGGTCTCGCCCACACCCAAACCCGAGGTCAAGGTCGGCAGCACGCGCGAGAACCTGATTGCCGCAGCCGGCATCGAGATGCGCTCCGTCGACCAGTACTACCCTGCGATGCTTGAGCGAATCACGCCCGAGGGGCATGAGGACGCCATGAATGCGGTGCGCTGGGCCTGGGCGACCGAAGAGCGCCACCGCGACAAAATCCGCCAGATCCAGCGCTGGTCACCGACTTTCTTTGAGCAAGTTGCCAAGGTGATCGACCAGAAGACCGGGCAGTACTTCGTTTGCCAGATCTGCGGATGCGCACTGAATGCCGTGCCGGCCGGCGCCTGCCCGGTGTGCAAGAACCTGCCGACGCATTACCGGCACGTGGAGCCGCCGGCCTGACTGGCCCGGCCCCGTCAGGTTCTACCCAAGGTCGCGAGCCACGGGCAGGGATCATGGAGTACGTCGGTGTCGACGGGTGCGAGCCTGCGCAGGTGTCGGGCATGCATCGGGGTGCCGGCACGGCGAGGCGGATTCCTGAGTTCGGTGAGGCGGACCACGTTGGAGCGGGGGTGCGACCGATTCACGGACTCGCGGGCTGAGCCTTGTTCTACACCGACGGGCTTGGCGTGGCCCAGCGGTGTGGTCATCGAGACTGCTGCAGCTCGATGATGTTCAGGACGACCGCCGATGGCCTGGTCGCCTGCACCGGAAAGGCAGCGGTTCAGCCCGAGCGCTTGCGCGCGGGCCAGGGTTTCCAGCGGCGGTGCACCCACCACCATTGCTCGGGACGGCGCACGATCAGCAGCTCGAGCGCGCGATTGAAGACACCTGTGGTCAGGCGGATGGCCTCGTTGGTGTCGGCGTGTTCGACGGCCGCCAGCGCCGCCTCGAACCGCAGCACATGCGAGCCGTCGGTATCGCGCCAGCTCGAGGCCGGCACCACCGGCGCACCGGTGGCCAGCGCGATCACGGCCAGGCTGCGGAAGGTGCCGGCCGGGTGGCCGAAGAACTCCACCATCACGCCGTCCTTGCGCTGCGCATGCTGATCGAAGGGGAAGACCACCAGGTCGCCTGCGGCCAGCCGGTCGAGGATCGCGTCGAGCCCGCCGCGCTTGGGCAGCACGCCAAAGCCGACCTTGCGGAAGCGCCGCGTCACCAGCTTGTCCAGCCATTCGGGACGGATCGGCCGGCGCACGAAGTGGAAGCGCCCCTTGGCTTCGGGAAAACTCGCCAGCCCGGCGCTGGTGGAGACCTCGAAGTTGCCGAAGTGGCCGGTCAGGATCAGCACGCCCTTGCCTTGCGCGTGCGCGGCGAGCAGCGCGTCGAGGTTCTCCACCCGCACCATTGCCAGCTTGCGCGCACGCGATACCCATGGGAACCAAAGGAACTCCCACAGCAGTCGGCCGAGGTGGCCATAGTGCGCCTGCGCCAGCCGGGCGATCTCGGCTTCGTCGACCACGTCGCCGTAGACGCGCCGCAGGTTGTCCAGCACCACCCGACGGCGCAGCGGCAGCAGCCGGTAGAACAGCCGCGCCGCGAACGAAGGCGTGGCCGCCGCCGGGCGGGCGACGGCCATCGCGGTGGCCTGGCTACGGTCGTGCGTCAGCGACAGGTGGATGGCGCTGAAGCGGTTGCGCCCCAGTGCCAGCTGCGCGGCGTTGCTCAGCGTGACAAAAGGGGCGCCGTAGCCGTCGCGCGTCACCGAGAAGTCGATCGTGCCGATCGCGCCCAGCGCCGCCTCGCGCGGGAACAGCTTGACGCAGGCTTCCTTGGCGGCGAAGCGTGCCGCCAGGCTGGCGGCACGGCCCGGGCCGTCGCCGGCGTCGAGCAGTTCTTGCGCCGAAAAGAAGTTGCTCAGCTCACCCACCGGTGTCTCGGCCAGCAGCCGCTCGATGCGCTCGATCTGCACCGTGTCGACGCCGCAGCGCGCGGCGCCCTCTGGCGACAGCGGCGGGCCGCCCAGGGCAGCGTTCACGCCGCGGCGGCGCGCAGCAGGCAGGCGGCGTTGGTGCCGCCGAAGCCGCGCGAGAGCACCAGCACCACATCGCTGCGCGGCTTGCGGTGCTGCGCGCTGGCGTTGAGGGGCGCGCCGTCGGCATCCACCTGGCCGAGTCCGGCGATGCCCGGCACCACCTGGGCACGCAGCGCGGCCACGGCCAGCACCGCGTCGATCAGCCCGGCCGAGGCCAGCAGGTGGCCGAAGGCCCACTTGAAGCCGGTCACCGGCGGCATGCTGGTGCCGAACGTTGCAGCCAGCGCGTGCGCTTCGGAGCGGTCGGAATTGGGCGTGCCGTTGCCATGGGCGACAACCAGGCCCACCTGCGCTGGCTGCAGCCCGGCGTTGCTCAGTGCGGCCCGGATCGCGCGCACCAGGCCATCGCCGTCGTCGCGCACCGGCAGCAGGCCGAGGGCCTCGCCGGCGCTGCCGAAGCCCAGCACCTCGCCGAGCACGGCGGCGCCGCGTTCGGCGGCGGCGGCCTCGGTCTCCAGCGTCAATGCCGCCGCGCCTTCACCCAGCGCGCTGCCGTCGTGGCGCGCATCGAAGGGCCGCAACGCCTCCTTCGAAAGCAGGCCGAGCTGCTGGTAGTACAGCACGAACTGCGGTTCGATTGGCGCTTCGTGCGCGGCCACCACGGCGCGGCTGCATTCGCCGGCGCGCAGTGCGGCCGTGGCCTCGGCCAGCGCCAGCAAGCCGCTGATGCTGTGGTGGGTGATGCAGGCGTTGGGGCCTTTCAGCCCCTGGCGGATGCCGAGATGGCCAAGCACGTTGTTGGGCAGCGAACGCAGCAGCCACAGCGGGTTGACCGTGGCCGCCAGTTCCTGGCCGAAGACCTTCAGGTCGCCCTTGGCCGCGGCGATCAGCGGGAGGTAGTCGTACTGGTTGCCGAAACTGCCTCCACCCGAGCCGACGAAGACGCCGGTACCATCGGCAAAGCGCTCGGCCGCCGCTTCGTCCAGCGTCTCGCGCCAGGCGGCAAATCCCGCCTGCTCGATGGCCTGGTCGGCGGCATACAGGCCGAAGACGTCGCCGCGACGGATGTGCTTGAGCAGTTTGCGGTCGCCGGTCAGCTTGCCGGCGTTGTAGTCGGGCACCTCGGCGGCGATGCGCACCGGCCAGCCTGCGGTGTCCCATTGCGTGATCGGGCCGATGGCCGTGCGGCCTTCCAGCAGCGCAGCCAGGATGGCCTCGGGCGTCTGGCCTGCGCCGCAGATGGCGCCGCCGCCGGTGATGAAGACGCGCGGGGTCTTCATGGCAGCGCCTCCACGTCGTCCGGGTGGCGCAGGGCCAGGCAGCTGTTCGAACCGCCGAAGCCCAGCGAGTTGGACAGCGCAATGCGCACGCGGCGCGCGCGCGGCATGTCGCGCACGATGTCCAGATCGTTTTCCGGGTCCGGCTCGCGCAGGTTGGCATTCACCGGCAGGGTGCCGTGGTGGATGGACAGCGCGCAGATGGCCGCTTCCACCGCGCCGGCAGCGGCGATCAGGTGGCCGGTGACGCTCTTCGTCGAGCTGACCGCCACCTGGCTGCGGGCCTCGCCCCAGACTGCCTTGACGGCGGCGCATTCGCTGCGGTCGTTCATCGGCGTGGAGGTGCCGTGGGCGTTGAGGTAGTTGACGTCAGACAGCAGCGCGCCGGCATCGGCCACGGCCTGGCGCATGGCCTGGATCGGGCCGTCGCCGGAAGGGTGCGAATCGGTGATGCGGTAGCTGGACAGCGAGTTGCCGTCGCCGGCCAGCTCGGCATAGATGCGCGCGCCGCGCTTCTTGGCCGCCTGCCACTCTTCCAGCACCAGGAAGCCCGCGCCTTCGCCGAGCACGAAGCCGTTGCGCGTGGCGTCGAAGGGGCGGCTGGCACGCTCGGGCGCATGATTGTCGGGAGAGACCGCGTTGAGCAGGCAGAAGCCCGCCAGTCCCACCGGGTTGATCATTGAATCGAAGCCGCCGGCCAGCACGCAGTCGGCCTCGCCGCGACGGATCAGCTTGAGTGCCGTGCCCACTGCCTGGCCGCCGGAGGCGCAGGCGGTGTGCACCGAGCTGGAGTAGCCCTGGATGCCGAACACCCGCGTCAGCAAGGCTGCGCCGCCGGCCGAGTTGCTGCGGCAGAAGACCAGGGGGTCGGCGGCCGATCCTTGGGAAGCGAGCAGCTGGGTGGGATCCAGTTCGCCGCTGGCGCCGGCGTCCTGCTGCACCTGGGCCAGTTCATCGTAGGTCACGCCCATCATGCCGGTGCCGACCACGCAACCCCAGCGCGTGGCCGTGGCCGCGCTCGGGCGGATGCCGGCATCGGCAAAGGCCTGCGCTGCCGCCACCAGCGCAAATCGGTGCGAGCGGTTGGCAAACTTCAGCAGCTTGCGGTCACCGCCCAGCGCCTGCAGCACCGCGGCATCCTCCAGGCCCTTGACCTCGGCCGCGATGCGCACCGGAAAGCCGCTGGCATCGAAGCTGGCAATGCTGGCGGCGCCACTGCGCCCGGCCAGCAGTGCAGCCCAGGTGCTGCCGACGTCGTTGCCGACCGGCGTGACCAGGCCCAGCCCGGTGATGGCGACACGGCGGCGTGGGTTCATGGATTGCTCCGCGGGGTGAGCTCGATGCGTGCGGTGGCGACGGTCTTGTGCTCGCTGCGTGCGGCGACCTTCAGCCGGGCGCGCTGTGGGTCGATGTCCTGCAGCACCACTTCGAGCTCCAGGCGGGCGCCGGGCGCGGTGAACGAGCGGATCTTCACCTGACTCACCTTCTGTGTGACGAGCGGGCCGGCGGCGGCCAATGGAGGCGATTGCTGGACCAGCTGCAGCGACAACATGGACAGGGCTTCCATCAGCAGCGTGCCGGGAAAGACAGGCCGACGCGGGAAATGGTCCTCGAAGAAGGGCGCCGCGCTGAGCTCGGGCACCTGCAGCACGGCCGCGAGCCGCTCGCCTGGCTGAACTTGCAGGTCGTGCAGCTCGGGCAGCGGCACGCCGCCAAATCGCCCGGGCGCGGCACCGCCGCCGAGCAGGGTGTGGAAGTCGGCACGCACCGCCTCGGGCTCGTCGAATTCCGCCATCGGCAGCATAGGCCCTACACTATCCACCAGCTCCAGCGCCAGTCGGCCGTCGACGAAGGCCTTGCCGCTGTAGGCCACGGCCTCGGCGTCGCAGCGTTCGATGTCGGCCTGCAGTTGCAGCGTGCAGCCGGGGTAGGGCAGCTGGTGGTAGTGCACCGCGTCGGCCAGGCCGGCGACAGGGCGGACCGCAAAATCCAGCTGTGCCATCGACGACCACGCGGCGAGCTGGCCCACGGCTTCGGCCATCAGCGAGGCCGGGAAGTGCACGCCCAGCGGCACGGCGTACTGGCCTTCGACGCTGCCACCTTCGCGCCGCGTGATGCGGTCGACGAAAGAGAAGCTGCGGAAGCGCCCGCTCATCGATTCAGGGCGGCGCGAAAGGCTCAGGCCTGCGCCGCGCGCTGCGCGCGGATCACGACCTTGCAGAAAGTCTCGGTGGTGAACAGGCGCGGCACGTCGCCGGCCTTCATCGGCGTCTTGAAGCGATCGACCGGCACTTCGCCGAGGAACTCACGAAGCCGCGCCATGCCGGCTTCGGTCACGATGCCCTTGGTCTCAAACTCGGCCTCCGGCAGCGGACCACGCGCGTCCTCGACGATCTTGCCGCGCGGGATCTTCACGCCGAAGCCCTTTTCCAGGCGGAAAACCAGGTCGAGGAAGTCGATCGACTCGGCATCCAGGTCCTGAATCAGCGAGGCCTTCGGCTTCACGTCCTCGAGCTCGCAGCCCAGTGCGTCGGCGACGATCTGCGCCACCTTGGGATACACGACATCGATATCTGCCTGGCTGATCGCTTGTTCTGGCATGGGGAAGTCCTTTTCTTTCATTCCATCTTGAAGCCGCCGTCGACGTGCAGCACCTCGCCGGTGATGTAGTCGGCAAAGCGCGAGGCGAGGAACCACACCGCGTGGGCAACGTCCTGGGCCTGGCCGTAGCGCCGCAGCAGGATGCGTGCCTTGATCTGGTCGTCGGCGAGGTCGCGCACCTGTTGCGACATCTCGGTCTCGATCACGCCGGGAGCAACGCAGTTTACCGTGATCTTGCGCGAGGCCAGCTCCACCGCCATGGCCTTGGTGAAGGCGTTGATGGCGCCCTTGCTGGCCGCGTAGTTGGCTTGGCCGCGGCCGCCCTTTTCGGCGGCCACCGAGCTCAGGTTGACGATGCGCCCCGAGCGCTTGGAGATCATGTGCCGCACCACCGCACGGGTGACGTTGAAGACGCCGCCGACGTTGGTGTCCAGCACCGCGCGGATGTCCTCGTCCTCGAGCATGCCCAGGATGTTGTCGCGTACGATGCCGGCGTTGTTGACCAGCACATCGATGCGGGCGCGGCTGTCGACGATGTGCTCCACTGCCGCGGCCACGGCCTCGGCGTCGGCCACGTCGACCTGCATCGCCTCGGCCTTGCCACCGGCAGCCTGCACCGCGGTGACCACCTCTCGCGCGGCCGCTTCGTTGCCGCGGAAGAAGAAGACCACGTCCATGCCGTCGCGGGCGAACAGCTCCACCACGGCGCGGCCGATGCCGCGACTGCCGCCGGTGACCAGCGCCACCTTGCCGGTCAGGCCCGAATCGATGTTCACAAGATCAACCCGAGATGGCGAAGCCGCCGTCGACGAACAGCGTGTGGCCGTTGATCATGTTGGCCTCGGGCAGGCACAGCAGGTAGACCGCGCCGGCCACGTCCTCGGGCGTCAGCACCGGCCCCGCGGGCGTGCGTGCCTTGAAGGATTCGACCAGCTGCTCGCGGTTGGGGAAGTAGCTCAGCGCGTCGGTCTCGACCACGCCGGCACTGACTGCATTGACGCGGATGCCACTGGGCCCCAGCTCCTGGGCCAGCGAGCGCACCAGCGATTCCAGCGCTGCCTTCGACGCGCCGATGAATGCGTAGTTTGGCATCGCCCGCACCGAGCCCAGACTGGACATGGCGATGATGCGGCCGCCTTGGCCCATCAGCGCAGCGGCACGCTGCGCCAGCAGGTTCAGCGCGAAGGCGTTGGTCTCCATGCACCAGCGCCAGTGCTTCAGCGTCATCTCCATCGCCGGCTTCAGCACGCCGCTGGCGGCGTTGCTGACGACGATGTCCAGGCGATCGAAATGCTTGCGTAGCTCGGTGAACAGCTCGTCCACGCTGTCTGGCTGGCTGACACTGGCCTTGATGGCCACGGCACGGCGGCCGAGTGCGCGGAACTGTTCGCACAGCGCCTCGGCTTCCTCGTGGCTGTTGTAGTAGTTGACAACCACGTCGCAGCCGGATTGCGCTAGCTTGGTGACGATGGCGCGGCCGATGCCGCGCGCGGCGCCAGTGACCAGTGCTGTCCGGCCAGCCAGCGGCAACGGGGCAATGGGGAAGGTCGCGGTGGGTGCATTCATGCTCGGGCGGAGGCGCGATTCATGCCCCATTGGCGGGCAAGCTTCGACGCGAATTGTAGGCCCTGCACCTGCCGCAACAGCCTGGCCTGCGGCGCGGCGAGCCTGGCCTGCCCGGCAGGACTCGAACCTGCGACCCCCAGCTTAGAAGGCTGGTGCTCTATCCAGTTGAGCTACGGGCAGCGTGGCCGTCGATTCTAGGTGGCAGGGCGCCGCGGGCGTTGCACTGTTCCGTGCCGAACACCACCTCGCGCGCCTTGCCGCTGATCAGCAGCCTGCTCGGTCCGGCCAGCACGTCCATGCCGCGCTGCGGCACTTCGTACTTGGCCCGGGTACTTCCCTGCTGGAAGCGGCCGGTCCTGGCCGCCGGGGACAGCAGGATCGCTGCAGACTCGAGCATCGAGATCGACTGACCGTTCCCGGCCATCGATATCGAAGAGGACCGGGATCCTGTTGTCGGCGCTGATCGCGAAAAAGTCACTTTGGAATGGGTCGCCGATGCCGATATCCACTGCAATGGCCTTGTAGGGCCGGGCGCATTCCTCCAGCACGGCGTGAACCTTGTGCCGGTCAGGCCTTGGCCAGGAATGGACCTCGATCAACTTCGCACCCCTCATGCGCGCGACGCGTCAACCGACTCTTAAACCATGCTCGATACGATCAAACGCTGGCTAGGCAACGATCCCGTGCAGATCCCGGGCTGGAGCGAACTGTCCTCCTGGGCGCGTTCGAACCAGTGGACCTTGCGCGCGGTGCGCGAACCGGAGGGTTTCGTCGTCGACGGCCGCAGCGGCAGCATCGCCTGGCGCGTGGAATGGGGTCCGTCGCAGCGCTCCTACATCCAGGGGGCCGAACTCCGCATCCGCGCCGAGCTGTCGGTGCCGCGCGAACTGCAGGCTCTGGTGCTGAACCGCGAACTGATGGATTCGATGGAGACAGCGGTATTCGACCAATACGTCGAAGGTGTGCAGACCCGCATCGACACCACCACGCCGCCGGAGATGCGCTGGCTGGTGATGTTCCCGAAGCTGTCGACCACCGAGTTGAAGTCGCTGCGCGACGGCTACGGCGCGCTGTCCAGCTACAAGCCCTGGCTGCAGCAGTGGCTTGCGGGCAGCCTGTCGCCGACGCTGGCCGCGCTGCCCACGTCGGCCGAGCGCCCGCTGGTGCTGATGATTGCGCGGCGCCGCCTGTGCCTGCGCACGGCGCTGGCCCAGCCCGACCCGGCAGCGCTGGACGCCTGGCTGCGCATCTTCGACTGCGCGCTGCAGGAGGCGCAACGCGTGGCGCTGGACGAACTCGACCTGCACACGCCGAGCACGCAGCCAAGCATGTTCTCGGCCTCGACGATGCCGGCCGACGCGGCCCGCACCTGAGCGGCACGCGGCAGCCTCAGCCTGCCTGCGCGAAGCGCCAGCCCAGTTCGGCCAGCGGCTTGGCCGCGGCGCCCGACTGGCGCGCCTGTTCGCTGGCCGCCGTGCCGGCCTCCACGCGCTTGGCAATACCCTGCACGATGGCCGCCAGGCGGAACAGGTTATAGGCCAGGTAGAAATTCCAGTCGGCCTTCAGCGACTCGGGTGTGCCGCGGCCGGTGCGTTCGCAGTAGCGGCGGATGTACTCCGACTCCGCCGGAATTCCCAGCGCCGCATGGTCCAGCCCGCCTATGCCGCGGAATGAACCGGGCGGGATATGCCAGGACATGCAGTGGTAGCTGAAGTCGGCCAGCGGGTGGCCCACCGTCGACAACTCCCAGTCCAGCACCGCCAGCACCCTGGGCTCGGCGGGGTGGAAGATCAGGTTGTCGAGGCGGAAGTCGCCATGGACCACCGACACCATCGACTCGTCGCGCGCGCTTTGCGGGATGTTCTTCGGCAGCCATTCGAGCAGCCGGTCCATGGCTTCGTTGGGGCCGGTGATCGAGGCCTGGTACTGCTTGCTCCAGCGCGCGATCTGGCGCTCGAAGTAGTTGCCCGGCCGGCCGAAGTCGGCCAGGCCCAGCGCTGCCACGTCGAGCCGGTGCAACGCGGCGATGACGCGGTTCATTTCGTCGTAGATCGCACCGCGCTGCTCGCGTGTCATGCCCGGCAGCGACTGGTCCCACAGCACCCGGCCCTGCACGAACTGCATCACGTAGAACGCGCGGCCGATGACCGATTCGTCGTCGCACAGCAGGTGCATGCGGGGCACCGGCACGTCGCTGCCGGCCAGCGCGCCCATGACGCGGAACTCGCGCTCGATGGCGTGCGCCGAGGGCAGCAGCTTGGCCACCGGCCCGGGTTTCGAGCGCATGGCATACGAGGCCTGCGGCGTGATCAGCTTGTAGGTCGGGTTCGACTGCCCGCCTTTGAATTGCTCCACCGTCAGCGGCCCGGCAAAGCCAGGCAGGTGCTGCTCCAGGTGGGCCTGCAGCGCCTCGGTATCGAAGGCATGAGTGCCTGAAAGCGGCTTGGTGCCTACGAAATGGTCCATGCGGTGTTTCTCCGGTGCGGGGCGCGGTGCTTCAGCGCTCGGCGATTTGCAGCAGCTTGTCGCGCGACAGCACCACCAGGCGCGTCGGCTCGACCCGCACCGCGCCTTCGCGCTCGAAGCCCTTGAGCTCCTGGTTGACGCGCTGGCGCGACGCGCCCAGCAACTGGGCCAGGTCTTCCTGGGCCAGCTGCAGGCCGATGCGGATCTCTTCGCCCTGGGCGATGCCGTAGCTCTTGGCCAGCAGGATGATCTGCTTGGCCAGCCGGGCCTGAAGCGGCCGGGTGTTCAGATCCTCGAACTGGTTGTACATCAGGCGCAGCCGGCGGCAGTTCAGGCGCAGCAGCGCGTCGTACAACTCGGCATGCTGCGCCAGCAGGTCCTTGAAGTCGGGCTTGCGCACGCACAGCAGGGTGGTCTGGCCGTGGGCGTCGGCATCGTGGGTGCGCGGCAGGCCGTCGAACAGCGCGATGTCGCCGAACCAGACGCCGGGCTCGGCATAGGTCAATGTGATCTGCTTGCCCGATAGCGACACCGAACTGATACGCACTGCACCGAGCGCGACGCCGCACCATTCCTCGGCCGCGCTGCCTCGCGTCGCCAGCAGGGCGCCGTCCTTCAAGCGTCGCACGATGGCGCGCGCCAGGATGGCTTCACGCAGCGGGGCAGACAGTTTGGCGAACCAGGCGCCGGAGTCGATATTGCGGCGTTCCTCGGCGCTGAGGGTCGATGCATTCATGTCAAACGGCGATGGAGGCGATGCGGCAGCCCGGGTACAGGTCGTGCGAGCGTCTATGCTAACCGTGCGCTGCTGCACAGTGCGCGGCCCTTCGCAGGCGGGGATTTGTAACTGCGCGTGCTAGAGTGGTTTGCAAAGCTGCAAGCCCCAACCACCCACGCATGTACCAGCGGCCCTTGAGCATCGCGATCCTCGCCCTTGGGGGGTTCGCGGCCGCATCCGATGCGATGGCCGTTGGCTTTGGCCGCATCCCTGAATCGATCCCATTCGGGCAGGCGCTCGACCTGTCGGTGCCATTGCGTCTGGACGACGGCGAAAGCCTGGCGCCTGGCTGCGTGCAGGCCGAAGTCCATGTCGGCGAACAGCGCCTGGCGCCTGGCGCCGTGGCCGTTACGCTGGAGCGCCGAGGTGAGACCCGCGACGACACGCGCCTGCGAATCCGCAGTTCCGTGGTGGTGCAGGAGCCGCTGGTCGCACTGAACCTGACGGTGGGCTGCAGCGGCTCGGTATCGCGGCAGTTCGTCGTCTTTGCCGATCCGCCGGAAAGCCGCGCCGACGCCGCCCGGGAGGCCGTGCCCGAGGCTCCGCTGGCTCCAGCCTCGCCTGCGTCTGGCGCGCAGGCGCTGACTGCCGCATCTCAGCCCGCGACGCTCTCACCGGCTGCCGTCACGGCATCGGTCGCAGGCGAACGCCGCACGGCCAGCGGTACGCGTCAGGCGACGACGAAGGCCCCGCGCAAGGCGCAGGTCAACGCCTCGACTCCGCGCAGCGAGTTCAAGCCCCGGTCAACCTCGTTGGCTGCGCGCACCGAGATGCCGAAGCGCGCTGGCCAAACCGCCGCACCGCGCCTGAAGCTGGAGGAACCCGAAGAGCTGCTGAAGGCCGCGACACTGGCCGTGGCAGCGCAGGATGCGGCGCTGGCCTCGGCCGCTCAAGCCGCCAGTGCAGCGCAGGCGGCCGCGTCGGCGGCCGAGCAGCGCCTGGTGGCGATGGAAACGAACCTGAAAGCGCTTCGCGAGGAAGCCGTCGCCCACCGCGCGACGATGGATCAGATGCGTACCCGTCTGGCCCAGGCCGAGGACCAGAGCCGCACGCAGACCGCGCTGATGGCCATCGTCGCGGCGCTTGGTGCGCTGACGCTGTGGCTGGGCTGGCGCGTTCGCTCGCTGCAGCGCGAACGCCAGGCGGCCTGGTGGCAGGGAGTGCAAGGTGCGAAGGAAGCCGTGGTGGCCGAAGAGCCCCCCGTGGCTGCTGGCGAGCCCGTTTTGGCGCTGCCAGTGGCGGCCCCATCGGCCGCACTGCGGGGGGAAGAAGCCCCGACGCCGTCACAGGGCACCGCCGTCCTGCCGCAGTCGGCATTGATCGAAGACGCGCTGATCCGGCCGGTGAGTGTCGACGAACTGATCGACCTCGAACAGGAAGCGGAGTTTTTCTTGGTACTCGGCGAGGAGGAATCTGCCGTCGACCTGCTGATGTCGCATCTGCGCGGCACAGGCGGCACCAGTCCCTTGCCCTACCTGAAGCTGCTCGAGATCTATCGTCGCCGCGGTGACCGCGAGGCCTACGAGCGCATGCGCAAGCGCTTCGGCCAGCGCTTCAACGCCGTCTCACCCGAATGGGATTCCGATCCCGAACAGGGCCGCGATCTGCAGGACTATCCGGCCGTGCTTGGCGCTCTGCAGGCCTGCTGGCACCAGCCTTTGGATGCGATGGCCGAACTGGAGAACCTGCTGTTTCGCAAACGCAGCGGCGAACTCTTCGAACTGCCCGCCTATCGTGACGTGCTGATGCTCTATTCGGTGGCCCGGGACCTGCACCGCCTGGTCGACGAGCCGACGTCGGACGTTGACGTGCTGCTGCCCCTTGCGGCGGGCGACGAACTGGCGCTGACGGCGCCGTCGTCGATCTTCGACACCCTGGCCTCGGGCGTTGCCGAAGGGGATTCTGCGTTGGAGGACCGGCCCACGGCGCCGGTGGACCTGGACCTGAGCGAGGCGCAGCCGCTGCATGACAGCCGCGCCGGCGAACTGCCGTCGCTGCGCGTAACGCTGCGCCAGAGCTACCAGAACTAGAGCCTCTGCAGCCGCGCCAGCGCGCTCAGCAAGGTCTCGTCGCACTTGGCAAAGCACAAACGCGCGATCTGCTGCTCGTAACCGTCGGCATAGAAGGCCGACAGCGGAATTGCTGCCACACCGATCTCGGTGGTCAGCCACTCGCAGAAGGCGGCTTCCTTCAGGTCGCTGACCCGGCTGTAGTCCACGCACTGGAAATAGCTGCCTTCGCTGGGCAGCATGCGCAGGCGCGTCTTCTGCAGTCCGGCGCGGAACAGGTCGCGTTTGCGCTGGTAGAAGGCGGGCAGTTCCAGGTAGTGACGCGGCTCTGCCATGTAGCGCGCCAGGCCGTGCTGCATTGGTGTGTTGACGGTGAAGACGTTGAACTGGTGCACTTTGCGGAACTCGGCCATCAGCGGTGCCGGCGCCACCACGGTGCCTACCTTCCAGCCGGTGACGTGATAGGTCTTGCCGAAGCTGGAGACGACGAAGCTACGTGCGGCCAGCGCCGGGATCGAGGCGGCGCTGACATGCGCAACGCCATCGAACACCATGTGTTCATAGACCTCGTCGGAGATCAGCAGGATATCGGTGGGCGCCAGCAGCTCGCTCAACTGCTGCATCTCGGCAGCCGTCCACACCGTGGCACTGGGGTTGTGCGGCGAATTCACCAGGATCGCCCGGGTGCGCGGCGTGATTGCCGCGGCAATGGCATCGAAGTTGGGCCTGAAGGTGCCCGGGTCCAGCGGCACACGCACCACCGCGCCGCCAGCCAGTTCAATGTTGGGGGCGTAGCTGTCGTAGCAGGGCTCCAGTACGATGACCTCGTCACCTGGGTGCACGCAGCACAGGATGGCGGTCAGGATGGCCTGGGTGGCACCGGCGGTGACGGTGACCTCGGTGTCGGGGTCGTAGTGGTGCCCGTACAGCGCCTCGACCTTCTTCGACAACGCCGCGCGCAGTGGTGCTACGCCCGGCATCGGCGGATACTGGTTCAAGCCCTCGCGCATGGCGTTGTTGAT